>Ga0114898_1000130_pt1 | contig 76604 bp, 67 predicted proteins | sample Malvired_Geostar_FD_83496 | JGI IMG/M metagenome (GOLD analysis project Ga0114898, IMG submission 83496) | Marine viral communities from the Global Malaspina Expedition - Malaspina viral metaG DeepMed_Geostar | ecosystem: Environmental > Aquatic > Marine > Oceanic | place: Mediterranean Sea...
CACCGACCATCAGGTGAAGATCCGCGGCTTCCGAATTGAACCGGGGGAAGTGGAGAGCGCGCTGCTGGCAGCGACGGGTGTGGATGAGGCGCTGGTGTTGGCCCATGCCGATGAGACGGGCCAGAACCGATTGGTGGGTTATTACTGCTCGGAAGAGGCGGTGGGGGCGGATGCGGTTCGCGCCAGCCTGGCGCACGTGCTGCCCGATTACATGGTGCCGTCGTTCCTGATCCGGTTGGATCGGTTCCCGCTGACGCCCAATGGCAAGGTCGACCGCAGCGCCCTGCCGGTGCCGGAAGACGGAGCCGATGATGGCGAGGACGTCGCCCTGCCACGGACCCCGCTTGAGCACGAGCTGCACGCTATCTGGAAAGACGTGTTGGGCGTCGAACACTTTGGCGTCATGGATGACTTCTTCCTGCTGGGCGGTCACTCACTCAGCGCCAACCGAATGATCTCCCGGATCAACGCGGTGATGGGCGTCGAACTGAGCATCCAGGACCTGTTCGAAACACCCCGGATCGCGGATCTGTGCGAAACCATCGAGATCGAGAGGAAGCTGATCAAGAAGCTCCATTTGGTCTAGCCACCCGGCGCCACCCGATGGCACCGGATCGTTCCGCCAGACCGGCGGCGGTCCTGGCCTCTGGCGGCGCCCTTCTTCGCGCTCGCACCCGACGTGGACAATACCGCCTACATGACCAACGCACGTTAATGGCGTGCATGTGTGACTTCGCGATAGCATAAAGATGCGAGTGCACATGGACGGTCGTGGCCCCTGGCCAAAGACGTCTCCCGCGCCTGCGAGCTCAGCATTGCTCGGCTGGCTCTGGCGGGTAGTCCTGCCCTGATCGCGTTGTTACTCCGCCGTTCGCACCTTGCCGCCATCCATGAGCGCGTCTGGCGGGTCAAGCACCACTGTCTCGCCAGCTTTCAGCCCGGACAGTACCTGGCGGTCGTCGGTCAGCGCGTCACCGGTCCTGAGTGTGCGTAATTCAACTGTATCGACGTCGCGCAGCGCGAACGCTACCGTCACGCCGTCGCGTTCGACGATGGCCGCCCTCGGCACGCGCACGCCCTCGGGCTGATCCTCGGACTTTTCGCTCGGTCTATCGAGGAAGCTAACCCGCACGCCCATTTCCGGCACGATGCGTGGATCGTTCTGCTTCAGCGCGATGCGCACCTTGACCGTGGCCTTGCCGCGATCGGCGGCCGGAATGATGGCGATCACCTCGGCCGGGATCCTCCAGCCGGGGTAGGCGTTTAGTGTCGCCTCTACCGGCATCTTCGGCTCGACGCGGCCGATGAAAGCCTCGCTGACGTCGACCTCGACCTCCAGCGAATCCATGTCGACGATAGTGCCAATGCCGGTGCGGGTGAAGCCGCCTGCCGACAGCGGCGAGATGATCTCGCCGGGCTGCGCGGACTTGGCGATCACCACGCCGGCGAACGGCGCATGCACCACGGTGTTGTCGACGCCGATACTGGCGATGCGCGCCTGTTGCGCCGCTACCCGGGCATTGCTCTGGCTTGCACTGAGTTGCGCCCGCAGGGCGTCTCGCTGGGCAAAGCCCTGTTCATATTCCGACTTCGACACCAGTTGCTGTTCCACCAGTGACCCCAGTCGCTCGGCATTGGATTCGGCTTCGACCAGTTGCGCCTGCACGATGCCGATTTGGCTGCGTGCCGCTGCCAGCTGGGCGGAGGCGAGGTCGTGCTGGGCGTCGGCGTCGATCGGGTCCAGGGTGGCCAGGACTTCATCGGCCTGCACGAACTGCCCTTCCTCGATGAACATCTCGCGCACGCGTCCGGTGACCTTGGCCGAGACCGTGGCGATCCGTCGTGCGACCACGTAGCCGCTGGCATCGAGCACCGAGGATTGGGAGACGCCATCGCTAATCGTCACCACCGGCGCGGTCCGCACTTCGATGCCTTGCTCGCGAGACGAGAACGCCCACGTTCCGCCCGCAAACAGCAACACGGCGACGATGGTTGCCAGCGCGATCCACAGCCTGCGCCTAGACGGTACCGGTTCGGGCTCGTGGTTGATGCGGAGTTCCCTGAGCAGGTCGGCGCTGGTATTCATAGATATCTACAGGCGTCGAAAGACGGCAATTGTGACCGAATTCATTGAGCCGTCCAAGGTGGAGGTCCCAGCCTTTAGTGGACAGCTCACCGGAGGCGCCCGGTGGGCGACGTCCCCCCGGTTTCGAGTAGCACGGTGATCTGGAGTCCAATCTACCCAAGTAGGGAGATTGGAAGTGAAGAAGCGCTTTTCCGAAGAGAGGATCGTCGGTCTCCTGCGTGAGGCGTGGCCGGACTGCCGGTCAAGGCAAGGGGCTGTGCCGGCGGCACGGCTTCAGCAAAGCCTCCTACTGCCTGTGGCGGAAGAAGTTCGGCGCGGCATGAAAGTGCCCGATGCAAGCATGCAGCCGGACCTTGGTGCCCACGGGCGTGCTGGGGTCGAAATCAATCAGATGTTTGATCTGGAATCTTGGGCACGAAGTGGGCACGGAGCCATTACGACGGCGAGCGAGATCGCGCATGCAGGCACAAAAAAACCCGCCAGAATGCGGATTTCAAGATGGTGGCTATGGGTGGACTCGAACCACCGACCCCAGCATTATGAGTGCTGTGCTCTAACCGGCTGAGCTACATAGCCACGGGGAACCGCCAATTTTTCCTGTTCCCGGTGCTGCTGTCAATCCGGTGCACCACCTCGCCGTGGCTCGCTTGTCCGATCATCCACCCCGTGGCAGAGTCGGGTGAAGTGACGCAAGTCAGGCGATCCGGGAGTCCGCGTCGTGATAGATCCGGACGGATACAGGCCAAACGTAGGCATCGTGTTGATGCACCCCGATGGGCGGCTGTTCTGGGCGCGGCGGGTGCATCGCGATGGCTGGCAGTTCCCCCAGGGCGGCATGAACACCGACGAGACGCCGATAGAGGCGATGTACCGGGAGCTGCGCGAAGAGACGGGATTGCTGCCCGAGCATGTCGAGGTCCTGGGCGAAACGCCGGGCTGGCTTCGCTACCGCCTGCCGCAGCGTGCGATCCGCCGCAATGACCGGCTGGTCTGCATCGGCCAGAAGCAGGTCTGGTTCCTGCTGCGACTGACGGGGCAGGAAACCGACCTGCAGCTGGACCTGACCGAGAAGCCCGAGTTCGACCACTGGCGGTGGGTGGACTTCTGGTATCCGGTGGAACATGTCGTGGTGTTCAAGCGCGGTGTCTATGCGCGTGCCCTGCGCCATCTGGCCCCCGTCGCGCAGCGCGTGGTCGGCGACCAGGCGGTGCCGCTGCCGGCGCCCGACATGCGCGCCACTGGCAGCTGGCATCGCCAGAGGCCGCGGCATCCCGGACAGAGACCTTCGGCGGGCAAGGCGTTCAGGTCTCCTGATTGACAATCATTCTCATCCGTAGTGCAATCGCGATTGCAGCGATCCGGCTGCCAGACCGTCCATTGCCGTGTACATCTGCATCTGCAACGGAGTGACCGACCACGACATCCGCGAAGCCGCGGAAGCCGGTTGCCAGACCATGGCCGAGCTCACCATGCGCACCGGCGCGGGATCCTCCTGCGGCAGTTGCGTGGAGGCGGCCACCGCCCTGCTTGAAGAAGTGCACGCACGGGAGCTCCCCCTGCAGGTCCTGCGCGCCGCCTGACGAGCCGTGCGCCCTCGCGGCTGATTCGCATCCGCGCCTGCACTCGATTCGCGTTTCATCACCGATCGGCCCGGGCCGTTAGAGTGGCGGCATTCCCGCATCAGGAGAAATGGCGATGAAAGGCGACGCCAAGGTCATCGAATTCCTCAACAAGGCCCTCTACAACGAGTTGGTCGCGATCAACCAGTACTTCCTGCACGCCAAGATGCTGAAGAACTGGGGCCTGAAGGAACTGGCCGACCACGAGTACCACGAGTCGATCGACGAGATGAAGCATGCGGACCAGCTGTCCGAGCGCATCCTGTTCCTCGAGGGGCTGCCGAACTTCCAGGCGCTGGGCAAGCTGCGCATCGGCGAAGGTCCGCGCGAGATCCTGACCTGCGACCTGGCGCTGGAGCTCGAAGCCATTCCCCTGCTGCGCGAAGCAGTGGCGCATTGCGAACAGGTCAACGACTACGTGAGCCGCAAGCTGTTCGCCGACATCCTCGAATCCGAAGAGGAACATGTTGACTGGATCGAGACCCAGCTGGAGCTGATCGAACGCATCGGCGAGCAGAACTACCTCGCCCGCCAGATCGAAGGCTGAGCATCTGTAGGAGCGGCTTCAGCCGCGATCGGTTGATCGGCGCGGAACGGCCACGGCAGATCGCGGCTGAAGCCGCTCCTACAAGGGCCCACTAACGGAGCGGCGCCGGAACAGTTTTCGCCAGGCCCAGCCGAGCGCCAACGCGACCGCCAGGGCGATCGCCAGCAGCAGTCCCAGCGCTACCCATGGGTAGGTGAACACCAGTGCCAGCCCGCCAAGCGCGGCGACGTCCTCGCTGACGGAGGCCGTCCAGTTGGTCACCGGCTCCGGCGACGTGTTGAGCAGCGCCCGCGACCCGGCCTTGAGGGCGTGGCTGGTGAGGGCGAGCCCCGCACCCCCGACCAGTGCGCCGGTCGCGAGGTCACCATCGGGCGACAGCGTGGCCGCCGCCAGGAAAGCCCCCGCCGGGATGCGCAGCAGCGTGTGGGCGAGGTCCCAGCCCGAGTCGACGCCGGGGATCTTGTCGGCGAAGAACTCGGCGATGGCCAGTACGCCCGAGACTCCCAGCACCCAGGGCGAAGCGGTGACCTCCAGCGCCTGGGGCAGGTCCAGCCAACCGAAGAACCCGGCCAAGCCCACGCCGAAGACGGTCAGGTAGACCCGGATGCCGGCCAGCCAGGCCAACACTACGCCAACTGCGAACAGGTGCGCATCAGACACGGCCGTTCCTCGCTAGACTCCGGGTCGGAGTATAGGGGGGACCGCCACCCGGCACCGCGCCTCGCGCAGCGCCGGAGACGACAGGCGAGTTGGGGAGCAATGGGCAGTCGCAGTCATTCCGGTTACGTCATCGTGCCGCGCCAGCGGCGCGGCTATCGCACGTGGGTCCTGCTGGCGCTGGCGTGGTCGATCACCCTCGCCGCCGCCTGGTTGGCCGCCAGCTGGATCGCCGCTCCCACGGTCCCTGGTCTGGCCGGGGATCCGCGCCAGGCGCGACAGGCGCTGGAAGCGGCGGAGAGCGAGCTGGAGGCGCTGCGCCAGCGCCAGGCCACGCTGGAGCGCTCCGACCAGATCAGCCGCGCAGCCAACCGAAAGGTGCAGCAGGCATTGGCGGAGCGCGACGAGGAAATCGCCGACCTGCGCGAGAACCTTGCCTTCTATGAGCGCCTGGCCGCTGGCGAAGGCAAGCCGCGGGGGCTCAACGTGCACTCGGCCGAATTCGTTGCCGAGGACGCCGGCACCTGGCGTTACCAGATCGTCCTGACCCAGAACCTGGAGCGTGGCGCCGTCAGCGCCGGCAAGCTGAGCTTCTCGATCGAGGGCGTGCGCGACGGCAAACTCGCCACCATCGGCTGGGACGACCTGAAACAACGCAAGGGCGCGCCGGCACAGGCGTATTCATTCCGATATTTCCAGCAGCTCGATGGCAGCGTGATGCTCCCGGCGGGGTTCACGCCCCAGCGGGTGCGGGTCTCGTTGCGCGGCCGCGATGCTTCACTCGACCAGGCCATTGCCTGGGTGCAACCTCCAGCCACCGGGGATACCTGACATGTTCAAGAGCAAGGCCACCATGCCCGAAGGGCAGATCGACACGCTGATCGGACCGCAAGTGGTGATCAACGGCGACTTCCACTTCAGCGGGGGCCTCTACGTGGAGGGCCGCATCGTTGGAAAGCTCATCGCCGAGGAGGGCCAGAAGGCGATCCTGACGCTGGCCGACAATGGCAGTGTCGAGGGCGAGATCCACGCACCGGTGATCGTCATCCACGGCCGGGTCGACGGCGATGTGTTCGCCAGCGAGCGCGTGGAGATGGGCGCCAAGGCCCGGGTGGAAGGCAACGTGCACTACAAGGTGGTGGAAATGGCGGCCGGTTCGGTGCTGTCGGGCCGCCTGCTGCACGTGGAAGCCGGCAAGCGCGCCGCGGATGTCGACGAACCTGAAGCGGTGCACGCGCTGCGTAGCGTCGGCAGCTGACCGGTCCAGCCGGGCGTTGTAGTCTGGCGGCCTGTTCAGATGGCGGGCCGCCCATGACCCAGACTGGATCCAACCAGCGGAAGCTGCGCCTCGCGGTTGCGGGCGTGTTCGTTGCCGCCCTGGTCTTTGGCGGCTGGGGACTGTGGCGGGTGGTGTCTCCCGCGTCGGCGGACGTCCGCGCCCAGCTGGCCGACAGCAGGCGCGCCCTGGAGCGGCTCCGGGGTGAACACGAGGCGCTCCAGCAGCGCGTGGCGACCCTGTCGCGTTCCGACCAGATCAGCCGCGACGCCAATCGCGACCTGCAGGGCACGTTGTCGGAACGGGACGAGGAGATCGCGGGCCTTCGCGCCGATGTCGCGTTCTACGAGCGCCTGGTGGGCGCCACCGCGCAGCGCCGAGGATTGAGCGTGCATGCGCTCAACATGGTGCCCAACGAGAGCGCGTGGCACTTCCAGACCACGCTGACCCAGAACCTCAACCGCGGTGCCGTCAGCAGCGGCAACCTGACCGTTTCGATCGAAGGTTCGCGGGACGGGCGGCTGGAAACGCTGGACTGGGACGCGTTGCGCCAGCAGGAGGACGCACCTCCGAAGGATTATTCCTTCAAATATTTCCAGCAGGTGGAGGGCGACGTCTTCCTGCCGAAGGACTTCAATCCGGTGCGCGTCACCGTGCGGCTGCAGCCCCGCCGCGGCCGGGCGACCGAACAGTCTTTCACCTGGGCCGACGCAACCCGGTCCAGCGCGCCCGCGATCGCCGCCCCGGCGGAATGAACCATCCCGCTGGCGCCGCTTGATTGCAGCGGCCCGGCCCCCCATCCTCATCGCATGGAAAGTTCCGTCATCCCGCTGCCCGGCGCTCCTGAAGAGCCGGGCTACCAGAGCCTCGACCAGCCACTGCAGTTCACGTCGGCGGCTGCGGCCAAGGTCCGTGAGCTGATCAGCGAAGAAGGCAACGACGCACTCAAGCTGCGCGTCTACATCCAGGGCGGCGGTTGCTCCGGGTTCCAGTACGGCTTCGAGTTCGACGAGGAGCAGGGCGAGGACGACCTCGCCGTGCGGACGGACGGCGTGACGCTGCTGGTCGACCCGCTGAGCCTGCAGTACCTGATGGGCGCCGAGGTCGACTACACCGAGAGCCTGCACGGCGCGCAGTTCGTCATTCGCAATCCGAACGCGAAGACCACCTGCGGCTGTGGCTCCTCCTTCACCGCCTGAGCCGGTGGCGGATATCCCGCGGCCCTTCGCATTCGTAGAGCAGGGGGCGTACGGGACGCTGCTCCGGGGCAGCGGTTGGTTGCCGCTGGAAGGCGATCCGTCATGCCGCGGGGCGCTCGACCGGGCCGACCTCCTGCGCGAAGACAAGGCCGGTCTGGCGGCACTGTGGCCGCGGGCGCGGGTACTGCTGCTGGATGACGAGGGCCTTGCGGTCACCGATGACGACGGGCAGATGCCGGTGCTGCACGGCGTCGATATCAGCGCTGGCCCGGGTGGCCCCGGGCTGGCGATCTTCCTGGGTGTCGATTCAGACGGGACCGGCTGGTTCGCGCTGGATGCGCAGGTCACTTCGGTCACCCTTGCGGGCCGCCTCGACCTCCGCAGCGCAGCCGCACGCTGGCCGGCTTTCGAGGCGGCGGTGTTCGCCCAGGCGCGCGCGCTGCAGCACTGGCGCAGGCGGCACCGCCACTGCGGGGCCTGTGGTGGCGAGCTGGCCTTCGAGCGCGGCGGCTGGCTCGGGCGCTGCGGGTCATGCGCGCTGGAGCACTACCCGCGCACCGATCCCGCGGTCATTGTTGCGGTGACAGACGGCAAGCGGTTGTTGCTGGGGCGACAGGCCGGCTGGCCTGCGCGCCGGTACTCGGTACTGGCGGGTTTCGTCGAGCCGGGCGAAACACTTGAACAGACCGTGGCGCGCGAGGTGCGGGAAGAATCCGGCATCCGCATCCGCGCGTGCCGGTATCTCGCGTCCCAGCCGTGGCCGTTTCCCGGCGCGCTGATGCTGGGTTTCATCGCCCTTGCCGAGGCAGCCGAACCGCGCGTGCACGACGAGCTGGAGGAGGCGCGCTGGTTCACCGTGGAAGAGATCCGCGCGGCCGCGGCACGCGACGAGATCGACGACGGTGGTGCGCTGCTGTCGGCGCCCATCTCCATCGCCCGCTGGCTGATCGGGCAATGGCTGGCCGAGATGGAGGCCTCGGGGCTGCCGGCCAGGACCGACCGCCAGCTGGGACCGCTGTCAGGACCAAGCGGCTAGAATCGGACCGACCGCCTACCGGAGCCGCGCATGTCCGTCACCCTGATCGCCGTCGTTGCCGCACTGGTCTTGGGGCACGCCGCGCCATCGCTGGCGAGCGTCAGGCAATTCGGCTGGTACCGGGACCTGGTGGCGTGGCTCAACAGCCACTTCGACGAGGACAGCTTCTGGCGCGGCAACTGGGGCATTGCACTGGCGCTGGCGCCTCCGCTGCTGGCAGTGGGCCTGTTGCAGCGCGCGCTCGACGGGCAGGTCTTCGGGCTGGCGAGCCTGCTGTTCGCGATCATCGTGCTGTTCTATTCCTGGGGACCGCGGGACCTGGACCGGGACGTCGATGCCGTACTCGATGCCCCCGATCCCGCTTCCCGCCGCGACGCGGCCGCGCGCCTGGCGGATGACGGTAGCGCATCCGTCGACGGGCCTCGCGTCATCGATGCGGTATTCCGCAATGGCCTGCGTCGCTGGTTCGGGGTGTTGTTCTGGTTCCTCGTGCTGGGTCCGTTCGGGGCGCTGGGGTATCGGCTGGTCGTAGTGTCCGCGCGACGGGATGGCGCGGAAGATCCCCCGGCCACGCCAGTGCCATCGGCGACCGCCCGCGGTGCACGGCGCCTGCTGGCCCTGCTGGAATGGCCGGTGGCGCAACTGATGACGCTCTCGCTCGCCCTGGTCGGCAACTTCGACAGCGTGCTCGGCGCGTGGCGTTCGGCCGGAGGTGCTGCCTTCCATCTCGACAGCCGCTTCCTGGAGGCCGCCGGGCGGGCCAGCGTGCGCAGCGAACTGGCCGACGAAAGCAGCGACTACGCGGCGGGCTCGCTGCGGGACGAAGACATGGGTGCCACGACGCTGCCGGCCGCGCCACTGGGTGAGCTTCCGGAACTGCGTGATGCAATGAGCCTGGTGTGGCGTTGCCTGCTGGTCTGGCTGGCGACGCTGGCGTTGTTCGTGATCGCGGGCTTCGTCAGCTGATCGCCTTGGCGACCGGCACTACGGCTGGTCGCCCCGGAGCTCGCGCACCATGGCCTCGAGCGCGGGTGCCGTGGCCGTGCCTCCATCCACCGCCGGTGCGGCGACCACCTCGACGTGGGCGCGGAAACGGCGCGGTACCCGCATGCGTGCCAGGCGCCCGTCCCGCCTGCTCCACATGCTGGCCCACATGCCACGCAGCGCCATCGGCACCACCGGAACCTGGCGCCGCGCCAGGATTTTCTCGACCCCGGACTTGAACGCGGCCATCTCGCCGTCGCTGGTCAGCCGGCCTTCCGGGAAAATTCCCACCACCTGCCCATCGGCCAGCTCCGCATCGATGCGGTCGAAGGCGCGCTGCATCAGCTCGGGATTTTCCCTGGCCCCCGCGATCGGAATCGCTTTGGCGGTGCGGAAGATCCACCGCATCACCGGCACGTCGAAGATCCGGTAGTACATGACGAAGCGCACAGGCCGGGGAATGCTCGCCGCCAGGATCAGCGCATCCATGTAGCTGACGTGGTTGCATACCACCAGGGCCGGGCCGTCCTCGGGCACCTCGTCGATGCCCTTGGCACGCAGCCGGTACAGCGAGCGCACCAGCACCCAGCTGAGGAAGCGCATCAGGAACTCGGGCACGATCGTGAAGATCCAGATCGCCACCAGCGTGTTGGCCACGGCCAGCGCCAGGAACAGTTGCGGGATCTCCAGGCCGGGCATCGGTACCCGTATCGCGCCCAGCTGGAAGGATTCCATCTGCAGGGTGACGCCCAGCAGCGCGGCCAGCACGATGAAACCGGAGTTCTGGATGTTGAGCCCGGCGAACACGCGGGACATTTCCGACTTCGGCGTGCGGTTCTGGATCAGGGCAAACAGCGGCACCACGAAGAAGCCGGTGAACATCCCCACGCCGAGCAGGTCGATCACGGTGCGCCAGCTGCCGGGCTGGCGCAGGAAACCCGCCACGTCGAGGCCGCCCACGGTCGCGGCGGCGGGACGGCCCAGGTAGAGGTCCAGCAGGAACGCGCTCATGCCGAACGCGCCCAGCGGCACCAGCCCGATCTCGACCGTGCGGGCGGAGAGTTTTTCGCAGAGCATCGACCCCACGCCGGTACCGATCGAGAACAGCGCGAGGGCAAAGATGTACAGCGTCGCCGAGCCACCCAGGTTGACCTCCGCGTACGCAGGCAACTGCGAGGTCAGGATGGTGCCGACGAACCAGAACCACGACACCCCCAGCACGGCGTTGCGCACCGCGAGCTGTTTCTTGGCCAGCCTCAACGCCGCAAAGGATTCCGGGATCGGATTCCAGTTGATCTTCAGGTCCGGGGCGCCGGCCCCCGCGGGCGGGATGGCCCGGCTCACCAGGTGCCCCGCAACGGCCAGCGTGACCACCATGCCGCCGGCCACCCACGGGCCGCTGTCGCCGGTGGCGGCGAAGATCGAGCCGCCCAGGATCATGCCGCACAGGATCGCGATGGCAGTGCCCATCTCCACCAGGCCGTTGCCACCGGTCAGTTCGCGTGGCTGCAGCACCGATGGCAGGATCGAGTACTTCACCGGTCCGAACAGGGCCGACTGCACGCCCGTCAAGAACAGGGCGGCCAGCAGCACGACAAGGTTCTGGGTGACGAACCCGACCGCCGCCAGCGACATGATTCCGATCTCCATCCCCGTGGTGATCCGGATCAGGGTCGACTTCTCGGTCTTTTCGGCGATCTGCCCGGCCAGCGCCGAGAACAGGAAGTAGGGCAGGATGAACAACGCCGGCGCCAGGTTGGCGTACAGCGTCTTCTGCTCGCTGCTGACGCCCAGCCAGAACAGCATCCCGATGATCGCCTGCCGGTAGACGTTGTCATTGAACGCCCCCAGCGACTGGGTCAGGAAGAACGGCAGGAAGCGTCGCTGCCGCAGCAGTGCGTACTGGCTGTGCGGCATGTCCAGGTCAGCCGCCCGCTACCTGACCGCTCTTTCCCTGCCGCTCGCGCTCGATCGCCCGCCAGCCGATGTCGTGGCGATGGAACTCGCCATGCCAGGACACCCCGGCCACGGTTTCGTAGGCCTTGTGCTGGGCGTCGGCAACGGTATCGCCCAGCGCACAGACGCACAGCACCCGCCCGCCCGAAGTCACCACCTGGCCGTCGACCAGCGCGGTGCCGGCATGGAAGACCTTGCTGCCTTCCGGGTCCGGCACGTCCCAGTGGCCGATGGGATCGCCGGTACGTGGCGTCCCGGGGTAGTTTTCGGCGGCCATCACCACGCCCAGGCTGGGCCGCGGATCCCAGTCCGCGACGACACCCTGCAGGCGGCCCGCGATCCCCGCTTCGACGAGGTCCAGCAGGTCCGAGCGCAGGCGCATCATCACCGGCTGCGTTTCCGGGTCACCGAAGCGCACGTTGAACTCGATCACCTTGGGGGCGCCGGAGGCGTCGATCATCAGGCCCGCGTAGAGGAAGCCGGTGAACCGGATGCCATCGGCAGCCATGCCACGCACGGTCGGTTCGACCACCTCTCGCATGATCCGGTCATGGATCTGCGGGGTGACCACCGGCGCGGGCGAGTACGCCCCCATGCCACCGGTATTGGGGCCGGTGTCGCCGTCGAAGGCGCGCTTGTGGTCCTGGCTGGTGGCCATCGGGAGCGCCGTGTGGCCATCCACCATCGAGATGAAGCTGGCCTCTTCGCCCTCGAGGAATTCCTCGATCACCACCCGCGCACCAGCGCTGCCGAACGCATTGCCGGCGAGCATGTCGGTCACCGCGGCCTCGGCCTCGGCCAGCGTGGTGGCGACGATCACGCCCTTGCCGGCAGCCAGGCCATCAGCCTTGACGACGATCGGCGCGCCCTTGTCCCGCACATGTGCGAGTGCGGCGTCCAACTCGGTGTGGACTGCGTAGTGCGCGGTCGGGATGCCGTGCCGGGCGAGGAAATCCTTGGCAAAGGCCTTGCTGCCTTCCAACTGGGCGGCCGCGGCGGTGGGGCCGAAGACGCGGTGGCCGGCGGCGCGGAAGCGGTCCACGACCCCCGCCACCAGCGGGGCCTCGGGGCCGACGACGGTCACCGACACGCCTTCGCGCGCCACCAGCGCCAGCAGTCCGTCGATATCGGTCGCGGCGACCGGCACGTTGCGGCACTTGGGTTCCGAGGCGGTGCCTGCATTGCCGGGCGCCACCAGCACGCCGGTCACGCGTGGGGACTGAGCGAGCTTCCAGGCCAGCGCATGTTCGCGTCCGCCCGCGCCGATCACCAGAATCTTCATGCCACCGGTCCTTGCCTCGTTGCTCCGCACACGCGGAAGCCCGGGATTCTACGCAATCGGCGGCGTGCAGGCAGGGCGCGCCCGGCGCGCTGATACGATCGTGCGTCGACGGAAAACCGGGACGCCGATGGACAACCTGCTGGAGACGATAGAAGCCTTGCTGGTGCCGATGGTTGGGCTGGTCAATGCCGTGTTGTGGGACTACGTCCTGGTCTACGGGCTGCTCGCGGTCGGGCTGTACTTCACCCTCAGGCTGCGGCTGCTGCAGGTCCGCCTGTTCCCACACATGTGGCGGGTGGTGGGGATGGGCCGCAACTCGGATGCCGCGGGCATCTCTCCGTTCCAGGCGCTATGCACCAGCCTCGCCTCGCGGGTCGGGACCGGGAACCTTGCCGGGGTCGCCATCGCGCTGGGTGTCGGCGGGCCGGGCGCGCTGTTCTGGATGTGGTGCACCGCGCTGGTGGGCATGGCCACCGCCTACGCTGAAAGCTCCCTGGCCCAGCTCTACAAGGTGCGCGACGAGCAGGGGCAATATCGCGGCGGGCCGGCGTATTACATGGCACGGGGCCTGAAGAAGCGCTGGATGGGCGTGGCCTTTTCGCTCTGCCTGCTGCTGACCTACGGGCTGGTCTTCAGCAGCGTGCATGCCAATGCGATGTCGCAGGCGCTCGGGGCGGCGTTCGGCTTCACCCGGGGACAGATCGCCACCGGACTGGTGCTGCTGACGGCGCTCATCATCTTCGGCGGACTGCGTTCAGTCGCACGATTCGCCGAGAAGGTAGTGCCGGTGATGGCGGTGGCCTACCTCGCACTCGCCGGGTGGGTGGTGGCCACGAACCTCGGTGAAATCCCCGCCGTGCTGGGTCTCGTGCTGCGCAGTGCCTTTGGGCTGGAGCCGGCAGTTGGTGGCGTGGTGGGTGGTATCGCGGCGGCCATGCTCAACGGCGTCAAGCGCGGGCTCTACTCCAACGAAGCCGGCATGGGCAGTGCGCCCAACGTGGCGGCCGCCGCGACGCCAGTCCCGCACCACCCGGCCAGCCAGGGGCTGGTGCAGTCGCTCGGCGTCTTCATCGACACGTTGCTGATCTGCAGCGCCACCGGTTTCGTCATCCTGTTGTCGGGCGTGCTCGGCGAGGGCGGCGATGGCGTGCAGGTCACCCAGCAGGCGATGACGGTGTACTTCGGCGGGGCGGGCACCTATTTCGTCGCCATCGCGATGTTCTTCTTCGCCTTCACCACGATCATCGGCAACTATTCGTACGCCGAGAACAACCTGCTGTACCTCGGCGGTGGCAAGGTGGGCCTGCTGGTGCTGCGGCTGGCCGCGCTGGCGGTCATCGTCTGGGGCGTCTACTCGAAGGTGCAGCTGGTCTGGGATGCCGCGGACGCCGCGATGGCGTTGATGGCTTCGATCAACCTGGTGGCGCTGCTGATGCTCTCGGGCGTGGTGGTGGCGCTGACCCGTGACTACGACGCGCAACTGGCGAAGGGCAGGCTGCCGGAGTTCGACGCCCGGCTGCATCCCTCGTTCGGGGATGGCGTCGATCCCGGCATCTGGCGCGTGCGGGATGGCGCCAGGCCGGACATGGCGGCCGGCCCCGCAAGCGAGGCCGAGGGGCCGCGCTAACCGCGCCTGGCCTGTTGCCGCTCCCGCAATGCACGCGTGACCACGATCGCCAGGGTCAGGATCGTCAGCGGGACAACGAAGTTCATCATCACCGCGCTGAAGGCCTGCAGGGCGCCATGGCCGGCCGAATCCAGCAGCAGGTAGGCGGTATAGGCGATGAAATAGCCCGCGAATACCGCGCCTTCCCAGCGCTGGATGCAATGGCCAGTGAAGAAGATCGGCAGGCAGGCAACGGCGGCGGCCAGCATCACCGGCAGGTCGAAATGGATCGCGGAATTGCCGACCGGAATGCCGGCCGGTGAGAACACCGCGGTCAATCCGAGCACCGCCAGCAGGTTGAGGATGTTGCTGCCGACCACGTTGCCGACCGCCATGTCGCGCTCGCCGCGGATGGTGGCGATGACCGATGTCGCCAGTTCCGGCATCGAGGTCCCGATCGCGACCACGGTCAGGCCGATCACCAGCTCGCTCAGTCCCAGCGCGGCCGCGATGTCTACCGCGCCGTCCACCAGCCATCCCGCCCCGAGGACCAGCAGGCCCAGCCCCCCCAGCAGCAGCGCCACGTTCAGGACCCACCCGGTGGCGCCGGGCTTTTCGTCCACCGGTTCGAGTTCGTCGGGTTTCGCCTCGCGCCGTCCGATGACGACCTGCAGCACCAGGTAGGCAGCGGCCCCGGCCGCCATCACCGCCCCTTCGATCCGGCCGATGCTGCCATCCATCGCCAGCACCAGTACCAGCACCGAGCAGGCGATCATCACTGGCACGTCGATCCTTACCAGCTGGCGCGAGACCACCAGCGGTGCGACCAGCGCGCTGATGCCCAGGATCAGCAGGACGTTGGTGATGTTGCTGCCCACCACGTTGCCCAGTGCGATGTCGGCCGACCCCCGCTGCACCGCGTCGATACCGACCGCGAGCTCGGGTGCGCTGGTGCCGAAGCCGACCACGGTCAGCCCGACCACCAGCGGCGACAGGCCCGTGGCCAGCGCAAGCCGGCTGGCCCCGCGTACGAGCCCTTCGGCACCGGCCACGAGCGCGGCCAGGCCGGCGAGCAGGAGCAGTACCGACATCATCATGTCAGTGCCTGAAGTGGCGCACGCCGGTGAATACCATCGCCAGGCCGTGTTCGTCGGCAGCCGCGATGACTTCGTTGTCGCGCATCGAACCACCGGGCTGGATGACCGCCTTGATGCCCGCCGCAGCAGCCGCGTCGATGCCGTCGCGGAACGGGAAGAAGGCGTCGCTGGCCATCACCGCACCGGCTACGGCCAGGCCCGCTTCCTCCGCTTTCAGGCCGGCGATCTTCGCGCTCACCACGCGGCTCATCTGGCCGGCACCGATGCCGATGCTGCGGTTGTCGCGCGCGTACACGATGGCGTTGGACTTGACGTACTTCGCCACCCGCCAGGCGAACAGCAGGTCGCCCAGTTGCGCATCGCTGGGTGCGGCCTTGGTTACCACCTTCAACTCGTCCCGGCCGACCTCGCGGATGTCGCTGGTCTGCATCAACAGTCCCGATCCCACCCGCTTGACGTCGAAATTGTTGCGGCCCTCGCCGTGCTGGATGCGCAGCACCCGGACATTGGCCTTCTTGCGCGCCACCTCCAACGCCGCCGGCTCGTAGTCGGGCGCGATCAGCACCTCGACGAACTGGCGGTCGAGGATGGTCTTCGCGGTGGCGGCATCGAGCGCGCCGTTGAACGCGATGATGCCGCCGAAGGCGGAGGTCGGGTCGGTGGCGTAGGCCGCCTCGTAGGCATCGCCGCAGCCGGCCGCCGTCGCCACGCCGCATGGATTGGCGTGCTTGACGATCACGCACGCGGGCGACTCGAACTGGCGGACGCACTCCCAGGCGGCATCCGCGTCGGCCAGGTTGTTGAAGCTCAGCTCCTTGCCCTGCAGCTGGGTGAAGGTGGCCAGGGTGCCCGGGACCGGATACAGGTCCCGGTAGAAGGCGCCGGCCTGGTGCGGGTTCTCGCCATAGCGCAGGTCCATGACCTTCACGAAGTTGCTGTTGCTCTGCGCGGGGAACAGCCCGCGCGAGCCGTCCGCGGAGATGGCCGACAGGTGGTTGCTGATGCAGGCGTCGTAGGAGGCGACCCGATTGAACGCGGCCACGGCCAGCGAGAACCGGGTGGCGGCCGAGAGCGCGCCATTGCCGGTCTCCAGCTCCGCAATCAACGCCTCGTACTGCGACGGCTCGGTGGCTACCGCGACCCGGGCGAAGTTCTTCGCCGCCGAGCGCAGCATCGCCGGCCCGCCGATGTCGATGTTCTCGATGACCTGCTCCATCGTGCTGTCGGGATCGGCGGAGACCGATTCGAACGGATACAGGTTCAGCACCAGCAGGTCGATCGGCTCGATGCCGTGCTCGGCCATGACCGCGTCGTCGGTGCCTGCACGGCCGAGCAGGCCGCCGTGCACCATCGGGTGCAGGGTTTTCACCCGCCCGTCCATCATTTCCGGGAATCGGGTGACGTCGCTGACGTCGCGCACCTCCAGCCCGGCTTCACGCAGGGCCTTGGCGGTGCCGCCGGTGGACAGCAGCTCGACGCCGCGCGCAGCCAGTGCATGTGCCAGTTCCAACAGTCCGGCCTTGTCTGAGACGGACAACAGGGCGCGGCGGATCTTCACCGGGTTGGCGGGCAGGGCGCCGGTCTGGTTCGCGGGGGTCATGGGCAGGCTTTCGTGGTGGAAAGCCGCCGATTATAGGCGCCGCCGCGTTGTGGCCGCGGCTCAGGCCAGGCCGTACTCGCGCAGCTTCTTGCGCAGGGTGGCGCGATGGATGCCGAGCATTGAAGCGGCCCGGCTCTGGTTGCCGTCGCAATGCTCGAGGACCTCGGCGAACAGCGGGATCTCCAGCTCGCGCAGCGCGATCTCGTACAGGTCGCCGTTGTCGCATCCGTTGAGGTCGCCGAGGTAGCGACGGATCGAAGTCGCGACATGGTCGCGAAGCGGGACGCGGGGCCCCGCACGGCTGGTGTCGTTGCGGTCTGCTGCTGCGTTCAAAGGTGTCTCCCCCCGGGACATGGTGTCGTCCGCCGTGCGATGTGGCACCGCAGGACGGGCGTGACGACGGGGGGGAGGAGTCTAGCGCGCCGGGGCCGCCGGCGACACCGCAAAGGTGCCGATTCAGCGGAAGTCGAACGTGAACGCGACAGTCGGGTCCGCGGGTTCGACCACTTCCAGCCGGACGCTGGCGCTCTGCCCCGGAGCCAGCGTCCCGTCCCCCGGCACCTGCTCCTGATAGTCATCGGGAGTGAACGTGCGCTGGGCCACCGGCCGGCCATTGACGTCGGACAGCATCAACAGCAGGTGGGGCCAGTGCTGCGGCCAGCGGGCGTCATTGCGGAAGCTCGCCTCCACCTCCAGCACGCCGGGCCGGGTGGGCGAGGGGGTCACGCTGCGCGACAGCATCGTGTAGGCCTCCGGCTCGCGCCATGCCGGCAGGCTGCAGCCGGCGATACCGCAGGCGGCTGCCACCCAGGGGCGCCAGCGTTCGCTTGCCGCCAGCTCGTTGCGCTGTGCAAACAGCATCTGCACGCACAGCAGCAACAGCAGCGCGGTGACGATGGTCCCTTCGATGATTTGCATGCGCCGGGACCGCTGGATGGAGGGACGGCCCGTGCGCCGGGCGAAACTGGGGGCGCGCCGGCCCGAGCCGCCAACGGTGGTCGGCCTGGTGTTGCGCACGGCGCCTTGCACGCGGTCGCTGCCGGTTGCGGCTCCGGACCCTTCGGTGGCCAGCTCTGGTGGCTTGGCGCCCGGTTCGGCGATCTGCGTGGCGTGTGAGGTCGCGGCAAGTGAGGCATCGCCCGCCCCTGAAGCCGCGGCCATGGGTTCAAGCACTGCGCGGCAACGCGGGCAGTGCTGCGGCGACCCGTCTCGGGAGACGATCAGGGCGACCAGGAAACCGCATTCGGGGCACGGGACGAACATCGCTGCAGTCTAGCCGAGCACCCGGATCAGCCGCGCCGGGTCCCGCTGATGCGGATCCAGTCTTCCAACTGCGTCACGGACAGGTCTTCGAAAGCGCCCGCGTAACGCTCCAGTACCTCGTCCTGCTGTCCGGCCAGGATGCCCGACAGCGCAATCCGGCCCCCCGGTGCGACCCGCGAAGCGAGGGTGTCGGCCAGCGCCACCAGCGCGGAGGCGAGGATGTTGGCGACCACCACCGGATAGGTGCGGACCGGCTCGTCTTCCGGCAGGTGCACGTCGAGGCGATCGTCCACCTCGTTGCGCTGGGCGTTGTCTGCGGTGGCCGCCAGGGCCTGCGGGTCGTTGTCGACGCCGGTGGCGCCAGCGGCCCCCAGCTTGAGGGCGGCGAGCGCGAGGATGCCCGAGCCGCAACCGAAGTCCAGCACCTGCGCGCCATCCAGTTCACCGCTGTCGGCGAGGCTGTCGAGCCACGCCAGGCAGAGCGCGGTGGTGGGATGGGTGCCGGAGCCGAACGCCAGTCCCGGGTCCAGGCGCACCACGGCAGCGTCGTCATTGTCGGCGCCTTCGGGCAGTGCGTGGTTCCAGGGCACGATCCAGGTGCGCCGCCCGAATTGGAGCGGCTCGTACTGGTCCATCCAGGCCCGCTCCCAGTCCTGGTCGGCGACTTCGCGGAACTGCGCGCGGGACCAGTCGACACCTTCATCGGCGGCGGCAAGCGCATGCAACAGCAGTTCGGGCGGGGTGCCACCTTCGAACAAGGCCGTCAGGGCCATCTCGCCCCACAGCGGTGTCTGGCCCACGCCCGGCTCGAAGATCGCCTGCTCGTCGGGGGCGTCGGCGTGCGCGTCGGCCAACGTCACCGCCAGGGCGCCGACGTTCTCCAGCGCACGCTCCAGGCGGGGCTGCTCGGCTTCGCTGCAGGGCAGGGTGAGTTCGAGGAAGGGCATGCGTGGGCTCGTGCTTGCGACCCGGGGGGCGGCTTGGGAATTGTAGGAGCGGCTTCAGCCGCGATCGGATACGCGGTGCCGGTGGTGGATCAGATCGCGGCTGAAGCCGCTCCTACAAGGAGAGGGAGGCCCGGGGCGCGTGGTGCGAAGACGCCTCAGACGATCGAGAGCGACTTCTCCTTCTGCTCCTTGAGCCGCTTCTCGAGGTAGTGGATGTTCTGCCCACCCTGCTGGAATCCGACGTCGGCCAGGATGCGCTGCTGCAGCGGGATGTTGGTCTTGATGCCGTCCACCACCATCTCGCTCAGGGCCACGCGCATCCGGCAGATGGCGGTTTCGCGGTCCGGCCCGTGCACGATCAGCTTGCCGATCATCGAATCGTAGTTCGGCGGCACGCGGTAGCCCTCGTAGATGTGGCTGTCGACGCGCACGCCCGGTCCGCCCGGCGCATGGAAGTGCTGCACCAGCCCCGGACTCGGCATGAAGGTCTCCGGATCCTCGGCGTTGATGCGGCACTCGATCGCATGGCCGTCGAGCACGATGTCTTCCTGCTTCAGCGACAGCTTGTGGCCGGCGGCGATGTTGAGCTGCTCGCGTACCAGGTCGATGCCGGTCACCATCTCGGTCACCGGGTGCTCCACCTGGATGCGGGTATTCATCTCGATGAAGTAGAAGCGCCCGTCCTCGTAGAGGAACTCGAAGGTACCCGCGCCCCGGTAGCCGATGCGCACGCAGGCCTCGGTGCAGACGCGGCCGATCTCGGCCCGCTGCTCGGCGGTGATGCCCGGTGCGGGTGCCTCTTCCACCACCTTCTGGTGGCGACGCTGCATCGAGCAGTCGCGCTCGCCCAGGTGGATGGCGTTGCCCTGGCCGTCGGCGAGCACCTGGATCTCCACGTGGCGCGGGTTCTCCAGGAACTTCTCCATGTAGACCATGTCGTTTCCGAAAGCGGCCTTGGCCTCGGACTTGGTGGTCTGGATGGCGGTGGACAGTGCGGCCTCGGTATGGACCACGCGCATGCCGCGTCCACCACCGCCACCGGCCGCCTTGACGATGACCGGATAACCGATCTCGCGAGCGATGCCGATGTTGGTCTCGACGTCATCACCCAAGGGGCCGCCGCTGCCGGGCACGCAGGGGACGCCGGCCTCCTTCATCGCCCGGATCGCTTCGACCTTGTCCCCCATCAGGCGGATGGTCTCGGCGCGCGGGCCGATGAAGATGAAGCCGGACTCTTCCACGCGCTCGGCGAAGTCGGCGTTCTCCGACAGGAAGCCGTAGCCGGGGTGGATCGCCTGGGCGTCGGTGACCTCGGCCGCGGCGATCAGCGACGCCATGTTGAGGTAGCTCTCGCCCGATGGCGCCGGCCCGATGCAGACCGATTCATCGGCCATGGCCACGTGCTTGAGGTTGCGGTCGACGGTGGAGTGCACCGCGACCGTACGGATGCCCAGGGCGTGGCATGCGCGCAGGATGCGCAGCGCGATCTCGCCCCGGTTGGCAATGACGACTTTATCCAGCATGGGTCACCCGATGACGAACAGCGGCTGGTCGAACTCGACCGGCTGCCCGTTCTCGGCAGCGACCTTGAGCACGGTGCCGGAGACGTCGGCCTCGATCGGGTTGAACATCTTCATGGCCTCGATGATGCCCAGCGTGTCGCCCGCCTTGACCGCCTGGCCCACGCTGACGAAGGCGGGCTTGTCCGGCGCCGGCGAGGTGTAGAAGGTGCCGACCATCGGGGCCCGGATCACGTGGCCATCGGGCAGCGACTGCCCGGCATCGGCATCCTGCGAGCGCCCCCCGGTGGCGGCGTCGACCGGCGATTGCATCGGCATCTGCGGCGCAGGCGCGGGGGCGGCCGGCGCGTACTGCGGTGCGACCGAGCCCTGGGGGGTGCGGGCCAGCCGCACCGACTCCTCGCCCTCCTTGATCTCGATCTCGGCGAGGTTGGACTCCTCGAGCAGGTCGATCAGCTTCTTGATTTTGCGCAGGTCCATGGTGGGCCTCTTCTTCGTTGTCGTTCGGAGCCGCCGGGCGGCCGGGGAATGTCAGTCGGGTCGGGTCGCGAGCCGCGCCAGCGCGGCGTCGAGGGCATAGCGATAGCTGTCGGCGCCGAAACCGCAAACCACGCCGAGCGCGAGGTCGCTGAAGTAGCTGTGCCGGCGGAACGGCTCGCGGGCGTGCGGGTTCGACAGGTGGACTTCGTAGAACGGGACGGCGACCCCCGCCAGCGCATCGCGCAGCGCCACGCTGGTATGGGTGAAGGCAGCCGGGTTGACCACCATGACGGCGGTGCCGTCGTTGCGGGCGGCCTGCACGCGCTCGACCAGCTCGTGCTCGGCGTTCGACTGCAGGCTTTCGAAAGTGTGTCCGGCAGCCTCTGTCCGCGCGCGCAGGTCGGCGTCGATCTCGGCCAGGGTCACGTGGCCGTACACTTCCGGCTCGCGTTCGCCGAGCAGGTTGAGGTTGGGGCCGTGCAGGACCAGCAGTTTCGCCATGGGTGCCGGGAAGGGTCGAAGGCCGGCAGTGTGGCCGAGCGATAAGCGCCTGTCCAGACGTTCCCTGCCATTTCGCCGAAGTTCCCGCGATTTAAGCGATCGTTTGAATCCGCTATCCGCCGACCCAGCTTTCTATCTCGCCATGCTGGAACGGCCCGATCTTCTGTTTCACCAGGCGGCCGTCGGCGTCGATCAGCCCTGTGTAAGGCAATACGCCCTTGGGATTGCCCAACTGGACCCCGCTGTCACGCGGGCCCGGCTGGTCAAGCAGGATCGGGTACCGCACCGGGGTGTGCTCCAGGAACGCGGCAACCTCCCCGGGCGTATCGAGGGCGATGCCGATCACCTGCACCCCGTCGTCGCCCTGGATGGCGGCGAACCGGTCCAGTTCGGGCATCTCCTCGATGCATGGGCCGCACCAGCTGGCCCAGAAGTTGATCAGGATCGGCCGCCCTGCGTAGGCGGCGGGCAGCTCCACCGCTTGGCCTTCGAGGTCCGGCAATTGCAGAGTCGGCATCGGATCGCCGCGCTCCGCGACTTGCAGTCCCTCCGGTGCAGGCGGCGCGGTGGCGGACATCGCACCCTGCAAGGCGCGCTGTCCGACCTCGCTGCGCAGCAATGGCCCCGGGCCGTTCATCAGCAGGCCCGCCGCCGCGCCGAGCAGCCCCGCGCCGAGCGCGACCAGCAGGATCTTCGTGGTCGACTTCATTCGTTCACTCCGGCCCTGCGCGCCCGTGCGGCGAAGCCGGCGGCGTCCTCGAACCCGAACAGCCGCAGGTCACGCCGCTCGGCCCCGCCCACGTAGTAGAGGGTAGCCGGGGGGCCGATGATGCCCAGCGCCTTCATCAGCTCCTGGTCGACGGCGTCGTTCGCGGTGACGTCCGCCTTGAGCAGGACGAAGTTTTCCAGTGCTTCGTGGACCTCGGGCTGCGGGAAGGTGTAACGCTCCATTTCCTTGCACGACACGCACCAGTCGGCGTAGAAGTCCAGCATCAGTGGCTGGCCGGCCCGTTGTGCCGCAACCACCTCGCGTTCGAGGTCGGGCAACGACTTGATGGGCCGGAAAGGCAGCTCCCGCGGCGCCGTTGCCGTGCCCGTGCGCAGTCCGTCCAGCGGCCGCAGCGGATCGGTGCTCCCGGCCAGCGCACCGACCACCTGGGTGGCACCGGTGATCGCAAGCATGGCGGCCAGCGCCAGTCCCGCCACCCGTAGCCCGTACCTGCCCTTGCGGTCGACCGCGGCCAAACCGAGCGATGCCGCTGCGGCTATCAGCAGCGCGCCCCAGAGTCCCAGGGTCACCGGTCCCGGCAGCATCCGCGACAGCATCCAGATCGCCAGCCCCAGGAACACGAATCCGAACGCGCGCTGCACCCCGATCATCCACGGGCCGCTGGTAGGCAGCCCCTTGCCGGCGGCCACACCGAAAGCGAGCAGCGGCAGGCCCATGCCCATCGCCAACAGGAACAGGGCTGCCCCGCCGAAGACCGGGTCCTGCGTCTGCCCGATGTAGAGCACGGCCGCGGCCAGCGGTGGGGCCACGCAGGGCCCGACGATCAGGGCCGACAGCGCACCCATGATCGCAACGCCTGCGAGTGAACCTCCCGGCTGGCGGTCGCTCAGCTCCCCGAGCCGGTTGCGCAGCGAAGCCGGCAGCTGCAGCTCGTAGAGTCCGAAGCTGGAGAGTGCCAAGGCCACGAACAGCGCGGCGAACAAGCCCAGTATCCAGGGGTTCTGGAAGGCGATCTGGAGGTTGGCGCCCACCAGCCCCGCCACGACGCCCGCCACGGTGAACACCAGTGCATTGGCCAGTACGTAGACGAACGACAGGCCCAAGGCGCGTCCTGCCGCCAGGCCGCCGGCGCGGCCAGCCGAAGCGCCTGCAATGAGTCCCGACAGGATCGGGATCATCGGCAGCACGCAGGGGGTGAAGGCCAGCAGCAGCCCGAAGCCCAGGAAGCTCAGGAGAGCGACCCAGCGCCCCGAGCCGGAAAGCGCAGCGGCGAGCCGGCTGTCCTCCGCCTCACCGATGGCGCGGGCAGGGGGGGCTGCAGTGGGCGTGCTGGTGGGGGTGGTCCCGGTGTCGTCGGCACCGGGGCCGGTGCCCATGTCCGTGGCGCCGTCCCGGTTGACCTGCTCCAGGCCGTCGCTGCCCGGCAATGGCGCGGCATTGTCGTCGTTGGCAGGAGCCGGTCGGTCCTCTTCGGACGGCTCGGACGCCCGCTCGCCGGTTGCAGCGGTTGCCTGCGCGGACGGCTTCGCCACTTTCTGGTTTGCAACCCCTGCAGGCAGTTCAAGCTGCACCGTCCGCGTCATCGGCGGATAGCAGATGCCGTCGGTCTGGCAGCCCTGGAAGCGCGCAGTGAGGGTGGCCTTCACCGCCCGCCCATGGGCGCGCTCGAGCGGGACCGGGACGTCGACCTGGTCGAAGTAGACCACCACCTCGCCGAAGTAGCCGTCGCGGTGGCCGGTTCCCTTGGGCCAGAGCGGCTCGCCAGCCGACACGCCATCCGCCTCCAGGCTGAGCCGGGTCTGGTCGCGATAGAGGTAGTACCCCGGCGCGGGGCTGAAGCGCAGCAGCAGGGTGTTGGCATCCCCCACGATGGCCTCGAAGCCGAAGGCGCGCTCCGGCGGAAGCGGGAGCGCATCGACGGCCCCGCCGCCCACCTTGCCGAGAAGCGGGTTGCCGCTGTTCCCGCCCGGCATGTTTCCGGCCAGCAGCGGATTGCCCGCCCCTCGGGGGGGCGTCGGGACGCTGGTGGCGCCTGCGGCGACGGGGGCTGGCAGGGACACCTGCAGCCGACGGGTCTGCGGCGGATAGCAGATCCCGGCGTCGGCGCAGCCCTGGTACTTCACCGTCAGCGTGGTGGTGGGGGCCGTAGGTTCACCCGGTAGCACCGCTTCCAGTGCGGTCCGGTAGGTCTCCACCTTGCCGAAGAACTCGTCTTCATAGGCTTTGCCCGGCGGCAGCCGCAGCTTGCGGGCCCGGAAGCCCGCATCAGGCTCCACCGAGATACGGTGCCGGTACAGGTAGTAGCCGTCCGCGATGCGCCAGCGAACGGAGATGGCGGTCCGTCCGTCTCCAGCGGCGGCGGATGCATCCGCGCGCAAGGCGAAAGCCTCGTCCACCGGCAGCAGGTCATCGGGATCGATGGCGGCCGCGGCGGAACCGGAAGCCAGCATCCAGGCGGCGCATGTACCCAGCAGCAGCGCCCGTATCCGGCTGCTGCGGTTCGTCACGATGTCAGTCATCAATTCGCGTCTGTTCGGCCACCCATGCAAGGTAGGGGGCGAGGCCACCGTTGGCTTCGACCGCCAGCAGCTCGGGGAGTTCGTACGGGTGCAGGGCGACCACCCGCGAGGTCAGCGCCTCCAGCCGGGCGTCGGTCGTCTTGATCAGGAGCTGGATCTCGTGGTCATGCGCCAGCTCGCCCTCCCAGCGATAGGTGGAGCGGATGCCCGGGAGTTCGCTGACACAGGCGGCCAGGCGCTCTTCGACCAGTGCATCGGCGATCGCGCGTGCGCTGGTCTCGTCGGGGCAGGTGCACAGGCATAACAGGACGGACACGGCGAGGGCTCGTCGGGGTGGCTCCATAGCCTAGCCCAGCGGCGACGGCCGTTCCTGATCAGGTGCCTGCGATCAGGTGCGGCCGGTGCCCCGCGGGCGGCCGACCCGGCTGCCCGCCAGCTCCTCGGCGATCTCCACAAGGGGGACGCGGGCCCTCGGTGAGCTGTCCCGGAATGCGCTGATGAGTCGCAACTCAAGTGGATCGTCGACCAGCAGTGCCTCGGCGGCGGCGATCGAATCCATCTCCACCTCCTGCGAGAGGTTCATCTTCCCGCGGCCGGTGGCGAGCCATTCGAACTGCACCCCGGTCGCCATTGCTATCTCCCGCAGGTGCGCTGCACTGGGCGACTTGCCCGGGGAAGCCTCCCAGTGGCTGACCGCGCTGCGCTGCACCCCGACTGCCGCGGCCAGGCTGGCCTGGGAGAAGCCGCCGTGGCGTCGTGCAAGGCGAATGCGAAGTTCAAGGCTCATGCAAGCTCCCGTCCGGAGGCAATGGTCGAGGCAATATCGCGGTATTGGCAGCCCTGATTGGGGCTCTGCTACCATTTTTCACCCTGCTACTTACAATCACATCAAGCAGTTGTCTATTGGTAGCTAAATCTGCGATGAACACCATAGTGCCGGCATCCCGGGGTGTCCATCACAGATGTGTGCTACCGGAAGGGCGCAGCGACGGGCGGTCCATACTCTAGCCACTGGCGATCGGAGAGGCCAAGATCGGCTCCAGTCGACAAGGACGTCGATTTAGACATGGGGGTCTCAGGTCAGGGGAGAGGCGCAGGAGCGCGCCGCGCTCGGAAGCCAATCCCGAAACCGGAAGAACGCGTCTCGCAGGAGGCGCGTTCTTTTTTGTCGCGCCGTCGACGCCCCGGCCACTTTTTCGTGCCGTCCCCCTTGAAACCCGCCATGCCCGCCCCATCTCCGTCGCAGTCCCGGATTCCGGGCGCTGTCGCGCCGGCGGTTGGCACTCCGCCGGGGCGACTGCCAGATTTCAGCGTTTTTCCCCATCCATTCAACCACTTATGAGGTTGTAGACATGAATATCAAGCCGCTGTTCGACCGCGTGGTCATCAAGCGCATGGAAGAAGAAAAGATGTCCGCGGGCGGCATCGTGATCCCCGACTCGGCCACCGAGAAGCCGATCAAGGGCGAGGTGGTCGCGGTGGGCGAGGGCAAGGCCCTGGACAACGGCAGCACCCGTGCGCCGCAGGTCAAGGTCGGCGACAAGGTGCTATTCGGCAAGTACAGCGGTACCGAGGTGAAGCTCGACGGCAACGAACTGCTGGTCGTGAAGGAAGACGACATCTTCGCGATCCTCGGCTGATCGCGGACCTTCCGTTCAACTGTCCCCCTTTTTCGCATTCTTTTTTGAGGTAATCCGCTAATGGCTGCCAAGGAAATTCGTTTCGGCGAAGACGCGCGCTCCAAGATGCTGCGCGGCGTCAACACCCTCGCCAATGCCGTCAAGGCCACCCTCGGCCCGAAGGGTCGCAACGTCGTGCTCGACAAGAGCTTCGGCGCCCCCACGATCACCAAGGACGGCGTGTCCGTCGCCAAGGAGATCGAGCTGGCCGACAAGTTCGAGAACATGGGCGCGCAGATGGTCAAGGAAGTCGCTTCCAAGACCTCCGACATCGCCGGTGACGGCACCACCACCGCCACCGTGCTGGCCCAGGCGCTGATCCGCGAGGGCATGAAGGCGGTCGCCGCCGGCATGAACCCGATGGACCTCAAGCGCGGCATCGACAAGGCCGTGATCGGCGCCGTCGAGGAGCTCAAGAAGATCTCCAAGCCGTCGTCCACCAGCAAGGAAATCGCCCAGGTCGGTGCGATCTCCGCCAACTCCGACACCAACATCGGTGACCTCATCGCCCAGGCGATGGACAAGGTCGGCAAGGAAGGCGTCATCACCGTCGAGGAAGGCTCGGGCCTGGACAACGAGCTGGACGTGGTCGAGGGCATGCAGTTCGACCGCGGCTACCTGTCGCCGTACTTCATCAACAACCAGCAGTCGATGCAGGCCGAGCTGGACGATCCGTTCATCCTGCTCTACGACAAGAAGATCTCGAACGTGCGTGACCTGCTGCCCGTCCTCGAGGGCGTGGCCAAGGCCGGCAAGCCGCTGCTGATCGTCGCCGAGGATGTCGAGGGCGAGGCCCTGGCCACCCTGGTGGTCAACACCATCCGCGGCATCGTCAAGGTCTGCGCCGTCAAGGCCCCGGGCTTCGGCGACCGTCGCAAGGCGATGCTCGAAGACATGGCCGTGCTGACCGGCGGCACCGTGATCTCCGAGGAGATCGGTCTGCAGCTGGAGAAGGCGACCATCAACGATCTCGGCCGCGCGAAGAAGGTGCAGATCTCCAAGGAGAACACCACCATCATCGACGGCGCCGGCGAGACCGGTGGCATCGAGAGCCGCATCAAGCAGATCAAGGCGCAGATCGAGGAGACCTCCTCCGACTACGACCGCGAGAAGCTGCAGGAGCGCGTGGCCAAGCTGGCCGGCGGCGTTGCGGTGATCAAGGTCGGTGCATCGACCGAGATCGAGATGAAGGAGAAGAAGGCCCGCGTCGAGGACGCGCTGCACGCGACCCGCGCCGCCGTCGAGGAAGGCGTGGTTCCGGGTGGTGGCGTGGCGCTGGTGCGCGCGCTGGCCGCGATCACCGACCTCAAGGGCATCAACGAAGACCAGAACCACGGCATCCAGATCGCCTTGCGCGCGATGGAAGCGCCGCTGCGCGAGATCGTCACCAACGCCGGTGAAGAGCCGTCCGTGATCCTCAACAAGGTCAAGGAAGGCACGGGCAGCTACGGCTACAACGCCGCCAACGGCGAGTATGGCGACATGCTCGAGTTCGGCATCCTGGACCCGACCAAGGTCACCCGCACCGCGCTGCAGAACGCCGCGTCGATCGCCGGTCTGATGATCACGACCGAAGCGATGGTCGGCGAGCTGCCGAAGAAGGACGAGCCGGCGATGCCGGCCGGCGGTGGCATGGGCGACATGGGCGGCATGGGCTTCTGATCGAGGCTGCACCCTGCTAGAGGAGGCCCCGCTTTGGCGGGGCCTTTTTTTTTAGCCATACCGCTTCAATTCCAGTACCGCCCGGTTCTTTTTTGCACTGCAGCGTGCATCCGCACTAACAACTCCTTCACGATCAGGGCGCATCCCGACGTGGGGGAGGGAGCAGGCCCGCTTCCGGTTTCGACCGGAGCGGGCTTTTTACTTTCCGGCCTTCCGTGCCTGCATGCCATCATCGGGTCGATGACCCCGACCACCCGAGAAGCCCTCGCCCCGCCAGTGCACCGCGCGCTGGAGCGATTGGCGCAAGCACTGGGCGATGCCCACCCTGGGCCCCTCGACCCGCGGCTGCGGACGATCGCTGTGGCTTCGGATTTCGCGGTCGACACGCTGGTCAGGCAACCGGCGTTGCTGCAGCGATTGCTGGCCGATGACGGTGCGACGGCGCTTGAGGTTCCCTCGCTGCAGCCCGATGGCCGCCAGGACTGGCAGGCCTTGCTGCGCCGCTTCCGCGCTGCCGAATCAACCCGGATCGTCTGGCGGGATGTGCTGGACCTGGATCAGCTCGAAGACACGCTCGCCGCCACCACTGCGCTGGCCGAGCACTGCCTGCAGGTCGCGCTGGCTGCACTGGAAAAAGAATTTGCCGGCAGGCACGGCCATGTCCGCGACCCGGCTGGAAAACCCCAACGCATGGTGGTGTTCGCCCTCGGCAAGCTTGGCGGCGGCGAACTGAACTTCAGCTCGGACATCGACCTGGTCTACGGCTACGAGCATGGCGGCGAATCCGATGGCCCCAGACCCCTGGATGCCGAGAACTACTACTCGCGCCTCGGGCAGCAACTGGCCAAGCTGCTGGACGAGATCACCGCCGAGGGGTTCTGCCACCGTGTCGACCTGCGCCTGCGGCCCTATGGCAACGCCGGGCGGGTGGCATGGTCGTTCCCGGCGATGGAAATGTACTTCCAGCGCGAAGGCCGGGACTGGGAGCGCTATGCCTGGCAGAAGGCGCGGCCGGTGGCGGGGGACATCGACGGCGGGGAGCAGTTCCTCGATTCCCTGCGTCCCTTCATCTACCGCCGCTACCTCGACTTCGGCGCGCTCGACGGGCTGCGCGAGATGAAGGCGGCGATCAGCGCGGAAGTCGCACGCAAGGAACTCACCGAGGACATCAAGCGCGGCCCTGGCGGGATCCGCGAGATCGAGTTCCTGGTCCAGGCGCTGCAGCTGATCCGGGGCGGCCGGGAGCCGGAACTGCGATCGCGCGCGCTGCGTCCGGCGTTGGCCGCGCTGGTGGAGTCCAACCAGGTGGAGCCCGACGCGGCGGCCTCGCTGGTGTCGGCCTACCGGTTCCTGCGGCGGCTGGAAAACCGCCTGCAGATGCTGCGCGACGCCCAGACCCACGAACTGCCGGACGATGATACGGATCGTCTCCGGATCGCCGTCGGCCTGGGTTACCCCGGCTGGACAGAGTTGCTGGCGGACCTGACGCATCATCGCAGCGCAGTCCGTGAGGAGTTCGCGGCGCTGCTCGCGCCACGCGAGCAGCGCAGCCAGGGCACGGCGCTGGACGCGTACTGGCGGGCCCTGCCCGAAGCGGGGGATGCGGGTGCGATGGCCGAGGCGGGTTTCGCCGAGCCCCGCAACGCCGACGCGCTGCTCAGGGACTTCGCGCGCAGCCCGGGCGTGCAGGGTCTTTCCGACAGCACCCGGGCGCGGCTGGATCGGGTCCTGCCGGCGCTGGTGCACGGCGCTGCCAGATCGAGCGAACCGATGCTCGCCCTGCGGCGCCTGCTGGCGATGCTGCACAACATCCTGCGTCGCAGTGCCTATCTCGCCCTGCTGGATGAGCAGCCGGCGGCGCTGGCGCGGCTGGTCGAGGTGGTTACCCATAGCGCGCTGCTGGCGGAACGGCTGGCCGCCTACCCGCTGTTGCTGGACGAGCTGCTCGACGTGCGCATCGGCGGCCCGCTGCCCGACCGGGAAGAACTGGTGGAGGCCTGCGTGGCGGTGGCGAGCGAGGCCGATGACACTGCCGCCGACGATCCGGAAGCGATCCTCAACGCACTCAACGAGCTCAGGCAGGCATTCAGTTTCCGGATCGCCATGGCGTTCCGCGATGGCAGGCAGGCGGCGGCCGAAAGCGCCCGGCAGCTCGCATGGCTGGCCGACGGCGTGGTGCGGCGGGTGCTGGCGCTGGCCGAGCGCGAAGTTGCCGCCGAACACGGGCGGTTGCCGGGGGCGCGCTTCGCGGTGCTGGGCTACGGAAGCCTGGGCGGCGAAGAGTTGGGCTTCGGCTCCGACCTCGACCTGGTGTTCCTGTACGACGCCGACGCCCAGGCCACTTCGGATGGCCCCCGGCCACTGGACACCCAGCGGTGGTACGCCCGGCTGGCGCAGAAGGTGGTCGCCCTGCTCGGCACGCCGACGGCCGCCGGACGCTTGTTCGACGTCGACGTGCGGCTCCGCCCGGACGGGGCCAAGGGGCTGCTGGTTTCGGGCTTGTCGAGCTTCGCCGAGTACCAGCGGCTGCGCGCCTGGACCTGGGAGCACCAGGCGCTGGTCAGGGCACGCTGCGTCAGCGGAAATGCCGGCCTCTGCGGTGATTTCGAGCAAGTACGCGCGCAGGTCCTGGGGCGCGTGCGGGAAGCGGCGCAGTTGCGCGCCGACATCACCGGGATGCGGATGCGGATGCGGGCGGAGCTGGACCGCGGCAAGGCCGGCATCTTCGACCTGAAGCAGGGTGAGGGCGGCCTGGTGGACCTCGAGTTCCTGCTGCAGGCGCTGGTGCTCGAGCATGCCGCGAGCCACCCGCCACTGCTGGGGCCGCGAGCCTCGCCGGCACTGCTCGATGCACTGCAGGAGGCGGGAATCCTGCAGCCGCAGGTTTGCGAGGCGCTGCGTGCGGCCCATGCCACGTTGCTGCACCGGGCGCTGGAGTGCTCCCTAGATCGTCGCCACCGGCGCATGCCGACCGATGACTCGCTGGAGGCCGCTCGCGGCGCGATCAGGTCCGCCACCCGTGCGCACGGGCTCGATTTCCTCTAGCGGCCGCGGCTGCTCGAATCAGTCATCCCCAATGCCGCTGTCGAGGCCAAGGCGGCGACGCACTTCCCGCGCGACGCGTGCGGTCTCGCGCAGCGGCGTCACCGGGAACGAGGCCATGTGTTCGTCAAGTGCCCGCACCCGCCCCATGCCCAGCAGGCTGTCGACGAACCTGCGGGGCCGTCCACCGAGGCGGTCGATGCCGGCGACGAATACCGGGACGCGGGTGGCACAGGCCTCCGACAGCATGTTCACCGAGTCTGCGGTGCAGACGATGCGGTCAGCGCAGGCGAGCAGCCCGGGGTAGGGATTGGCGCCGTCGCCCGGCCCGGTCCAGACCACGCCCGCACGCCGGCCGAATCGTGCACCGAGGCGAGCGGCCACGTCCGGCGGCGTTCGACGCGAGGCGGTGACCAGCAGGCAGCCATCTTCCGCTTCGGCGCGGCGGTGCAGCCGCTCGGCCAGTTGATCCACGAACCGCTGGTCGAATTTCGCGTGCGCACTGTCGCCTCCCAGCAGCACCGCCGTGCGCGGTTGCTGCAGGGTCGACAATGCCGTGTAGTGCCGTCGCGCGGCTTCCAGCCAGCCGTCGTCCACGGGATGCAGGCTGCCGAGCACGTGGACCACGTTCTGCCCGTGCAGGCCGTCGTGCTCGGGTGCCACCACCACGTCCCAGTGACCGGGCGGGATGCGCGGGTCGAGGATCTGCACCGCCCGGGCGCCGGCGCGCCGGGCGAGGCGCGTGGCAAGGCCCGCTTGGCGGCCGCAGCCGATCGCAAGTGCGGGCGGACGGGCCAAGGCGCCGCGGAAACCGCTGCCGAACGCTCGATCCGCGCCGGGCAACATCCGTGGCGCGAGCTGTCGCCATGGCGCCCGGGCTTGCAGGCTCCATTCCTCGGCCTGCAGCTTCATCGCCAGCGCCAGTGCGCGGGCCTGGCGGAGGTTTCCGGCATTGCCGTCCGTCAGGATCCAGGTATCGGGATGGGGGGTGCGTTGTTCCATGGATGTCGTCAATCCGTTGCAAGCCCGCCGGGTGTTGCGCGCCACGTCAGACTCTACACTTGCTGGAGACCGCCGCGACTCCTCGCGGCCCAATGGAGGACCCATGGCCCAGCATCCGCACGAAGCACTCGACCCGCAGGCACTCGACAGGCTCTTCCGCGAAGCGCGGACCCACAACGAGCTTGGCGGCGAGGTGTCCGACGACACCATCCGGGCGCTCTACGAGCTGCTGAAATGGGGGCCGACCAGCGCCAACATGAGCCCGGCGCGCTTCGTGTTCGTGAAATCGCCGGAGGCCAAGGCCCTGCTGGAGCCTGCACTGGACGAAGGCAACCGGGCCAAGACCATGGCCGCTCCGGTCACCGTGATCATCGGACATGACGAGGACTTCCACGAGAAGCTGCCCTACCTGTTTCCACATGTCGATGCCCGCAGCTGGTTCGAAGGCCCGCGCGAGGGCCGCAGTATCGCCGCCTTCCGCAATGGCACGCTGCAGGGTGCGTACCTGATCCTGGCCGCGCGCGCGCTGGGCCTGGATACCGGTCCGATGTCCGGCTTCAACAACGCGATGGTCGACGAGACCTTCTTCAAGGACACGACGGTCAAGTCCAATTTCCTGGTCAACCTGGGCCACGGCAACCCTGCGGCCCTGTTCCCTCGCTCCCCGCGGCTGCCGTTCGAGGAAGCCGCGCGCATCGCCTGAGTCCCCCGTCCCCCGACACCCGCCGGCCTTGCCCGGCCCACAGAGGATCTGCCCATGTTCAAGCAACTCACGCTGGCCGCCGCCCTGACCGCCGCCAGTTTCGCCACGCTCGCCGAGCCGGTGACCTACACCATGGACCCGAACCACACCGACGTGATCGCCAGCTGGAGCCACTTCGGCTTCTCCAACCCGATCGCTCACTTCGGCCAGGTCGACGGCACCATCACCTACGACCCCGACAACGTCGGCGCCTCCTCCGTCCAGGTGACCATTCCGCTGGCCGGCCTGGATTCCCACGTCGAGGCCTTCGACGAGCACCTGCGCAGCGACGATTTCTTCGACGCCGCGAACCATCCGGAGATCACCTTCTCCAGCACCGGCGTCGAAGCCGTGGGCGAGGACCGGCTCAAGGTGGCTGGCGACCTGACCCTTCGCGGCATCACCAAGCCGGTGGTCCTGGACGTCACCATCAACCGGATCGGGACCCAGCCGATGAGTGGCCAGCCGGCGGCCGGCTTCGATGCGACCACCACCATCAAGCGCAGCGACTTCGACATGGGCATGTACGCGCCCAACGTCAGCGACGAGGTGGAAATCCGCATCACCACCGAGGCCACCGTGCCGAAGGCCGAGACGGCCGACGCTGCCGGCTGAGGAACTCCGATGATCATCGAACGCCGTGCCGCCAGCCGCGGCCGGGGCCCCGCCCAGGTCGAGTGGCTGGACAGCCGCCACACTTTTTCGTTCGGCCACTACTACGACCCGGCGTGGATGGGTTTCGGCCCCTTGCGGGTGATCAACGAGGACCGCGTGGCTCCGGGGGCGGGCTTCCCGCCCCACCGCCACGCCAACATGGAAATCCTCAGTTACGTGCTGTCGGGGCGACTCGCCCACCGTGACAGCAGTGGGGCGGAGGGCGTGGTCGGCCCCGGCGAGCTGCAATGGATGGGTGCCGGCCATGGGGTCGAGCACAGCGAGTACAACGCTTCCCAAGACGAACCGGTGCACTTCCTGCAGGTCTGGCTGCAGCCGGACCGGGTCAACGCGGCGCCTGCCTATGCCAGCCGCGCGCCGGTGGAGGGTGACGGCTGGCAGCTGCTGGCCTCTCCCGATGGTGCCGCGGGCAGCATCGCCATCCGCCAGGACGCAAGGCTCTACCGGGTCGGGCTGCGGAAGGAACAAGTGGCCGGGTTCGACCTGGAGCCGGACCGCCGGTACTGGCTGCACGTGGCCACCGGCGAGGTCGAGTCCGGCGACAGCCACCTGGCCGCCGGCGATGCCATCGGCATGACCGGGGAGGGTGGACAACTGCAACTGCAGGGTATCGGCTCTCCCGTGAGCGAAATCCTGCTGTTCGACCTGCCGTTGTAGGGCTGCGCCGCGCGGGCGGCTGTTAAACTGCCCGCCTCGCACCATCCGTGGCCCCTCCGATGACCGCAGCCCCCGCCCATCCGATCCAGCCCAATGCCGAGCGTCGCTACACCGTGACCCGCGCGGACCTGCCGCTGAGCTGCCCGATGCCGTCGATGGCGCTGTGGAACTCGCACCCGCGGGTCTACCTGCCGATCGAGGCCGAGCGCGAGTGCGCCTGCCCCTACTGCGGCGCAGTGTTCGTCCTCGAGGACTGAGCCATCCCACGGTCCGTGGGCACGCGCCGGCTGACCGTCGTCCAGCTGCTGCCGGCGCTCGAAGCCGGGGGCGTCGAGCGTTCCACGCTGGAGATCGCACAGGCGCTGGTGGAGGCCGGGCACCGGGCGATCGTGGTGTCGGCTGGCGGGCGCTTGGTCCCGCGGCTGCAGTCGGTGGGCGGTGAACACGTCACGCTGGATATCGGGCGCAAGTCGCCGCTCACGTTCCGCCACGCCTGGGCACTCCGTGCGTTGTTGCACCGCGAGCACGCCGACGTGCTGCACGTACGCTCCAGGCTGCCGGCATGGGTGGCCGTGCTGGCCCTGCGCGGCATGGCGCCGGCCGCGCGGCCAAGGCTCATCAGCACGGTCCACGGGTTGAACTCGCCTTCCCGCTACAGCGCGGTGATGACCCGTGGTGAACGCGTGGTCTGCGTGTCGCGGACCGTGAACGATTACGTACTGCGCCATTATCCGGCCACTGATCCGGCGCGACTGGTGGTGATCCCGCGCGGCATCGATCCCGCGGCATTCCCGCGCGCGCCGGCCTCCGACCCCGATGCAAGGCGGTGGGCGGTTGCGCAACACCCGGAGCTGGCGGGCGACGGGCCGCTTTTGCTGCTGCCCGGCCGCGGCACGCGCCTGAAGGGACATGGCGATGCGCTGGCCCTGCTGGCAGGCCTGCGCTCGACCGGACTCGATGCACGCCTGTGGTTGCCCGGTGCGCGACAGGCGGGGCGGGAGGCGTACATCCAGGAGCTCGAGGACGATGCGGCCGCGCTGGGACTGGCGGGCGTGGTGTCGTTCTCGGCGCCGACCGATGCAATCGCCCGCGCCTATGCCGCCAGCGACCTGGTACTGCAACTCTCGCGCAAGCCCGAAGCGTTCGGCCGCACCGTCGTGGAGGCGCTCGCGGTGGGGCGGCCGGTACTGGGCTGGGCCCACGGCGGCGTCGGCGAGTTGCTGGCGGAGCTGCATCCCGCCGGCGCCGTTGCGCCCTTTGATGCGCACCGTCTGCAGGCTGCCGCGATGGAACTGCTCGCGCGCGCGCCATCGCCAGCGGCTACGATGCCGGACCTGACCCACTACACGCTGGCGGCGATGCAGGCCGCCACCCTGTCCCTGTATGCCGAATCCGCCTGAACCGACCGCTGCAGCCCCTTTGATGCCCGCACACCCGCGCGTGCAGGGTTGGCGCTGGGCGCCTGCGTGGGTACTGGCCTACGTGGCGCTGTGGCCGGCCCCCGGTTATGCCGAGGGCATCCTGGTGCTGGGCGCGCTGGTGGCGATCTTCAAGCTGGTGTCCTCGCGCTTCCGCGGCGGCACCCTGCTGCTGAGCCACCAGGCGTGGGCACTGACCAGCGTATTGTTCTTCGCCTACTGGCTGCCCGAGCTGGTGTCTTCCTTCGATGCGGTGGATCCCGGGCGTTCGCTGCGCGAGGCCGCGGCGGACCTGCGCTATCTGCCGTTCCTGTGGTTGGCCGCCTCGGCAGTCGCCAATGCGCGCGGGCGCCGCACCACGTTTGGCGGCCTTGCGATCATCATCGGTATCTGGACCGTCGACGCCCTGCTGCAGGCGATGACCGGCACCAGCCCACTGTTCGCGGGTATCGACGCCATCAAGCACGCCATCAGCGGGCGCGGCATGTGCACGGCCGAGGAAGTGGCGGTGGCGGACCGCCTGAGCGGGATCCTCGGTCCCTGCAACCTCAAGCTCGGCCTGGTGGTCGCCAGCCTTTCGCCTTTCCCGCTGCTTTTGGCCGGGCGTCGCTTCGGCAGCGCGGGCTGGCTGGCGGCGGCTGCGGCGGTGGGCATCGTCGTGGTCCTCGCCGGCTCGCGTGCCTCCTGGCTGACCTACGCGCTGGTACTGGTGTTCTCGGGCTGGCGCCTGCTGGGATGGAAGAAGCTGCTGGCGGTGTTCGCTTTCGGGGCGCTGGTGCTGGTGGCGTTGACGGTGGTCTCCAGCGACGTGAGGGAGCGGGTGCAGCGCACCACCCACGTGTTCGCCGCGGACGAGGAGGGCGTGGATACCGCGCTGTCCGGCCGCAGCCGGATCTGGGGCGCCGCCGTATGCATGGTCCGCAGCCATCCCTTCAACGGTGTTGGAGCACGCGGGTTCCGCGAGGCTTTCCCGCAGTGCGACCCACAGCCCGGTGAAGTGGCGCAGTGGGGCGAGGGGCCGGCTTTCCATGCCCATCAGATCGTGCTGGAAGTGGCCAGCGAGACCGGTGTGTTCGGGCTTCTGCTCTGGCTGGCTGGCGCGGCGCTGGCGTGGCGGGCATGGCGCTATGCCGATGCCGCTGCCCGGGAGCGCGCGCGCCCGGCGATGCTGGCGCTGGTGGTGACGGTATTCCCGCTCAACACCCACCTGGCCTTCTATTCGACATTCTGGGGTGGGCTCACCCTGCTGCTGGCAGCGCTGTATGCCGGAAGCCTGCTGGCGACGTCGACGGAGGACGGAGAGCAGCCGGCAACCGTCGCTCAGCGATAGGGCGGCGCAACCCCCCCTGGCCTGCGCTTGAAGCGCCGGTGGATCCACAGGTACTGGCTCGGAGCTTCGCGGACCATGGCTTCGATCGCGCCGTTGACCCGGGTGCTGTCGAGGGTCGGATCGGCGGAGGGGAAGTCCTCCAGCGGCGCACCCAGCCTGAGTACGTAGTCGGCTCCCTCGCGACGGTGGTGGAAGGGCACCACGGCGCAGCCGGTCAACCGCGCGAACTGGTGGGTCGCGGTGATCGTCGCCGCCGGCACGCCGAAGAAGGGTGCGAACACCGTCTCCTTGCCGCGCATGTCCTGGTCGGGCGCGTACCAGAGCATGCCGCCCTGTTTGAGGTGGCGCATCGCGGGACGGAGCTCGGCGTTGGCGAACATGGCCGTCGCGTAACGGAGCCGGCCGCGTTTGACCGCCCACTCCATCACCGGACCGCGGTGGCGGCGGTACATCCCGGCCAGTGGCAACCGGTCGCACATCAGCCGGCCGCAGATCTCCAGGGTCATGAAATGCCCCGACACCAGCAACACGCCGCGGCCCTGCGCACGGATCGCTTCGATCGCCTCCACGCCTTCGATGCGGACGGTACGCCGCATCGGTGCCACGGAGCCCCACCACGCACGCGCGAACTCGAACAGGCCGATGCCCAGGTCACGGAAGCTGTCGCGCAGCAATGCTTCGCGTGCGCGCTCGTCCATCTCCGGGAAACACAGCCGGAGATTGGTGCGAGCGGCTTCCCGGCGGTCGGCGGACAGGCGCATCGCCAGTGCCCCGATACCGGAGCCGAGCCATCGCTGCAGGCGCCATGGCAGGCGCGCGGCCAGCCACATCACGACGACGGCCGACCATGCGGGCCAGTGGCGCGGAGCGAACGGCGGGGACCCGGCGTCGGTGGGGGAGGGGGCATCGGCCATGCGGGGATTCTACCGGTCGCTGCTGTCACGCCTTTTGACGACGCTGAAGTATCCTGCGCGCATGCGGAGTGACCCCATCGAGCGCCTGTTGCGCGGCCTGTACTCGGCCGCGCTCTACCTGTTGGTGCCGGTCACGGTGTACCACCTGATCTGGCGGGGTTTCCGGCATCCGGCCTACTTCATGCGCTGGAGCGAACGCTACGCGCGCTACCACGACAGGCCGCACACCGGGACGCTGTGGCTGCACGCGGTATCGGTGGGCGAAGTCAACGCCGCCATTCCCCTGGTGGCGGCGTTGAAGCGCGGCCGGCCGGACCTGCGCCTGCTGGTCACCACCATCACTCCGACGGGATCGGAGCGGGTGCGTGCGCTGTGGGGCCACGACGTGGAACACGTCTACCTGCCCTACGACCTGCCGGGCGCGATCTCGCGGTTCCTCGACCACCACCGGCCCCACGCGGGCCTGATCATGGAAACCGAGTTGTGGCCGAACCTGCTGTTCGGCTGTCGGGACCGCGACATCCCGGTGGTCATCATCAACGCGCGGCTGTCGGAGCGGTCGCTGCGCGGCTACAGGGTGCTGGCGCCGCTGGTGGGTCGCGCGCTGCGTACCGTGCGGACCGTGGCTGCCCAGTCCATGGCCGACGCGATGCGGTTCGTGCGGCTGGGTGCGCGGCCGGAGCAGGTGGTCGAGACCGGCAACCTGAAGTTCGACGTCATGGTGCCGCCCGCCCTTGAGGATTTCGCTGCGGAATGCCGATCGCATTGTGGTGCGCGGCCGGTCTGGATCGCAGCCAGTACCCATGAGGACGAGGAGGGCGCTGTGCTGTCGATGCACCGTCGCCTGCGCAACCGGTTCCCTGGCCTGCTGCTGTTGTGGGCCCCCCGGCACCCGGAGCGCTTCCGGATGGTCGCCGAACAGGCGCGCGTGGCCGGATGGACGGTGACCACCCGCTCCCGTGCCCAATGGCCGGGTCAGGACGACGATGTGTTCGTGGTCGACACCCTCGGCGAGCTGATGCAGTTCTATGCCTGCGCGGATGTCGCCTTCGTCGGCGGCAGCCTGCAACCGATCGGCGGACACAACCTGCTGGAGCCGGCTGCGGCGGGGACCGCCATCGTCACTGGGCCGCACCTGCACAATTTCGCGGAGATCTCGCGGCGGCTTCTGGATGCCACGGCGCTGCTGGTCGGCCAGGACGAGGCGGGGACCGAGGCAGCCCTGGCTCAACTCCTGGCCGATCCGGCCGAGCGCGAGCGGATGGCAGAGGCGGGACGCGCGCTGGTGGAAACCGGACGCGGTGCGCTGGCGCAGACGATGGTGCTGCTCCAGCCCCTGTTGCCGGTATCGAACGACGGGCTCGGCCGCGGCTGAACCAGCCGCGGCCGAGGAGCCGGGTGTCGGGATGCCGCCGGTTTACTGCGGGATCGACTCGACCTGGGCGTCGGCATTGACGGTCAGCAGGCGGTTGATCTGCTGCACGTCTTCCACGTCAAGCGTGCCAGCGGCCTGCTCGAGCAACAGCCGGTTCTGCAGGTAGTTGTAGCGGGCCAGTGCATAGGCCTGTTGCGCGCTGAACAGGTTGTTCTGGTTGTTCAGCACGTCCAGAACGGTACGGGTGCCGACCTCCAGGCCCACCTGCGATGCGTCATAGGCGGCTTGCGCGGATACCAGCGCGAGGCGGCGCGCTTCGACTTCGCTGATGCCGGCCACCAGGGTCTGGTAGGCGTTGCGGGTGTTGCGCTCGAGCGCGCGGCGCTGCTGCACCAGTTCGTCGGCACGGATGTCACGCTGGGCAATTGCCTGGCGCACGCGTGACTGGGTGGCCCCGCCGGAGAAGATCGGAACGTTGAGGGTGATGCCCACCTGCGGTCCGCGGTTTTCGTTCTCGATCGGGAAGGTCTGGCTGAAGCCGCTGGCGCTGAACGTGCTGTCGCCGGACTGCTCGGTATCGGCGTAGCCGCCGCTCAGGTAGAGGGTGGGCAAATGGCCGGCGCGCGCCGTGGCCACGTCGGCCTCCGCCGCCTGCACCTGCAGCTGCTGGGCGCGCAATGCGGGGTTGTTGTCGATGGCGGTCTGCACCCAGGACTCGACCCCTTCCGAGACCGGGAGCTCCGGCTGGAAGTCGGCAGGCAGGCCCTGCAGGTTGCGCACCGGCTGGCCGGTGATTTCCGCCAGTGCCTGGTAGGCATCCGCCACGGCGTTACGGGCGAGGATGGTGTTGGCGCGGGCGCTGTCGAACTGCGCGCGCGCTTCGTGTACGTCGGTGATCGGTGCAAGACCCACCTCCAGCCGCTTCGAGGCAAAGTCGAACTGCCTCTGCAGGGCGGTCTCGGCGGCTTCGGCGGCGGCAAGTGTCTCCAACTGCACCAGTACGTTGAAATAGGCGGCGGAGGTGCGGGTGATCAGGTTGTCGCCCGCGGCCTCGAGCTGGTAGTCGCTGGCGCGGCTCAGCGCCTTCTGTCCACGCAAGGTCGAGAAGCGCGAGGCGTCGAACAGCATCTGGCTGGCGTCGACGCCAAACCGCCGGGTGGTGACTTCCGATTCGACATCGCCGCTGTACTGGACCACTTCACCGGTGTCGGGGTCGCGCACGTTTTCGGTGGCGGGCCCTTCGCTGCGGGACCGGCTGATCGATGCGCTGCCATCCAGCTGCGGCAGCATCGCCGCGCGGGCCTGCACCGCACCTTCGCGTGTCGCCAGTCGGCTCGACTCCGCCGCGGAGAACTGCGGGTCGCCGGCCCTCGCCAGCTCGTAGGTCTGCAACAGGTCTTCCGCCGCGGCGGTGGCCGGCAGCAGGGCGAAGGCAAGGGCGAGTACGAGTCGGCGGCGGATCATCTTGGGGTCCTTGTGGTGAACAGTCCTGCGAGGGACTCGCGTCGGCTAGAGTTCGAACGCCGGCACGGGTGCCGCGCCGACGAGGTAGGGCAGGTCGGTTTCGAACAACGACTCGGTGCGCGGGCCGTTGATATCATGGTGTACGAGTACGGCTTCCATCGCCGGCGAGCGCCCGCGCACCGCGAACAGGCGGCCACCCGGCTTCAGCCACTCCATGAACCGCGCCGGCACCTCGACCACCGCGCCGCTGACGCAGATGGCGTCGAATCGGCGCGAGGTCGTCCAGGCCATGGCGTCGGCCTGGACCACTTCAACATTGGTGATGCGCTGTTCCGCCAGTCGCTCGCGGGCGGCATCGGCGAGTTCGGGATACAACTCGAGGCTGACCACGTCGCGGGCGAGGCGCCCGAGGCAGGCGGCGAGGTAGCCGCTGCCGGTCCCGACCTCCAGCACTTCCTCGAACGGCTTTGCCAGGATCGACTGCAGCGCGCGGCCTTCCACGACCGGTTTCATCATGCGCTGGCCGTGGCCCAGCGGCAGCGCCAGGTCGGCATAGGCCAACGCCCGGTGCGCCTCGGCGACGAACTGCTCGCGTGGCATCGCCGAGATGACCTCCAGCACGCGTTCGTCCAGTACCTCCCATGGACGGACCTGCTGTTCGACCATCAGTTCGCGGGCCTTGGCGTAATCAATCGTGCTCATGGGAGGCTGTCTCGGTGTTCGCGGTTGACCGCCAATTGTAGCGGGGAGGCGGGGCCGCCGGCGCCGTAGCGTGGGGCACAGGATCGCTTCGCCGGCGCTCCCCGTTCAGTGCCGGAAGTCACCGAGACCGCGGTCACGGATCTCCAGTGGTGTCCGCCGGCGACGCGTAGGCCCGAAGGAATACATCCACCGCAGCTTCCAGATGGGTGCGGATGGCCTCGCGCTCCGGCTCGCAACAGCCCAGCACCAGCATGGCGTGCAGTTCCCCCTTGAGCAGGGCGCACAACTGGGTGGCGGCGCGGTGCAGCGCTTGCTCGCCGCCGTCGCCGATCGCCAGCTCCCCGGACGCCATCCGCCGTGCGAGGACGCGGGCGATGTTGTCCTGCACGCGCTGCGGCCCCGCCTCCCAGAACAGGTGTGCCAGCGGCGACCCCACCAGTTGCGGGCTGCACAGCATGCGGTGGCCGGCAAGCGCCTCATGGCTGCTGATCATCGAGAACAGGGCTTCGGCGATGGACAGCAGGCGCTCGCGTACGGGCTGCGCCTCGCCAGCCGGCTCGAACAGGTCCGATGGCAGGCCGGTATCGCAGTGGGATTGCACGGCGGCCGCGAACAGCGACTCCTTGTCGCCGAAGTGGCTGTAGACGGTGAGCTTGGAGACCCCTGCTTCGGCGGCGATCTGGTCCATGCTCGCGCCATCGAACCCCAGGCGGGTGAACATCGCCTTGGCCGCCGCGAGGATCGCGGCGCGCTTGCCCGGGTCCTTGGGGCGGCCGGGGCCGGGGGTGCGGGTGGTCGGTGCCGGTGCGGGGGCGTCGGCGACCGGCGGCTTGCTTCGGGAACTGCGGGAAACCATGGTGCCGATAGTAGACTCGCCGGTTCGATATTTATACAGTACCCGCCGGTTCATTAATTGACCCCAGAAGGCGCTCCGATGCGCATTACCGGTTCCGGCAGGTCCTACGCTCCAACCATCGCCATTGCACTGCTGTTGGCGGCCGCGCTGGCGGGCTGTTCCAGCGAGCCGCAGGACGCCCAGGCCGCGCGACCCGTGCTGGTGACCCAGCCGCGGGAGGCCGGGGAAGCATCGAGGTCGTTCGCCGGTGACATCCGGGCGCGCGAGGAAAGCACGCTGTCCTTCCAGGTCGGCGGACAGCTCGTCCAGCGCCATGTGGATGCGGGTGACCACGTGCAGCGGGGCCAGGTACTTGCAACGCTCGACGCCGACGATCTGGATGCGCGCGCCCGCGCCGCCCGCGCCGAGCTCGCGGCTGCCCAGGCTGAACTCGGCCGTGCCCGCGCCGACCAGGTGCGTTATTCCGCGCTGGCCGATCAGCAACTGGTCAGCAGGTCGGCCATGGACGCCCAGGACGCTGCCGCCACCGCGGCCCAGGGCCGGGTCGATGCGGCCCGGGCGCAGTTGGAAGTCGCGGGCAACCAGGCTTCCCGGTCGCAGCTGCGTGCGCCGGTGGACGGCGTGGTGGCCGCGAGACATGCCGAAGCGGGGCAGGTGGTTTCGGCGGGGCAGCCGGTGTTCACCCTCGCCGCCGATGGTGCACGTGAAGTGGTCTTCGCCATTCCCGAGGGAGAGGTCGGTGGCATCCAGCCCGGCCTCGCGGTCGAGGTCGAAGCCTGGGCCGAACCCGGCGCGCGCTGGCCGGCAGTGGTCCGCGAGGTGTCACCGTTGGCCGATCCAGCCTCCCGCACGTTCCAGGCGCGCGCCGAGGTGGAGGCACCCGCCGATGCGCTCGAGCTTGGCCAGAGCGCCCGCGTGTTCGTGGATCGCGACAGCGCCGGCGGCGGCATGAGCGTGCCACTGGCGGCGCTCCAGGAGCAGGGCGACGGTGGTTTCGCCGTGTTCGTGCTGGATCCGGAGCAGTCCACGCTGTGCCTGCAACCGGTGGAGGTCGGCCGGTTCGGCAGCGAGCGGGTGCCGGTGAGCGCGGGGCTGGAGCGCGGTGACTGGGTGGTTGCCGCGGGCGGGCATCTTCTGCGCGAAGGGCAGCAGGTGGTCGGGGTCGACCGCCAGAACCGTCCAGTGCTGGACTGAGGCGGCACCGCCATGCGCTTCAACCTCTCCGAGTGGGCCCTGCGCCACCGCAGCCTGGTGGTCTACGCGATGCTGGTGCTGGCAATCGCCGGTGCATCTTCATACCTGTCACTGGGGCGCAGCGAGGACCCGGAATTCACCTTCAAGGTCATGGTGGTGCAGACGATGTGGCCGGGGGCGACGGCCGAGCAGGTGGCCTCGCAGGTGACCGAGCGCATCGAGCGCAAGGTGATGGAGACCGGCGAGTACGAGTTCGTCCGCTCCTACTCGCGCGCCGGCGAGTCGCAGGTGATTTTCGCTGCGCGCGATTCGATGCGCTCGGGCGAGATACCCGAATTGTTCTACCAGGTCCGCAAGAAGATCGGCGACCTGCGCCCGCAACTGCCGGCGGACATCGTCGGGCCGTTTTTCAACGACGAGTTCGGCGACACCTTCGGCAACATCTACGCGCTGACCGGCGAGGGCTTCGACTATGCCCTGATGCGCGACCACGCCCGGCGCCTGCAACTGGCACTGGAGCAGGTGCCGGACGTGGGCAAGATCCAGCTGTTCGGAGTGCAGGACGAGAAGATCTGGATCGAGCTGTCCAACACCAAGCTCGCCACGCTGGGCGTGTCCGCGGCGGCGGTGCAGGCCGCGCTCGAACAGCAGAACGCGCTGGTGCCGGCCGGGTTCTTCGAGACCGGCAGCAGCCGGGTGCCGGTCCGGGTCGACGGGCAGTTCGACAGTGTCGACGACATCCGCCGCTTCCCGGTCCGCGTCGGCGACCGCACCTTCACCCTCGACGACGTGGCCGATGTGCATCGCGGCTTCGCCGATCCACCGGGTCCGGCGATGCGCTTCATGGGCGAGGATGCGATCGGCATCGGTGTATCGATGCGCGACGGCGGCGACATCCTCGAGCTGGGCGAGTCACTTGAGCGCACCTTTGCCGAGCTCCAGAGGACGCTCCCGGTCGGCATGTCGCTGCACAAGGTGTCCGACCAGCCGGCGGCGGTGCAGGATTCGGTCGGCGAGTTCGTCAAGGTGCTCGCCGAGGCCGTCGCCATCGTGCTGCTGGTGAGCTTCCTGTCGCTGGGCTGGCGCACCGGACTGGTGGTGGCGCTGTCGATCCCGCTGGTGCTGGCGATGACCTTCGCGGTGATGGACCTGTTCGGCGTCGGTCTGCACAAGATCTCGCTGGGCGCCCTGGTGCTGGCGCTGGGTCTGCTGGTGGACGATGCGATCATCGCGGTGGAGATGATGGCCATCAAGATGGAGCAGGGTTTCGACCGGCTTCGCGCCGCGGCCTTCGCCTGGGATTCGACGGCCTTCCCGATGCTGACCGGGACCCTGATCACCGCGGCCGGCTTCCTGCCGATCGCCACGGCTGCCTCAAGCACCGGCGAGTACACCCGCTCGTTGTTCCAGGTGGTCACCATCGCGCTGTTGGTGTCGTGGGTCGCGGCGGTGGTGTTCATCCCCTACCTGGGCGACAAGCTGCTGCCCGACATGGGCGGCCACGGCCATGTCCCGCCGAAGCCGGGGTCGCTGGCCGCGCGCTGGCGTGCCAGGCGCGAGCGCTGGGCCGACCGCTTTCCCGCCTTCGCCGATGCGCTGGCCCCGATGCCCGCCGGCGACGGTGCGGGGCATGTGCACGATCCGTACGGCACCCGCTTCTACCAGCGCTTCCGCCGCGCGCTGGTCTGGTGCGTGCGTCGCCGCTGGCTGGTGATCGGGCTGACCGCTGCCGCCTTCTTGGGATCGGTGCTGCTGTTCCGTTTCGTGCCGCAGCAGTTCTTCCCCGATTCGGTCCGTCCCGAGCTGATGGTCGACATGGAGCTGGCCGAAGGCAGTTCGCTACGTGCGACTTCGGAACAGGCGGCGCGGCTGGAAGCGCTGCTTTCCGAACGCGGAGACCTGGTCAACTACACCGCCTGGGTCGGTACCGGATCGCCACGCTTCTACCTGCCGCTGGACCAGCAATTGCCGGCCGCCAACTTCGCCCAGTTCGTGCTGATGCCGGAGGACATCGAGGCGCGCGAGCGGGTGCGCAGCTGGATGATCGACGAAGTGGTGCCGCTGTTCCCGGAGCTGCAGTTGCGGGTGACGCGGCTGGAGAACGGGCCACCGGTTGGTTACCCGGTGCAGTTCCGCGTCTCCGGCGAGCACATTGACGAGGTGCGCGAAGTGGCTTATGCGGTGCGCGAAAAGATCCGCGAGAACCCGCACGTCACCAACGTCAACCTCGACTGGGACGAGCCATCGAAAACGGTGCGCCTGCATGTCGACCAGGCGCGGGCGCGCGCGATCGGCATCAGTTCGGCGGAACTCGCGCAGGTGCTTCGCGGCTCGCTTTCGGGCACCGGGGTCAGCACCTATCGAGAGGGCGACGAGCTGATCGAGATCATGCTGCGCGGCGGCGGGAGCGACGCTGTCGAGCTCGACGAACTGGGGAGCCTGATGGTGCCAACCGCCAGTGGCACCAGCGTGCCGTTGGCCCAGGTCGCGACGCTCGAGTACGGGTTCGAGGAGGGCATCATCTGGCACCGCGACAGAAAGCCGACGATGACGGTGCGCGCCGACATCTACGACGGCACCCAGCCGGCGACGGTGGTCGCGCAGATTTCCCCGACGCTCGACGACATCCGCGACGGCCTGCGCCACGGCTATTCGGTGGAGGTCGGCGGCAGCGTGGAGGATTCCGCCCGCGGCCAGAACTCCATCGCCGCCGGCGTGCCCCTGTTTCTGTTCGTGGTCTTCACTCTCCTGATGCTGCAACTGCGCAGTGCCTCGCGCAGCATCATGGTGTTGCTGACCGCGCCACTGGGACTGATCGGCGTGACCCTGTTCCTGCTGGTGTTCCGGGTGCCGTTCGGTTTCGTGGCGATGCTCGGCACGATCGCGCTGGCCGGGATGATCATGCGCAACTCGGTGATCCTGGTGGACCAGATCGAGCAGGACCGCAGTGATGGCCGCGAGCCGTGGCAGGCCGTCGTGGAAGCGACGGTGCGTCGCTTCCGTCCGATCGTATTGACCGCGCTGGCGGCGATCCTGGCGATGATCCCGCTGTCGCGCAGTGCCTTCTTCGGGCCGATGGCGGTCGCCATCATGGGCGGCCTGCTGGTGGCCACCGCCCTGACCCTGTTCTTCCTGCCGGCGCTGTATGCGGCGTGGTTCCGGGTCCGGGTGCCCGCGGATACCTGAGCGCCGCTAGTTCGCGGCTGCCGGCTCTTCCTGCTCCGGAGCCGCCGGCTCCATGTCGGTCTCCTCCGCACCCCAGGGGGCCGGGGGCGACGGCACGGTTTCAGTGAGGTCGAACTCGACCCGGAACATGCGCTCCGGCCGCGAGAGCTCGTAGGCGAACATCTCGCCGGGCTCGATCTCCATCGCCCAGGTATTGGCGTTGGACACGTCCATGTCGTTGCGCGAGAACATGGCGCGCGACTCGGCGTCGACCGGGAACTCCTGGCGGGTGGCGCTGCCGGTGGACGATGTCTCGCCCCCGTACATCGTGACTTCGTCGTCGCTGCCGTCTTCGTGGCGGTGATCGTGCTTGAGCCGCAGGCCGGTGGCGGTGCGCGTCAGCACCCAGGTGCGGGAGTGGTCGTCGCCGACGTGGAACGGGATGCGGATCTCGTCGTCGCTGCACTCGCGCACGTGCATCACCAGCGGCTTGTCGCCGAAGGGATCATCGCCCGTGGGCGCGGGGGTGTCCTCGACGACGCGACCGGCGTAGGCGTTGCCACAGATCCCGGCCATGTTCTGCATGAACGCATCGGCCGGGTGGGCTTCGATGACGGGTGCCGGCGCCGGTGGGGCGGGCTGCGGGCTGGCCACTTCCGGGGACAGGTTCGATCCGCTGTCGCAGGCGGCGAGGGCGAGCGTCAGGAGGGCGAGGGCGGGCAGTTTCAGTGTTTTTTCCATGCGTGGACCGTAATCCCGGCAGCCGGGCGCGGCAAGTGCGCTGCGAGCCATTGCTACTGGAGCAACTCGGCCCGGGGGCCTTCCACCGGCGACACATAGGCGTCGCTGTGCAGCCCGACACCGGTGAACGCGGCCTGCATTGCCCGCGCCGCGATCCGTGCCTCGCCATCGCTGTTGAACCAGCCGAAGACGGTGGGCCCGGCTCCCGACAGGCTGGCGCCGAGCGCGCCGCATTCCATGGCCGCGGCCTTCACGGCGGCGAAGCCGGGCACCAGTGGCGCGCGCCGGGGCTCGACCAGTGCATCCTGCAGGCCGGAAGCGATCAATCCACGATCCCCACGGGCCAGTCCGGTCAGGAACAGCGCGAGGTATCTCGATTGCCTGACGAAGTCGGCGAGCGGGTATGGATCCGTGAGCACGCCACGGGCCTGCCGGGTTTCCAGAGTGAAGTGCGGGTGCACGACCGCGCAATGGAGGCCGGGCGCGGACAACCGGATGGCGCGTGCCTCGGTGGCCAGCACCACGCCACCCAGCAGCATCGGACCGACGTTGTCGCCCTGAACGCTGTCGCTGGAGACCGACTCGCCGATCATCGCCAGCGGATACAGCTGTTCCCGGGTCAGTGGATCGTCGAGCACTGCGTTGGCGGCGACCAGCGCCGCCACGCACGAGGCCGCCGATCCGCCCATTCCGGACCCCAGCGGGATGCCCTTGTGCAGGCGCAGCTCGAAACCGTGCTCGATCCCATGCGCCTCCCGCATCGCGATCAATGCCCGGCCCGCGGTATTGCGGTGTGCTTCCAGCGGAATCGACCCCGCGCCATTGCTGCTGCCCTCGACGGCGCTGATCCGCACCGTCGGCGCGGCGATCCTCCTCACCGTGGCGTGGTCGCCGGGCCCTTCGATGCTGTGGCCGAGCAGGTCGAAGCCGACCCCGATGTTGCCGACGCCCGCCGGCGAGAAGGCCCGCGCCTGTCGTCCTTCGTCGCCGTTGCTGTGTTTCATTGACGTTCCACGTGGATTTTGCGGCAGTACCGGCCAGGGCGCGGTGGCAAGACCGGGACGCCCATCAGACGCCAATGCGCCGGACCCTGCAACAGCGTGATTGGCCGTTCGCGACGGTCCGTGTTCCAATGCGCGCTGAAGCGGGGGTACCGCGCGCCGGGCGCGTGGTTGAGACAGACCCTTCGAACCTGACGCGGTTGATACCGCCGTAGGGAAGCTTCGCCGGAAGCCCTGTTTGCGGGATCCGTGCGCCGCCGCTTCGTCCATCCAAAGACAGGACGAACGCCATGAACGCAGTCACCCATCCGCCCGTTGCAACGAACGATGGCCAGCGTGAGCTGACCCGGCAGGCCGATCGTCTTTCGGCCGACGTCGTCCGCCCGATCCCGGGTTCCGGCAAGATCCACGTCGCCGGTCCGCGCCCCGACATGCAGGTCGCGATGCGCGAAGTACGCCTGCAGCGCACCCCCACCATCTTCGGTGGCGAGGAGAACGCCGCGCTCGCGGTCTACGACACTTCCGGCCCTTACACCGATCCGGCGGCCACGATTGATCTCGCCCGCGGGCTGGCGCCGCTGCGCGCGGCCTGGATCGCCGAGCGCGGCGATACCGAGCAGCTCGCCGGTCTGTCCTCGGAGTTCGGCCGCATGCGCGAGCAGGACCCGAAGCTCGACGCCGTGCGCTTCGCCAACCGGCCGCTGCCGCGCCGCGCCGTCGCCGGCGCCAACGTCACCCAGATGCACTACGCGCGCCGCGGGATCATCACCCCGGAGATGGAGTACATCGCCATCCGCGAGAACCAGCGGCTGGATGCGGTGCGCGACGCCCGCCTGCGCGAGCAGCACCCGGGCCAGTCCTTCGGCGCCAGCATCCCGCAGGTGATCACGCCGGAGTTCGTGCGCGACGAGGTCGCCCGCGGCCGCGCCATCATCCCGTGCAACATCAACCATCCCGAGAGCGAGCCGATGATCATCGGCCGCAACTTCCTCACCAAGGTCAACGCGAACATCGGCAACTCGGCCGTGTCCTCGGGCATCGCCGAGGAGGTCGAGAAGCTGGTGTGGTCGATCCGCTGGGGCGCCGACAACGTGATGGACCTGTCGACCGGCAAGCACATCCACGAGACCCGCGAGTGGATCATCCGCAACTCGCCGGTGCCGATCGGCACGGTGCCGATCTACCAGGCGCTGGAGAAGGTGGACGGACGCGCCGAGGAGCTGACCTGGGAGATCTTCCGCGACACCCTGATCGAGCAGGCCGAGCAGGGCGTGGACTACTTCACCATCCATGCCGGCGTGCTGCTGCGCTACGTGCCGCTGACCGCCGGGCGCGTCACCGGCATCGTCAGCCGCGGCGGCTCGATCATGGCCAAATGGTGCCTGGCCCACCACAAGGAGAGCTTCCTCTACGAACACTTCGAGGACATCTGCGAGATCATGAAGGCCTATGACGTCGCCTTCAGCCTCGGCGACGGACTGCGCCCGGGCTCGATCGCCGACGCCAACGATGCCGCCCAGTTCGGCGAGCTGGAAACACTGGGCGAGCTGACGAAGATCGCATGGAAGCACGACGTCCAGACCATGATCGAAGGCCCCGGCCACGTGCCGATGCACCTGATCAAGGAGAACATGGACAAGCAGCTGGAGGTCTGTGGCGAGGCGCCGTTCTACACCCTCGGCCCGCTGACCACCGACATCGCACCGGGCTACGACCACATCACCTCGGCGATCGGCGCGGCCCTGATCGGCTGGTACGGCACCGCGATGCTCTGCTACGTGACCCCGAAGGAGCACCTCGGCCTGCCCAACAAGGCCGACGTGCGCGAGGGCCTGATGGCCTACCGCATCGCCGCCCACGCCGCCGATCTCGCCAAGGGCCATCCCGGTGCACAGGTGCGCGACAATGCATTGAGCAAGGCACGCTTCGAGTTCCGTTGGGAAGACCAGTTCAACCTGGGGCTGGACCCGGAACGTGCCACCGAATACCACGACGAAACCCTGCCCAAGGACGCGCACAAGTCCGCCCACTTCTGCTCGATGTGCGGGCCGCACTTCTGCTCGATGAAGATCACCCAGGACGTGCGCGACTACGCCGCCGAGCACGGGGTAGAGGCGGAAGCCGCGCTGGATGAAGGCATGGCGAAGAAGGCCGCGGAGTTCCGTGCCGCCGGTGCGGAGGTGTACCGCAAGGCCTGAGGGACGCGCCGGGGAAGCGCAGCGGTCGTATAGTGTCGCGCGCCCGGCCGGCGCGCCTGCCGGCGTTGACGTCGCCGCATCCACCAGGAGCACTCAAAGCCGATGATCGACCCGGGCCGGGACGGCACCGCTGCCGCGGGGAAGCGGGGTGTCCGCCTCAGGGTGGGCACCCTGACGGTGCACCTGCCCAGCAGGGAGGTGGGCGCGGGCGAAGGCAGCTTGCCCAACCGCGTGACGCCCAAGGCACTGGCGGTTCTGGAGGCCTTGGCGGACCGGCAAGGGGAAGTGGTGGCACGTGAGACGCTGCTGTCGGCGGCGTGGCCGGATACCGCGCCCACCGACGATGTCCTCACCCAGGCGATCACCCACCTGCGACGGGTCTTCCAGGAGCAGGGCGGCTCTTCGCGATACATCGAGACGATCGCCAAGACCGGATACAGGCTGGTGGTGCCGGTGGAGTGGCTGCATGACGCGCCTTCGCCCGCACCGGCATCCCGGACTGGAGAGATCGACGCCGGACGCCCGGCCCGGGCTCACTCGCGGCGGTGGGTATGGATCGCGGCAGCCGTGGCCATCGTGGCGGCGGCAAGCGGTTGGGCCTTGCTCCACGGCCATCGGACCACGACGCATCCGGGCTTCGCGGCGGCAGCGGCGCCGTGGTTGCTGCTGACTTCGTCGCCCGGCTTCGAGCTCGGTCCAAGCCTGTCCCCCGACGCGTCTTTTGTGGCTTATTCGGCCACGCGTCCGGATGTCCGCGGCACGGCGATCATGTTGCAGGCGACCGAACATGCCCTGCCGCGGCAACTGACGTTCCCGCCCGAGAACGTGTCCGATCGGCTTCCCGCATGGTCCCCCGACGGGCGTGACATCGCCTACGCGCGGGATGTAGGCGGGGACTGCCAGATCAGGATCGTCGCCGCGGATGGAGGGGCCGATCGCGCCGTGGCGAGTTGCCACAGTGATGACCTGCTGAGCTTCAGCTGGGCGCCGGACGGCAGCGCGCTGGTGTTCGGAAGCATGGTCGGCGACGACGGGATGATGGGCATCCGCCTCCTGGACCTGGCCACCGGTCGCTGGCAGGGCCTGGACTATGGCCGGGGCGGCGGCGACCTCGACCACATCCCCAGGTATTCGCCGGACGGCCGTTCGATCGTGTTCGTGCGAAACCCGCAACGGGGGGACCTCTGGCGGATTCCGGTGGGGGGTGGCGATCCCGAGCGGCTGACACGGGAGAGCGGCGAGATCCGGGGCTGGGACTGGATGGCCGACGGCTCCATCGTTTTCAGTCGCCGGGTGGGCAGTGGGACGCGGCTGTTCCGGCTCGCGGGCGATGGTTCGCCGGCCGAGGACCTCGGTATCGTGGACGCGCAGAATCCGGATGTCGCCCGGGGCGGCGCCATGGCATTCGAGCGCCGGCAGTCGCGTTTCAGCATCTTCCGGTTCGCGTCGGGAGAGAGCTCGGGCCAGCACGGCGAGCCGCCGCAGGTGCTGTTTCCCTCCTCGGGACGCGACACCCAGCCCTCGCTTTCCCCCGATGGCGAGCAACTCGTGTTCACTTCCGACAGGAGCGGCCACTACGCGCTGTGGTGGGCGCAGCCGGACGAACCCGACAGCCTCAGGATCTTCGAGGGTTTCAATCCCTTGGCCGATTCCTACCCCCAGTGGTCGTGGGACAGCCGTCGGGTGCTCCTGGCGGGAGACACGGGCGATGGGGCGCCCCCTGGCCTGCACGAGGTGGATGTCCGCACGGGTGCGGTGAAGCGGCTTGGGGTCCCCGGCACTGTGACAGGCGCGGCGTACGCCGGGACGGATCACCGGTTGCTGGTGGTGACGGAATCGGAAGACGCGCGACCCCGGCTGGCCTTGCTGGTACACGACGGCGGCGATTGGCTCGAGACGGCGTCGATCGAGAACGTATCGGCCATCCGGATCGACCGCTCGGCTCCGCGCGTGATGTTCACGCGGGCGGACCGGATGGGCCTGTGGCAGGCCGGGCTGGACTTGGCCGCCACGTCCATCCGCCAAGTGGACAGCGATGCACCCAGCCAGTGGCGTCGACAGTCATGGGCGTCGGATCCGGATGGGAACGCCGTCTACATCGTGCCCCGTCCGCGCTGCCCGATGTCGCTCCAGCGGTTGGGGGCCGACGGTGCACGGGGATCAGGCTCTTCCGATCGCTGCCTGGACAGGCAGCGGCTGGCGCATGTGAACGGGTTCAGTGCCGGTCGCGATGCGACCCTGGTGTCGATGGCGACCATGGATGGGACGGACATCGTGTTCATGGCCGCGCCGCGCGACTGACGGCCAGCAAAAAAAAGCGCCCGCTGGGGGCGCAATATGATGCGGGGGTTTCAACTTCGTCGGCGAGAGAGAGCCTGTTTCGCAGTGCGGCCGGCAGGCCTGGCCACCATCGGCTCAGGTTAGAATGGCCGGCTGATCGGTGCCTGACACAGCGCGCCGCTCCCTTTTGCCGAGTCTGTCGTTTCAGGGCCTGCCCACCGCCGGCCGGCCTTTCGGCACATGTCGCCTCCACACGTTGCCGCGAGCATTCCTGCGTCCATGTCATCAACCGCAGCCCCTCTGCCGCGATCCGATCGCCTCCGCATCGGATCCTGCACCGTCGACATATCCCTCCGGGAGGTGCGGGATCCCTCAGCCAAGCGGCCGCGCAGGATCACGCCCAAATCGCTGGGCGTGCTCCTGGCGCTGGTTGAAAACGCCGGGCGGGTGGTGAGCCGCGACAACCTGATGTCGGCTGTCTGGCCGGACACGACGCCCACTGACGACGTGGTGACGCAAGCGGTCACGCAATTGCGCAAGGCATTCGGCCAGGAGCGCGATGGTCCCGTGTATATCGAGACCATCGCAAAAGGGGGTTACCGGCTCCTTGCCGAAGTGGAGTGGCTGGAGGTCGACCCGGAAGATGGCCCCGGGGAAGAGCCCGCACCTGCGGCGGAAGTGCATCCTGCGGATGCGGCACCGGAAGTCACGCCGGGCCGGCCGGCCCGCCACCCCATCGGGCACTCCCAGGCACCGCGAGGTCGTCGGAGGTGGCTGGCAGGCGTCGTGTTGCTCGGCCTGCCATTGTTGCTGGTGCTGCTGTGGTGGGCGGGGTTCGGCGCCCCGGGTGGTCCCGGTCCGGACGGCGCTTCGCCGCCCTCGGATGGCGCAATCGGTCTCAGCTCCCGGTTCATCACGTCCTCCCCGGGCTTCGAGCTGGCACCCACGCTCAGCCCGGATGCCTCCCTGGTGGTGTACTCCGCGATTCCGGCGGGGCAGCGCAACGTGGCCTTGATGGTGCAGACCACCACTCCGACCACGTCCCGGCAACTGACCCGGCCTACCGGACAGGCCGACGACTTCAGCCCTGCCTGGTCCCCTGATGGCCGCGAGATCGCGTTCCTGAGGGTGGTGCCTGACACGAGCTGCGAGGTGCTGGTGATGCCGGCCACCGGCGGCAGCGAACGACTGGTCGGGGAGTGCGACGTCCACCACCTGCCGAGTTTCGATTGGTCACCCGACGGCCGGAGCCTGCTGTTCGGTAGCCACGGCGTGTTCCACGACCGGCCGGGCCTGCATCTACTCGATATCGCCACCGGCCGACGCCGGGCCATCGAGTACAACGCCAGCGAACGCAACCACGACTTCGCCCCGCGCTATTCACCCGACGGCCGTTGGATCGTGTTCGTCCGCAACACCCCGGTCGGCGATTTCTGGCGGATTCCCGCCGGCGGCGGCGAGGCCGAGCGCATTACCCGTTTCAGTGCCCAGATCCGGGGCTGGGACTGGAGCCCGGAAGGCGATGGCCTGGTCTACTCGCTGCATCGCGACAACACCAGTCGACTCTACCGCTGGGACCTGGCCAGCGGCGAGGCCACTGACCTGGGCATAGCCGATGCGGAGGACCCTGCCACCGTCGCGGGCAGGCCCGCCCTCGCTTACGTGCACAGGAGCACCCGTTTCGGTATCTACCGCTATGGCCTGGACGGCAGGACCGCCAGTGAGCGGCTGTTCGCCTCTTCCGGCCGGGAACGGCTGGCGGCCCTGGCCCCGGATGCCCGCCACCTCGCCTTTACCTCCGACCGCTCAGGGCAGTACCGGCTCTGGTGGGCGGATGTCGACAATCCCGGCTCGCTGACCCTGCTCAACGGGGTGGAACCGGAATCCCGGTATCTCCCGGCGTGGTCTTCCGACAGCCGACGGTTGCTGGTGGTCGGCCGTGAAGCGGATTCCGACGCCGGTCGTTCGTCCGTCTTCGAGGTCGAAGCGGCCACCGGCCGTATTGCGGCGCTCGACCTCCCGATCGTCGACCCGCTGCAGGCGCTATACGCGTCCCCGGCGGAGGGCTCCGGTGACGACCTGTTGGTGGTGGCGGCGGATGCCGCTGGCCGACAGCACCTCGTGCGCTTCACCCGCTCGAGTGACGGGTGGAGCGAGGTTGCGAGCCTGCCGGATGTTTCACGCGCCCAGGTGGATCCGGAGAGCTCCAGAGTCTTCTTCACCCGTCCAGGAGAGTCGGGATTGTGGGAGGCAGGGCCTTCCCTGGGGACTGCGTCCGTGCGCCGGATCAGGTCGGATTGGCCGAGCGTGACCCAATACCGTTCGTGGGGGCTGGATGGAGAAGGTGGCTTCCTCAGTACCGTGAGGATGGCTGGATGCCCGGCCCTGCTGTTGCGCACCAGCGACATGATGATCGGGGAAGTGGCCGCTGCCTGCGGCTTCGACAACTGCTGCAGCTTCGCGCGTGCGTTCCGCGCGCGTTTCGGTGCGTCGGCGAGCACCTATCGGCAGACGGCGAAATCCGCCTCTCCGACACATTCGGCAAAGTCAGGCAGCGGCGCACGCAAAGCAGCAATCGCCTTCGGGACGTAGCGTGGGCGAGGCGTTTAACACGCCAATAACAGATATCTGGAGAGAGATAGATGAATCACCGCAATTTGCGGCTCGGCCTTTTGCCGGCCGGCATCGCCGTTGCCCTGGTGCCGGCTTTTGCCAGCGCACAGGACGCAGCCCCCGCTGACCAGGCCACCACCCTCGATCGCATCGAGGTGACCGGTTCGCGCATCCGTCAGGTCGACCTGGAGACCGCCCAGCCGGTCCTGATGATCTCCCGCGAGGACATCGAGGACCAGGGCTTCAACTCGGTCGCCGACATCCTGCAGAACATCTCCGCTGCCGGCAGCCCGCCGATCAGCCGTTCGGAAGCGCTGGCCTCCGGTGAGAACGTCGGTGGCTCCTACATCGACCTGCGCAACCTTGGCGCGACCCGCACCCTGGTGCTGCTCAACGGCAAGCGCCTGGGCATCACCACCAGCGGCTACCAGGACACCTCCACCATCCCGTCCGCCATTGTCGAGCGCATCGAGATCCTGAAGGACGGTGCGTCCTCGATCTACGGCTCCGACGCCATCGCCGGCGTGGTGAACATCATCACCCGCAAGAACTTCGACGGCGCTGAAGTCAATGCCTACATCGGCCAGTACGGCGAAGGCGACGGCACCAAGCAGAACTACGACTTCGTCACCGGCTTCGCCGGCGACCGTGGTTCGGTCACCATCGGTGCCGAGTACCACAAGGAAGACGCTGTCTGGGCGAAGGACCGCTGGTTCTCGGTCGACAGCTACCCGGGCTACCCGCAGTACAGCAACAGCGTCGTTGGGCGCTGGGGCAACTTCAACATCAACAGCGGCCTGACCGACGCCGACGGCGATGCGCTGGACGCCGAGTGGTACGCGCCGGACCGCGACGGAAACGCGCTGAACGTCGATGAGTTCCACCCGCAGGGCACGGCCGATACCAGCAATGCCGCGGAGCAGATGCACCTCATCACGCCGATGGAGCGCCGTTCGCTGTTCGCCAGTGCGGACTGGGACATCACCGACAACATCCGTTTTGTCAGTGACATGGCGTACAACGATCGTTCGTCGACCCGCCAGATCGCCGGCTACCCGCTGCAGTCGACCGCCACCGGTGCCCCGATGTCGGGCGACAGCTTCTTCAACCCGCTGGATGACGGCCGCGCGATCGACTGGCGCCGTCGCGGCTGGGAAGTGCCGCGCGTGACCCGTAGCGACCTGACCACCTGGCGCTTCACCGGCGCCCTGCAGGGCTCGTTCGAGTTCGCCGACCGCTACTTCGACTGGGATGCAGGCACCCTGTACAACCAGAACAAGATGACGGTGATCAACACCGGCAACTTCTACAAGCCGAACGTGCGCAACGCGGTGGGCCCGTCGTTCCAGAACGACGCTGGCCAGATCGTCTGCGGCACCCCGGATGCCCCGATCGCCGACTGCGTCGCATGGAACCCGTTCGCGGGCTTCGGCACCGGCGACTTCGAGAACTCCCTGGCCGATCCGGACGTGCAGGACTACCTGTTCAAGACCGAGCACGCCCTGGGCGAGACCGAGACCACCAGCTACTTCGCCAACCTGGCCGGTTCGCTGTTCTCCCTCCCGGCCGGTGACCTCGGCTTCGCGGTGGGTTACGAGTACCGCAACGAGGAAGGTGGTTACTCCCCTGACGCCATTGCGCAGACGGGCGACTCGACCAACCTCGCCGCGGGCCCGACCTTCGGTTCCTACGCGCTTGACGAGTTCTACGCCGAGCTCAACATCCCGGTGCTGGCCGACATGGCCTTCGCCCAGGAGTTGACCTTCAACGTCGCCAGCCGCTACTCGGACTACACCACCTTCGGCGACACCACCAACAACAAGTTCGGCTTCAAGTGGCGTCCGATCGACGACCTGCTGGTTCGTGGTACCTGGGCGGAGGGCTTCCGTGCCCCGACCATCTCGAACCTGTACGGCGGCGGCTCGCAGAGCTTTGTGACCGGCTTCATGGATCCCTGCGACACCGTCTATGGTGTAGCCGCCGGCAGCGCGCGTTGTGCGGCCGACGTCGGTCCGAACTACCGCCAGCTGCAGCAGGGCTTCGTCCCGACCGAGAGCGCCGCCGCTCAGACGCCGGTGCCGTTCACCAGCGGTTCCAATCCGAACCTCGAGCCGGAAACCTCCGAGTCCAAGAGCCTCGGCCTGGTCTACAGCTCCAGCTTGGTGGAAGGCCTGAGCGTGGCGGTGGACTGGTGGAACATCCGCATCGAGAACACGATGATCGCGGACAGCGCCAACCAGATCATGCAGGACTGCTACGTCGCGCTGGTGGAGTCGCGTTGCGCCAACTTCACGCGTGACCCGGTGACCGGCATCGTGAACGACCTGACCTACGGTCTGCGCAACGCCGGCTACATCGAGACCGAAGGTTTCGACGTCGATCTCGGCTACCGCTTCAACACCGACTACGGCCGCTTCACCACCACCTGGCAGACCACCTACGTCAGCAAGTACAACGTCAAGACCACCGACGACGACGATTCGGTCGAGCAGCCCAGCAACGGCTTCGGCAGCAACTTCCGGATCCGTTCCAACGCGAACATCGGCTGGAGCATGGGTGACTTCTCCGCCAACTGGGGCATGCGTTACTACTCCGGCGTGAAGGAAGAGTGCTACTTCGACGTGCCGTGCAACCTGCCTGACTACCAGGCCCCGGATACCGAGGGTACGGTGGTGCCGCACAACAAGTACGGCTCCAACACCTTCCACGATGTCCAGGTGTCCTGGAACGCACCGTGGAACGCGAAGGTCTCGGTCGGTGCCAACGACGTGTTCGACCACCAGGGTCCGGCGATGTACAGCGCGCCGAACTCGAGCTACTCGTACTACGGTGGCTACGACATCGGTCGTTTCGTGTACATGAAGTACCAGCAGCGCTTCTGATCGATCCATCGATCGAAGTGGTAACAGGAGGCGGCCCCCGAAACGGGGCCGCCTTTTTTCATGGGCCGACCGGTATGGCCAATAAAAAAGGCCGCCCGGAGGCGGCCTTGCGCATGACGCCGGCGGCGGAATCAGAAGTTCGGCTTGTCCGCCGACTCCTCGAAACGCTTCATCGAATCGACCAGGATCTGCTTGGCCTCGGCGGCGTTGCCCCAGCCGTCGAGCTTGACCCACTTGCCCTTCTCCAGGTCCTTGTAGTGCTCGAAGAAGTGGCCGATGCGTTCGCACCAGTGCGGGCTGACCTTGTCGATGTCGTCGATGTGGCCGTAGCCGGCGAAGACCTTGTCCACCGGCACCGCCAGCAACTTCTCGTCACAACCAGCCTCGTCGGACATCTTGAGCACGCCGACCGGGCGGCAGCGGATCACCGAGCCGGGGATCAGCGGCAACGGCAGGATCACCATGACGTCGGCCGGATCGCCGTCACCGCACAGGGTGTGGGGGACGTAGCCGTAGTTGCACGGATAGCGCATCGGCGTGGACAGGATGCGATCGACGAAGATCGCCCCCGACGCCTTGTCGACCTCGTACTTGACCGGCTCGGCGTCCTTCGGGATTTCGATGATGACGTTGATCTCATCGGGGGGGTTCTTGCCGGTGCTGACGAGGTCCAGGCCCATGGGGGTGCTCCAGTGTGGGGTGCAGGTCGCGTGGGTGCGGCCCGTAAAGCCGGCCATTTTACCTTGCCGCCATGGGTAACGCAGCCGGGCGCTTGGCGAACTCCCGGCTGTGGTGGCCGCGCCGCGGCGCGCTGCCTCAGAACCGGTGCGTCAGCCTCACGTAGACGTCGTGGTCGACCCGCGCGCGGGTGCCCGCCGGGTGTTCGAGCTCGCGCCGCTCCCGGATCCGGGCTTCCATCGAGGTCCGCTCGGCGAACTTCCACTGGTAGCGGATCTCGGTCAGGCGATCGTTGGGACGGAAGTCCGGCGATATCAGCCAGCCGGCACCCACTTCCCCATGGGCGATCCCCAGGTTGTGGTCGGGAGCCATGTCATACAGGCTCGCGGCGACCTGCCAGGCCAGTCCGTCGGCGTCACTGCCCGACCCGGTGCCGACCACGGCCGACTGCGGGGTGTTGAACGCGTAGGCCACCTCGGTACCGGCGACCAGCTTGGTCCCACCGTCGCCGACCGGCCACGTCGCGGCGATGCGCGCGTCGGCTGTCAGGTAGTCCTCGCGTTGGGGCTGGGCCGTGCCTGCGACAGCGAGGCTGGAGGGCATCCACGTCAGCGACACCATGCGGAGGGTGACGGGTCCCCATGCCTGCCTGTTCTCCGCACCGAGGAACGCGGAAATCCGACTGTCGCCGTCATCGAAGTCCAGGGGCGAGCGGGCCAGGCCGGTCCCCCGGCGGTGGCGATGTTCGGCGATCGCATGCCCCCGCCAGCCCGCGGCCAGCGGCATCTCCAGATGGATGCCGTCGGTCCAGGTGACATCGGTATTGGGGCTGTCGTCGCGGTCCAGGCTCTTGGCGGCCACGCCGGGCAGGTTGAACACGGTCTGGAACCGGCCAACGCGCATGCGCGGCCCGTTATCCGGGGCCGTGTATGAAAAATAGGCTTCGTCGAGGGTGATGTCGCCGAAGGCGGCGCCGGTGCGGTTGCCGGCGTAGCCGCGCAGGTAGGCCCGGGTCCCGTCCTGCTCGCTGCTGAAACGCCCGGCAGCCCGGGTGCGGAACGCCCAGCGGTCACTGAAGCTGTTCTCCACGGCGAACCGCAGCCGCGCGTTGAAGGCATCGCTATCGGATTTGCCGCCATCGCGTGCCCTGGTTTCACCGGCGAACCATCCTCCGCGGAAGTCGCCGGATGCCTCCCATCCGTTCCGTTCGGCAGCGAGCACGGGCGCGGTGGCCAGCAGGATGGCCAGCGCCAACACGCGGGCGGGCATCCGTTTCCCGCACGCGTCGGGCGAATGGAGGGTGGGGCGGATGGGGGGCTGTCTGGTCACGGCGGTGTCCTGCGGCTGCAACGGTGTGTGCAGCCAGCATGGGCCAGGGCGGCACGGGCATCTTTGATCCGTATCAAGCACTTTGGCCAGGCTCCGGGCTGACGACCCCCCGGACAGGAAAAAGGCGACCCGCCGGGCCGCCCTTTCCTGCCCGACAACGGCCGAGTCCTACAGCAGCGGCACCATCAGCAACGCGACGATATTGATGATCTTGATCAGCGGGTTGATGGCCGGGCCGGCGGTGTCCTTGTAGGGATCGCCGACGGTGTCGCCGGTCACCGCGGCCTTGTGGGCTTCGCTGCCCTTGCCGCCGTGGTGGCCGTCCTCGATGTACTTCTTGGCGTTGTCCCAGGCGCCGCCGCCGGTGGTCATCGAGATGGCCACGAACAGGCCGGTCACGATGGTGCCGATCAGCAGGCCGCCCAGCGCACGCGGCCCGAGCAGCAGGCCCACCACCACCGGCACGGCGACCGGGAGCAGCGAGGGGATGATCATCTCCTTGATGGCCGATCGGGTCAGCATGTCGACCGCGCGCGAGTAATCCGGTTTGCCGGTGCCCTGCATGATCCCCGGGATTTCCCGGAACTGGCGGCGCACCTCCTCGACCACGGCACCGGCGGCACGCCCGACGGCCTCCATCGCCATCGCCCCGAACAGGTACGGGATCAGGCCGCCGATCAGCAGGCCGATGATCACCTCCGGATCCGACAGGTCGAACGCGTACAGAGTGCCCGGGTTGCTGGCCTGCAGGTTGTGGGTGTAGTCGGCGAACAGGACGAGTGCGGCAAGCGCCGCCGAACCGATCGCATAGCCCTTGGTCACCGCCTTGGTGGTGTTGCCCACCGCATCGAGCGGATCGGTGACGTTGCGCACCTCGGGCGGCAGCTCGGCCATCTCGGCGATGCCGCCGGCGTTGTCGGTGATCGGGCCGTAGGCGTCCAGGGCGACGATCATTCCGGCCATGGACAGCATTGCGGTCGCGGCGATGGCGATGCCGTACAGGCCACCGAGTTCGAAGCAGCCCCAGATGGCGATACAGACCGCGATCACCGGCCACGCGGTCGACTTCATCGAGATCCCCAGGCCGGCGATGATGTTGGTGCCGTGCCCGGTGGTCGACGCCGCGGCGATGTGCTGCACCGGCTTGAACTGGGTGCCGGTGTAGTACTCGGTGATCCAGACGATCGCCCCGGTCAGGGCCAGGCCCACGAGGGCGCAGAAGTAGAGGTTGAGCGGCCCGGTCGCGAAATCGTCCATCAGCATCGTGGTGACCGGGTAGAACGCGATCGCCGCGAGTACCGCGGATACGATCACGCCCTTGTACAGCGCGCCCATGATCGAGCCACCTTCCTTCACCTTGACGAACATCGCGCCGATGATCGAAGCGATGATCGACACCCCACCCAGCACCAGCGGATAGAGTGCGCCGTTGGCGCCGACCACGTCGGCCATCAGGTAGCCCAGCAGCATGGTCGCAATGACGGTGACCGCGTAGGTCTCGAACAGGTCGGCCGCCATGCCGGCGCAGTCGCCGACGTTGTCACCGACGTTGTCGGCGATCACCGCCGGGTTGCGCGGGTCGTCTTCCGGGATTCCGGCCTCGACCTTGCCGACCAGATCGGCGCCAACGTCCGCGCCCTTGGTGAAGATGCCACCGCCCAGGCGGGCGAAGATCGAGATGAGCGAGGAGCCGAACGCCAGCCCGACCAGCGCATGCAGCGCGGCCTCGCCAACGATGCCCATCATTCCCAGCACCCACCAGTAGCCGGCGACGCCCAGCAGGCCGAGCCCGACCACCAGCATGCCGGTGATCGCACCGCCGCGGAATGCGACGTCCATTGCCGGCCCCATGCCGCGGCGCGCGGCTTCGGCCGTACGCACGTTGGCGCGGACCGAGACGTTCATGCCGATGTAGCCGGCAGCCCCCGACAGCACCGCGCCGAGCAGGAAGCCGACCGCCGTGGACCATCCCAGGAAGAACCCGATGACGATGAAGAGCACCACCCCGGCCACTGAAATGGTCAGGTATTGCCGGTTGAGGTAGGCGCGCGCGCCTTCCTGGATCGCGCCGGCGATCTCCTGCATACGTGGGTTTCCGGCGGGCTGCGCGCTGATCCAGCGCGCGGAGATGATCCCGTAGAGGATCGCGATGACGGCGCACACCAGCGCCAAGGCCAAACCATACTGCTCCAGCATGAACCCCTCCCCATCATTAAGAGTGGACTACGTGGAATTTCCGATCCTGCACCGTTCGTTGTGATCGACCCCAAGCGGGGGCGACGCCGCGACTATGGCACAGGAGCGGGAGCCGGTGGGTTCGCGTCCCGGAGGCTGCCAGGGCGGGGCAGGCCGCCGGCGTGATCGGTTGTTCAGCGGCGTCGTGCGAGCCTTCCGCCGAATCCATGCACCGGAACGACCATGCGCCTGATGCTGATCCCCTTCCTGATTGCCGCCGTCGCCATGCCCGCATTGGCTGCCGATCCAAAGCCCGAGATCGAACGACCGACCGGGAAGGCGCAAGCCGATGGAGCGGCCCACAGCCTGCGTACCATTCCCGAGGCCTGCGCCCGGCTTGAAGGTCGTTTCACGGGCAACGCCGAGTCCGAATACGACTTCAAGGTCGTGCGAACCAGTGCCGGCTGCCAGGCCAGGGCGCGCTTCGTCGACCCCGACGCGGGCCCGGCCACCGCCGATGGCTGGATCCTCAATGACGTGATCACCGTGCCGCGCGCGGAATGTCCGTCGCGGCAGGCCGTGGTCAAGGTGTGGCGTAAGCCCGGACAGGCCACCACGCCGGAACTGGATGCCCAGGGGCGCGCCCGCATCTACCTCGGTGATTCGACCGAAGCGGCCAAGGCCAAGCGGCTGCCGAAGGTGGATGTCTACGCAGCGGAAGTGGCCCTCACGGGCCAAGCTTGCGGTTGACCGGCCGGCCTCAGCCCTCCCAGTCCGGGAGCTTGTGGGCCACTTCCAGGTTCTTCAGGGAGACATAGCGCGGCAGGCCATCCTGCCCGTATGGCGGCGGCGCCTCGCCCCGGATCAGCGGCTCCATGTAGCGCCTGGCCTTGTCGGTGATGCCATAGCCGTCGCGGCGGATGAAGCCGGCCGGCATCTTCTTCTCCTTGTTGGCGATCTTCGACAGCGGCGCGGCTTCGATCTTCCAGCGATAGGGCGTGTCGCTGGTCCGTACGATCACCGGCATCACTGCATTCATGCCCTTCAGCGCGTAGTCCACCGCCGCCTTGCCAACCGCGGTCGCCTGATCCAGGTCCGTCTTCGAGGCGACGTGCCGAGCGGAGCGCTGCAGGTAGTCGGGCAGTGACCAGTGCACCTTGTAGCCCAGCTCGTCCTTGACCCGGCCGGCGAGGTGGGAAGCGACGCCGCCCAGCTGCGTGTGCCCGAACGAGTCCTTGCCGCCGCCGGCGTCCGCGACGAAACGGCCGCTGCCGTCCTGGATGCCTTCGCTGGCGACCACCACGCAGTAGCCGACGCGTTCCACCGTGGCCCTGACCTTGGCGAAGAAGTCCTTCTCGACGAAGGGGCGCTCGGGGAACAGGATGATGTGGGGCGCCTCGTCGGGCCCGTTGCCTGCCAGCCCGGCCGAGGCGGCCAACCACCCGGCGTGGCGGCCCATGGCCTCGTACACGAAGACCTTGGTCGAGGTGTCGGCCATGGCGGCCACGTCCAGCGCGGCCTCGCGCACCGACACGGCGGTGTACTTGGCGGCGGAACCGAATCCGGGGCAGCAGTCGGTGACCGCCAGGTCGTTGTCGACAGTCTTGGGCACGCCGATGCAGGTCAGCGGGTAGTCGAATTCGTTCGCCAGCCGCGACACCTTGAGTGCGGTATCGGCCGAATCATTGCCGCCGTTGTAGAGGAACCAGCGCACGTCGTGGGCGCGGAACACCTCGAGCAGGCGCTCATACTTCGCGCGGTCCTCGTCCAGCGATTTCAGCTTGACCCGACAGGAGCCGAAGGCGCCGCCGGGCGTGTGGGCGAGGCTGCGGATGGAGGCGATCGACTCCCTGGACGTGTCGATGAGCTCCTCGCGCAGCGCCCCCAGGATGCCGTTGCGGCCGGCCAGAACGCGCACCTTCCGCGCGCGCGCGGTCTGGATGGCGGCGGAAGCCGTGGCATTGATGACGGCGGTGACACCACCGGACTGGGCGTAGAGCAGGGTTCCCGAAGCCATGAATTTTCCAGGGTTGGTGCCGGGATGCGGTAAGCTGGGCGCCGTTTGCCCCGGCAGGTGGACAGGGCGCTGAGTGTAGCGCCGCTGCCGTGAGGCATATGTTCCGACACAGTTGCAATCCCAGGAGCGACACGATGCGATTGGTTCTTCTTGGCGCGCCCGGCTCGGGCAAGGGCACGCAGGCAGCGCGGCTCAAGGAGCACCTGCAGGTGCCGCACATTTCCACTGGCGACCTGCTGCGCGCCGAAGTGGCCGCCGGCAGCAAGCTGGGGCTGGAGGCGAAGGAAGTCATGGCGCGCGGCGAGCTGGTCTCCGACGCGATCCTGCTCGGCATGCTCGAGGAGCGCTTCTCGCGCGAGGACACCCGTGGTGGTTTCATCCTCGACGGCTATCCGCGCAACCTGGCCCAGGCCGACGCGCTCAACACCTTGATGGAGCGCATCGGGCAACCGATGGACGCGGCGGTGCAGCTGGAAGTGCCGACCGAGCTGCTGGTCGAGCGCATCGCCGGCCGCGCGGCGGCCGAGGGGCGTGCAGACGATAGTCCGGATTCGGTGCGCACGCGCTTGAAGGTGTACGAAGAGCAGACCTCGCCCGTCGCGGATTTCTTCCGCCAGCGCGGAAAGCTCAGCGTCGTCGATGGCGTCGGATCGCTGGACGACGTGTTCGGCCGGATCATCGAGGCGCTGCGCCCGGTTCCGCCGATCGGCTAGGCCGGCGCGCCATGAAACTGCATATCCTCGGCATCGCCGGCACCTTCATGGGCGGCGTCGCGGCGCTTGCGCGGGAACTCGGCCACCAGGTGGAGGGATCCGACCAGGCGGTGTACCCGCCGATGTCGACCCAGCTCGAGCGCCTCGGGATCACGTTGTCGCAGGGCTATGACCCGGCCAACATTTCCGCCGATTGCGACCAGGTGGTGGTCGGTAACGCGCTGTCGCGGGGCAACCCGGCGGTCGAGCAGGTGCTGGACGACGGGCGCAGCTATGCCTCTGGCGCCCAATGGCTGGCCGAGAACGTCTTGCCGGGGCGCGACACGATCGCCGTCGCCGGTACCCACGGCAAGACCACGACCAGCACCATCCTGGCCTGGCTGCTGCAGGCGGCCGGTCGCGAGCCGGGCTTCCTGATCGGCGGCGTGGCGGAGGATTTCGGCGTCTCCGCACGCATCGGCAGCGGTCGCGAGTTCGTGGTCGAGGCGGACGAATACGACACCGCCTTCTTCGACAAGCGCAGCAAGTTCGTGCACTACCGTCCGCTGGTGGCGATCCTCAACAACCTCGAATTCGACCACGCGGACATCTTCGATGACCTGGCCGCCATCAAGCGGCAGTTCCACCACCTGGTGCGCACGGTTCCGCGGCGCGGGACGCTGCTGGTCAACGGTGAGGACGCGAACCTCGCCGAGGTGCTTGAAATGGGCTGCTGGACGCCGGTGCAGACCTTCGGCATCGACGGCGACTTCCACTGGAACGCCCGGCTGCTTGAGGCCGATGGCAGCCGCTTTGCCGTCGTCCACGAAGGCATCGAGCTGGGCGAAGTGCGGTGGTCGCTGCTGGGGCGGCACAACGTGATGAATGCCCTCGCGGCCATCGCGGCCCTGCACGCCACTGGTGCCGATGCCGCAGCGGCACTGCCCGCGCTGGCGAGGTTCCGCAGCGTCAAGCGGCGCATGGAAGAGGTCGGCACCGCCCGGGGCGTGACGGTCTACGATGACTTCGCCCACCACCCCACGGCCATCGCGACCACCCTTGAAGGTCTCCGGGCGCGCGTAGGACCGGACGCCCGCATCGTGGTGGCGATGGAACCACGCAGCAACTCGATGCGGCTCGGGGCCCATGCCGGGGCATTGGCGCCATCGCTTGCCGGGGCGGACCTGGTGGTATTCCTGCACCGCCCGGAGCTGGCGTGGGACGCCGGCGCCGTGGTCGGAGCGTTGCGCGGCGAAGGCATCGCGGTGCCGGACGTCGACGCGCTGGTGGACGTGCTGAGCAAGCGGGCGGAGGCAGGAGACCACGTGGTGTTCATGTCAAATGGCGGGTTCGACAACGCGCCCCGGCGGTTCCTTGCCGCCCTGGCCGATGCCTGATCTGCTGCACAAACCGATGACGCGGCTGGTTTAGGCTGTCGTCGATGCAGAACGAACCTCTGTCCCTGTTTCCGCTGCCGACCGTGCTCCTGCCCGGAGCGACTTTGGGCCTGCGCGTCTTCGAGCCGCGCTACCTCGACCTGGTGCGTGATTGCGGGCGCAGGCAGTGCGGTTTCGGTATCTGCCTGATCATGGATGCCGACGAAGGCGAGCAGACCGCCGCGGCAGCCGCCTTCGGCACCGAAGCCCTGATAGAAGACTTCGGCACCGACGACGATGGCCTGCTGACCCTGCAGGTGCGTGGCCATCGGCGTTTCCACGCGCGCAAGGTACGCGTGCGCGACAACGGGCTGCAGGTGGCCGAGGTCGACTGGTGCGATCCCGATCCGGTGGATCCGGTGCGACCCGAACATGGGCTGCTGACGACCCTGCTGCAGGGCGTGCTGGACCAGGTCGGCGGCGAACATGCCAAGGCCGCCGGGGCGCGTCTGGACGACGCGGCCTGGGTCGGGTGGCGACTGGCGGAAATGCTTCCCCTGGAAGATGCGCAACGCCAGCAACTGCTGCAGATCGACGACCCACACCTGCGGCTCGATGCCCTGCTTGCGTTGCTGCCGGACGCCGCCGACGCCGGAGAAGCCGGCTAGCACTGGAGGTCTAGTGCTCCGGCTCGGTCCTGACCCGGAGTACCGGGACGCCGCTTTCGGGATGGGGCTCGCGCACCTGCGGGAACGCGGCCAGTGCGGTCTCCACGGCATCCAGCGCCGTGCCGTCGTGTTCCGCCGGCCGCCACAGCACGGCGGCACCCAGCGGCTTGGTGACGACGAGCGTCTGCGTGGTGGCAAGCCACAGCGGCGTTCCATCGGACAATGCCGCGGGTGCGGGCCAGAGCCGTAACGCCAACTGCTCGCCCGGGCCGGGTCCGGGACGCAGCAACAGCAGTGTTTCGGCATGGGCATCCAAAGTGGCCGGCAGCACCACCTGGTCCAGCTCGGGGATATCGTCGTCCAGCAGTGCGAGGGCATCACGCCACTCCGCCTGTGGCTGCGCGCGCCAGCCATGCGCTTCCAGCGCTGCACGCAGCGGCGCCAGCGGCCCGGCGACCTGTACGTCCAGCGGCCAGCGCTGGCGTGAGTTGTCCTCGTTGCGCTGCGCCGGCAGGGCGGCCCAGCCAGAGTGCCACCACGCCGACGTCTCGATCGTGTGCGCGGAAGGCACTGCTTCGAACTGCCGCAGCAGGGGTTCGCTGGCCCGCGGCGCATGCCAGAGCGCGGCAAGCGCGAATACGCCGTAGAACAGCCCTGCCAGTGGCCGCATCCAGAATGATCGGGCGACGTGGGACCGGTAGGCGATACCCAGCACCAGCACCCAGGCCATGCCCAGCAGGGTCCCGCCGGCGAGGTCGCTGGGCCAGTGTGCACCGAGGTAGAGGCGGGAGAAACCGACCAGCGTGACCAGCACGCCCGCGAGCAGGTACGGCCACACCCGTTTGCGGCCGGGGAGTTCGCGGGCGATCAGCACCGCGAAGAACCCGAAGACGATGGTCGACATCGTGATCGCGACCGAGGGGAAGCCGAACCCTGCAGGCGCGGTGGGCGGGCGTGGCATGTCGACGGCGGCCTCCAGCAGCGTCGTCAGTACCAGCCCGAACACCAGTGCGGCCAGCCAGTGCGCCGAGGCCATCCAGCGCTTCCGCCACAGCAGGTAGCCCAGCACGGCGGCGGCTGCAGGTCCCAGCACGGCGAAGTCCCCGAGGCTCGCCAACCCTGCCATCAGGCGGTCCGCCAACGGGTTGCGCAGTGTCCACATCAGATCGTGGAGCTGGTGGTCGAATGCGGTGGGCCCGCCGCTGGCGAGCAGCATCGCCATCAGCGTGAACCAGCCCCAGCTGATCGCCAGCAGGGACACCGCCAACATCACCAGCGACGCCGATTCGGGCCGGTTGGGATCCACCAGTGCGCCGGCGTAGCGCCCCAAGCGGGGATGCGCGCGGGTCCAGCGCAACATCCGGGCAAGCAGCGAGTCGGCGTGCCGGGCGAACCAGCGCCAGGTGTAGAGGACGCCCGCCCACACGATGCCGATCGCCACCGCGAGCGCCCCGAGCGCCATGGCCAGCCGGTCGGCCACCGCGGCCACGGCATCGTAGGAGGCGCCCAGCACCCAGCCCGGTGCCAGGAACAGGGCGGCCCAGGCCACGCATGCCGCCGAGCTGGCGAGTGCGTAGCGGCGGACGGGCATGCGGGCCATGCCGGCGATCGCGGGCACGATCGGGCGTACCGCGCCCACGAAACGGGCGATCGCGATGCTCTTGATGCCATGCCGGCGCAGCAGCGTCTCACCGTTGTCGAGCAGTTGCGGATAGCGCACGAACGGCCAGCGCTGCCGCAGGCCGGGCCCCAGGCGCCGCCCGACCCAGTAGCTCAATGCATCACCGGCAAAGGCGCCGGCCGCGGCGCACATGATCGCGTAGGGGCCATTGACGTGCCCCAGGCCCACCAGCACGCCGATGGCGATGAGGATGGGGAGGGCCGGTACCACGATCCCCACTACCAGCAGTGCGTCACACAGCGCTATCAGGAACACCAGCGCGCCGGCCGCGGTGGGGTGTGCGCTGATCCACGTGGTAGCGCTGTCGAGCCAGGCCGGATTCATGCCGGCAATTATGACAGCGCGTGGCGGTTCCGTAGACTCTGCGCATGCCGATATCCCCTCCTGACAACGCCGTCGAAATCAGCGCGCTCAAGGCCGACAGCTTCGGCCGAATTTCCCTGATGCGGGGTGCCAGCGGATTGTTCATCCGGCGCGACCTCGCGCACGTGCCGTGGTGGTTGCGCCTGCCGGCCTGGTGGCTGGCGCGGCGTGAGGCGCGCGCGCTGCGAAGCGTGGCGGGCCTGGGCGCCACCCCCGAGCTCCTGGGATGGGATGGGCGCAAGCTGGACCGCAGCTATCTTGACGGCGCCGCCATGTACCAGCGTCCGCCCCGGGGGGACCTGGCGTACTTCCAGCATGCGCGTCGCCTGTTGCAGCAACTGCACGCGCGCGGGCTTGCCCACAACGATCTCGCCAAGGAGGCCAACTGGCTGGTGCTGGCCGATGGCAGCCCCGCCATCATCGACTTCCAGCTGGCGGTGATAGGCAACGCACGTTCACGTTGGATGCGGTTGCTCGCACGCGAGGACCTGCGGCACCTGCTCAAGCACAAGCGGATGTACTGCCCCGACACCATCACGCCGGTCGAGCGGCGGGTGCTCAAGCGCCACTCGTGGTTGCGCGATGCGTGGTTCGCGACCGGAAAGCCGGTCTACCGGTTCGTGACCCGCCGGCTGCTCAAGTGGGAGGACAACGAGGGGCAGGGGCCGAAGCCTTGATGGGATTGGGTGCGGGGGGTGTTGCGCCTGCACGGAGGCGTGGTGGTCGCGACTCACGTCGCTCCTACAATAGGGGCGCCCCGATAGCGGGGATTGCCTGGGAGTGGAAATCGTGGCCAGCCTGTCCGGAAAGACCCTGTTCATCACTGGTGCATCGCGTGGCATCGGCCGCGCGATCGCGCTACGTGCCGCGCAGGATGGCGCCAACGTCGCCATCGCCTCCAAATCCTCTGCGCCCAATCCCAAGCTGCCGGGCACCATCCACAGTGTCGCCCGTGAGGTCGAGCAGGCCGGGGGGCGCGCCCTCGCCCTGAAGTGCGACATCCGTGAGGAAGAGCAGGTCCTGGCTGCCGTCGCCGAGACTGCGGATGCGTTCGGTGGCATCGACATCCTGGTCAACAACGCCAGCGCGATCTGGTTGCGCGGCACCTTGGATACGCCGATGAAGCGCTTCGATCTGATGCAACAGGTGAACTCCCGCGGGAGCTTCCTGTGCGCGCAGGCCTGCCTGCCCTGGCTGCTGCGCGCGCCGGAGCCGCACATCCTGACGCTGGCGCCGCCGCCGAGCCTGGACCCGAAATGGTGGGGGCCCCATACCGGCTACACGCTGGCGAAGATGGGCATGAGTTTCGTCACTCTCGGACTGGCGGCGGAGTTCGGCCAGCAAGGTGTGTCGGTAAACGCGCTGTGGCCGCGCACGATCATTGCGACCGATGCGTTGAACCTGATCCCGGGCACGGAGCCATCGCGTTGCCGCAAGCCCGACATCGTCGCCGATGCCGCCCACGCGGTGCTGGTGCAGCCGGCTTCGCGGCGCAGCGGCGAGTTCCTGATCGACGAGGATGTGCTGCGGGAAGCCGGCGTCGAGGATTTCACACGCTACGCGGTCGATCCCTCGCAACCGCTGCTGCCCGACCTGTTCCTCTGAAGGAGACACACATGCGTTACCTGCACGCCATGGTCCGGGTCCGCGACCTCGACCGCTCGCTGGCCTTCTACCGGGATGCCCTCGGGCTGGTGGAGACGCGGCGCAAGGATGTGCCACAGGGCCGTTTCACCCTGGTCTACCTGGCGGCACCGGAAAGTCCGGATGCCGAAGTCGAACTGACCTGGAACTACGACGACGAAGACTATGGCGACGCCCGCAACTTCGGGCACCTGGCGTTCGAGGTCGACGACATCCACGCGACCTGCGCGGACCTTCGAGCCAAGGGCGTCACCATCAACCGCCCGCCTCGCGACGGGCGGATGGCCTTTGTGCGCTCGCCCGACGGCATCTCCATCGAGCTGTTGCAGAAGGGCGAGGCACTGGAGCCGGTGGAGCCTTGGTTGTCGATGCCCAACACCGGCAGCTGGTAGCGCAACGCGCGGCTGGTTCAACCCATCGGCGCCGGCAATTGCCCACCGCAACCCCGGCAGTGCAGGGCGTCGGGGTCGTGGCCTTCCAGGCCGCATGACGGACAGCCGCGGTGATCGTGGTGATCCTGTCCGTGCGAGGCCTCGCGCATGCTGCCGACCAGCTCGGCGGTGTAGATGCCTGTCGGCACCGCGATGATGCTGTAGCCGATCAGGATCAGGATCGAGGCGATGAAGCGTCCGACCGGGGTATGCGGTGACAGATCGCCATAGCCGACGGTGCCGATCGTCACGATGGCCCAGTACATGCCGGTCGGAATCGTGTTGAATCCGTACTGCGGGCCCTCGATTACGTACATCAGTGCACCGAAGATCACCGCGATCGTGAGCACCACGGTGATGAACAGCAGGATCTTGCGCCGGCTGCGCCACAGGGCGCCGAGCAACACGCCACTTTCCTCGACGTACTGGGTCAGCTTGAGGATGCGGAACAGCCGCAGCATGCGCAGGATGCGCACCACCAGCAGTGTCTGGCTGCCCGGGAAGAAGATCGACAGATAGGTCGGCAGGATCGACAGCAGGTCGATCAGCCCCCATAGGCTGAAGGCGTAGCGCCAGGGCCGCCGGACCACCGACAGCCGCAGCAGGTACTCGGCGGTGAACAGCAGCGTGAAGCCCCACTCGATCCCGTACAGGATGCGTGCGTAGTCGATGTGCAACCACGGATCGCTGTCCAGCATCACCACGATGACGCTGGCGATGATCGCGACGATCAGCAGCAGGTCGAAGTTCCGCGAAGGCGGAGTGTCGTGCCTGAAGATGATGTCGAACCAGCGGCGGCGCCAGCCGGTCTCGGTGGCGGGATTGAGTTGCGGCGTGAACAAGAAGCGCATGCGGTTCCTCCGGCCGGCATTGTGCAGCAAGCGCGGCGTTGGTCCGTGTAGGCGCGGATCGGGGACAATGGCGGCTGTTTCCCGGAGCCTCCCGACGTGAGCGAAGACACCGCCGCCCTGCATGCGCTGGCCCAGCGCTACTACCTGCCTGTCTACCGGCCGCGTCGCATCGTGCTCGACCATGGCCGTGGCTCGCGGCTGTGGGACATCGAGGGCCGCGAGTACGTCGATTTCGGTGCCGGCATCGCGGTCAACGCGCTCGGGCACGCCCACCCGGCGCTGGTGGCGGCCATCAACGAACAGGCTGGGAAGCTGTGGCACACCAGCAACGTGTTCGTCAGCGGGCCGCCGCTGCGCCTGGCCCGGGCGCTGTCAGAGGCGGCGCCGTTCGATGCGCAGGTGTTCTTCTGCAATTCCGGGGCCGAAGCCAACGAGGCGGCGATCAAGCTGGCGCGCCAGTGGGCGACGTCGCAGGGCCGCGAGCCGGCGCAACGCGTCATCCTGAGTTTCCGGGGCAGCTTCCACGGTCGCACCCTCGCGGCGGTGACCGCGACCGCGCAGCCGAAGTACCACGAGGGCTTCGAGCCGCTCCCGCCAGGCTTCCGCTACTCCGACTTCAACGACCTGGATGCCGCGGCGCAGGCCATGGCGGGTGGGGACGTCTGCGCGGTGCTGGTGGAGCCGGTGCAGGGCGAGGGCGGTGTGACCCCGGCGGCCGAGGATTTCCTGCAAGGGCTGCGCGAGCTCTGCGATCGCCACCGCGCGCTGCTGGTCTTCGATGAGATCCAGTGCGGCATGGGCCGGACCGGGCAACTGTTCGCCTGTGAGGATGCCGGCGTCGTCCCCGACGTGGTGACCCTGGCCAAGGCACTGGGCAGCGGCTTTCCCATCGGCGCCATGCTGGTCGGGCCAACGGGCCACGATGCGTTGCGGTTCGGCCAGCACGGCACGACTTTCGGTGGCAATCCGTTGGCCTGCGCCGTCGCCGGGGCGGCGCTGCGCGAGTTGTCGGCGCCGGCGCTGCTGGACAACGTGTCGCGTCAATCAACGGCGCTGCGCGAGGGACTGGCGGCACTCGACACGGAGTTCGGCCTGTTCGATGAAGTCCGCGGCCGGGGCCTGATGCTCGGGGCACAGTTGAGGCCGGAGCATGCCGGGCAGGCCGGGGCCATCCTGGACCTGTGCATCGACCACGGCCTGCTGTTGCTGCAGGCCGGGCCGGATGTCCTGCGGTTCGTGCCAGCGCTGAACATCACCGACGCCGACATCTCCGAAGGCCTGCGGCGACTGCGCGAGGCGCTGGTCGGCTTCCTGGGTGCCCGGCGCGACTGAGCGCGGCGACTGCTACCCGCGGCAGGCGGCGAACGCGCCGCGCGCCGCTTCGATCGTCGCCGTGATCTCCGCCTCGCCATGGGCGCTGGACATGAAGCCGGCTTCGAACGCCGATGGCGCGAGATAGACGCCCCGCTCCAGCATGGCCTGGAAGAAGCGTCCGAACATGGCGGCGTCCGACGCCATCGCATCGGCGAAGCCATGCACCGGTCCCTCACGGAAATAGAGGCCGAACATGCCGGGCGCGCGCGTGGTGTGGAAGGTGATACCCGCCTCCCTGGCCGCTGCTTCCAGGCCGTCGCAGAGGGCATGGGTGCTCTGTTCCAGCCGCTCGTGGAAGCCGTCCACCTGGACGAGCTCCAGGGTCGCCAGCCCCGCGGCCATCGCCACCGGATTGCCGCTGAGCGTCCCGGCCTGGTAGATCGGGCCGCTTGGAGCCACCTGTGACATCAGGTCGCGGCGGCCACCGAACGCCCCCACCGGCATGCCACCGCCGATGATCTTGCCGAAGGTGCTCAGGTCGGGCTTGACCCCGTAGCGCTCCTGCGCACCCCCAAGGGCCACGCGGAAGCCGGTCATCACCTCGTCGAAGATCAACAGTGCCCCATGGCGCGTGCACAGCTCCCGCAGGTGCTGCAGGTAGCCGTCGCGCGGCAGGATGCAGTTGGCGTTGCCGACGATCGGCTCGATGATCAGGCCCGCGATCTCGCTGCCGGCCTTGTCGAACAGTTCGGTCGCGGCTTCGAAATCGTTGTACGGCAGCGTCAGGGTCAGGTCGGCGAGCGCGGTCGGCACGCCCGGCGAGTTCGGCAGCCCGAGGGTGAGCGCGCCGCTGCCGGCTTTCACCAGGAAACTGTCGCCGTGGCCGTGGTAGCAGCCTTCGAACTTCACGATCCGGCTGCGGCCGGTGGCGCCGCGGGCGACGCGGATGGCCGACAGCGTCGCCTCGGTACCCGAATTCACCATGCGCACCATCTCGCAGCTCGGCACGATCCGGTTGAGGGTCTCGGCCATGGTGACTTCCAGCGCATTGGGTACGCCGAAGCTCAGGCCATTGCGCATGGTCGTGGCCACCGCATCGAGCACGTCGGGATGCGCATGGCCGGCGATCATTGGCCCCCAGGAGCCGACGTAGTCGATGTAGCGGTTGCCGTCCACATCGAACAGGAACGGGCCTTCGGCGCGCTCGGCGAAGAAGGGTTCTCCACCCACGGACTTGAACGCGCGTACCGGGGAGTTCACCCCGCCTGGCAGCAGCTCGCAGGCGCGGGAGAACAGGTCGTGGGATCGGGCGTGGTTCATTCTCGGGACTCTCCGGGATGGGGGCTGTCGAAGCAGGCTGCGAACGCGCGTACGGCGGCGCGGGGATCGGGCGCATCGAACACGCCACTGATGACCGCAAGCAGGTCTGCCCCCGCTTCAACGAGGGGCCGGCCATTGTCGGGGCTGATCCCCCCGATCGCCACCACGGGCACCCCAAGTGCGCTCGCTTCCGACAGCAATGGCGCCGTGGCGCGGCGTGCGCCGGGTTTGGTCGGGGAGGGAAAGAAGGCGCCGAACGCGACGTAGCTGGCGCCATCGGCGACGGCCTTGCTTGCGAGCTCGATGCTGTCGTAGCAGGACGCGCCCAACCACGCGTCCGGCCCCAGGGCGCGACGCGCTGCGGGAAGTCCCCCATCATCCTCACCCAGGTGGGCGCCATCGGCACCGATACGGGCGGCGAGTCGCCAATCGTCGTTCACCAGCAAAGGCACCCCGTGGCGTCGGCACAACGAAAGCAGTTCCAGCGCCTGTTGCTCCCTCAATCCGGCGTCGGCGTGCTTGTTCCGGTACTGGAGCCAGCAGGCGCCGGCCGCGAGCACGGGTTCCACGCATGAAAGCAAGCGGGCTGTATCCGTAACGTCGGGCGTGATCGCGTACAGGCCGCGCGGGTGTCGGTTCATGTCGATGCTTTCGCCACTGCAGGAGGGATGGGACAATGGTCGCCCTTTCCTCCGATCCCTGCATGCCATGTCCGATACCGCCACGACCACCGAGTTCCGCACCTGGATGTGCGTGGTCTGCGGGTTCGTTTATGACGAGGCGAAGGGCCTGCCGGAAGAGGGCATCGCGCCGGGCACCCGCTGGGACGACGTGCCGGACACTTGGACCTGCCCGGACTGCGGCGTCACCAAGGACGATTTCGAGATGATGGAGCAGTAGGCCGGTTGGAGGTGCTCAGGGCCCGGCAATGTCGGGGCCGAAAGTCATCCGTTCGCCGTTCCGCAGGTCCATGCGCAGTGCTTCGCCCGCATCGAGTTCGAGTACGTACCGGGCAGGCGCGCGGCTGGGGTAGGAAGGGCAGGCCGTACCGTCCGGACAGGGCGGGACCTCACGCTGCTGCGCAACCAGCCGGCGCTCCCCGTCGAAGTACAGGATGTCCAGGGGGATGCGCGTGTTCTTCATCCAGTAGGACCGGGGCTCCTCGCGCTCGTGGATGAAGAGCATCCCGAGGCCATCGCCCAGGTGTTCGCGGAACATCAGCCCCTGGGCGCGCTCCTGGTCGTCGTCCGCGATCTCGACCGCGAACCGCTCGCCCTTCAGCTCCACCCAGGAGCCACTGCCGGATGCGCAGCCCGGCAACAGCAATCCGCATGCGAGTACGACTGCAGCCAGTGTGTACGTCAAGCGCATGACCTTCTCCTTGAACCGATGCAGCGACGATCCGCAACGCAGACGCGGCGGTCAAGTGCGCGTCGGTGAATGGACGCAAAAATTTTCGTCGATCCCCCTTCCCAATCCGTCACAAGGCGTGCACAATGCGCGGCCCGCCACGGAGCAGTCGGCCGCGGCGGGGAGCGGCAGAAAAAAGTGGAAGTTGAGGTGTTGAC
>Ga0114898_1000136_pt1 | contig 74526 bp, 62 predicted proteins | sample Malvired_Geostar_FD_83496 | JGI IMG/M metagenome (GOLD analysis project Ga0114898, IMG submission 83496) | Marine viral communities from the Global Malaspina Expedition - Malaspina viral metaG DeepMed_Geostar | ecosystem: Environmental > Aquatic > Marine > Oceanic | place: Mediterranean Sea...
CCGGTGCGGTGGCTGGCCCGCCAGGCGGCGATCCGCTCGCCGGCGCCGGTGACCTGCCAGCCGGACCAACCGAGGCCGCCGCTGGCAAGCAGCAGCGCCAATCCCTTGATCACGCCCCGGCGCCGCAGCCGATCATGGCGTGCGCGCTCCAGAGTGGCTTCGGTGTGATGTGGATGGTCTCCAGTGGCGGCTTCGAAGCGCTGCTCCACCTGTTCCACCAGGCGCCAGCCCTGTTGATGGTCCGGGTGCCGGGCCAGCCATTGCCGCCAGCGCTCGGTGTCCGCCTCCGAGGCCTGGCCGGAACGCAGTAGCGCGAACCAGTCGGCGGCGTCACTGAGGATCCGGGGATCGAGCGGCGCGGATCGTGTCACGAGTGGGGCTCCGGGGCGCCATCCAAACGTGCCTGCAAACGCAGACAGGCGAGCATCGCCCGCGACAGATGGTTGCGCACGGTGCGGTCGGTTATCCCCAGACGCTGGGCGATTTGCTTGCCGTTCAGGCCGTGCACCATGGACAGCACGAAAGTGCGCGCCACCATCGGCGGCAGCCGTTTCAACATGCCGTCCACCGCCACCAGCGCTTCCAGGGCGGCGGCGCTTTGCTCGGCGGATGGCGCCTCGGCCTGCGGATGGTGGGCCAGGGTTTCCAGCCAGGCCCGTTCGATTTCCCGGCGGCGCCACAGATCCACGCACAGCCCCCGGGCCATGCGGCTCAGATAAGGGCGGGCGCTGCCATGATCCAGCGGTCGCGGCCGCGTCAGCAGACGCAGGAAGGCATCGTGGGCCAGGTCGGCGGCATCGTCGGCATCGCCCAAGCGGCGCTGCAGCACGCGGTGCAACCAGCCGTGATATTCACTGTACAAGGCGTGGACCGTAAGGGGGTCCCGTGTGGCGCCGGACATTTGCCGCCCCCGACATTTTTATAAGGTTAGGGATGACGGCGAGTCTATGTGAGAATGGATATCATTACAATGGTGTTCGGGGGGAGGACAGAACCGGGAGGAAGCCTTCCTGATCCAGAAAACGCCGGCAGTCGCGGAGGGCGGGCAGCAATTGTTGGTCCGCGTAGGGGCAGCCGGTGTTGCCGGGATCGTTCTGACGCGCCTTGCCCGCCTGTTCGGCGCCATGGCCCTGGGCATCCTCCAGCGCCAGGAGCATGGGCTCATAGCCCGGGCGCCAGGCCGTCAGTTGCGGCAGGCTGTGTCGCAGCGCGGCGAGGATGCCCAGGCCGGCGAAATCCAGATCGCCCCAGAAGAACGCGGGCAAGGTGTCACTGAGCCAGCGCGCCTGGAAATCAGCGCCGTCGCTGCCGGGCAGAAAGGCGAAACGGGTGTGGGGGCTGGTGAGGCGCTGAGCGCTGGCGCGGAAACCGCCGCTGTAGAGCAAGGCGTGGCCGACGGGCGCCTGTTCCACCAGACGCAGGAAGCTGTCCTGGTTTTCCACGATCAGTAAGCGGTCGAAACCGGCCGGCGCCCAGGCGGTGAGCAGTAAAGGACGTGGCCGGAGGCATTGGGCGCGCTCGCCGAACAGGCGGGCGAGCAGGTCCTGGCGGCCATCGAGAAACTTGGAGTCGCCGCGAAAGCAGCGGGCGGAAAGCTCGCGCAAGGTGAGGTCGCTGTCCAGCAAATTAGCGGCAAGGACGAAGTGGCCGACCATGTCTTCCGGTGATTCACCGGCCAGTGCCGGTTGGGCATCGAGCAGAGCCGCGCCGCCATCCTGGAAATGCGCTTCATGGCCGCTCAGAGCGTTCTGCCAGGCTCGTCTCCGTGGATCCACGCGGGGACGATCGAGCCAGTCGCGCAGAAGCGCTTCGCAGCTTGGATCAAGACGCAGTTGGGCGTTCTCGTAGCGTTCCTGAAAAGGATCCAACCGGGAGTCGTATTGGATGCTGAAGACCCGGTATTCCCGTGCCAGCCGTTCCACCAGTTGCCAGCGATAGCGGGTGTCCTCACTGAAGCGGAACAATTCCGGCACCGTGGTTTTTTTGACCCGCCGGGTGATGGCCTGGGTGCGTGGGCGCTCCAGCCGGTCCAGGAACCAGCTCAGTAACCGCCGCAGCCAGGGCTCCTCCTCCAGCCAGGGCGGCGCGCTCATGGCATCCCTTCCATCACGAGAGCCCTTCTATCATGAGAGTCCTTCTCATCACGAAATCCCTTCCATGAAGTCCAGCGCGCCTTGCTGGCGGATCACGCGCCGGTGTTGATCCCACAGCTCGGCGATGCGTTCCTGGTTGAGTTGCTGGCGGTCCACCAGCACGCGGGTATTGAGTTCGCCCACCGGCACCGGGCTTGGCACCTTGCTGAACACGAACTGGTTGCTGACCAGGTCCAGGAAGGGGCCGGCCTTGCTGGTGGGCATGATGAAGATCAGTTGCAGGCCCAGGGTTTCGGTGAGGTAACGGATCACCTGGCGCGAGCGGGTTTCGTCCATGTGCATGAACGCCTCGTCGACGATCACCATGCGCAGGTGGCTGTCGCCTTCGTTGAAGCGGAACGCGCTGGTGATGGCGGCGGCGCGGATAATGTAGGCGGGCGTTTCCAATTGGCCGCCGGAGCCGGTGCCGTACTGGCTGAGACGGATCGGCGCCTTGCCTTCCGGGTGTTTGAGGATGTCGTAGCGGCGATAGCGCCGGTAGTCGCTGATCCGCTCCAGCTCGCGCAGCGCCTGCTGTTCGTCGCCGTCCAGCAGCAACGCGAGCAGCCGGTCGCGCACGGCCGTGGCCTTGTCGGAGAGGGTGCTCTCGAACAGGCTGGCGCCATCGCCCAGGTTAGGAATCTCGGTGACTTCGCGGAAGAAGTCCCAGTATTCCTTGTATTCTTGCACCCACTCCCAGTCGAAGGAGAACCGTTCCCGGTCGGCGCCGAAGTAATGGTGTTCCAGCTCCTTGTTCAGATTCTTGAGAGTACGTTCGCCGTCCTTGATGGCTTGCTGGATCTGGTTGCACAGATCGCTGACGAAGGTGGTGTTGAAGGTGTCACGCAGGCCGCCCAGTTGTTCCAGTTTGCTCAGCAGGACATTGTTGCGCAGCCGGTTGTGCAGGTTGTCCAGCTGCTGATGCAGGTGGTGCACGTGGCCAAAGAACGGGGCGCTGTGCAGCTCCTCGGCGGTTTCGATAAGGATCTGATCCGCCGGCTGGGCCTGCTGATTGTAGTCAGCGACAAGCCGTTCCAGAGTGACGGCGTTGCTGTTCAGGGTGTTGAGCAGGGCCCGCTCCTCGCTGTCGAAATCGATGTCGTCCTGGGCGGCTTGCAAACGCTGGTCCATGGCATCGATACGGGACAGTACATCCAGATCCGGCCAGTACCGGGTGCAGGCGTGCAGGTGTTCCTCGGCGTCTTCCTGATCCTGTTGCAGTTGCTCACTCTGGTCGGCGAGGGCATTGATGGCACGTTCGCAGGCGTGTTGCTGCTCGCCGAGCTTGCCGTTTTCCTCCTTCAATTCGCCCTGCCGTTGGCTCAGCTGCTTGTGCCGCTGACGGGCGTCCTGCTGTTGCCGTTCCAGCTCTTCATGGTCACTGAGGTCGAGATTGGCCAGGGCCTGTTCGGTGTCGGACAGCTGGCGCTGGCATTGCAGCAGGTGAGTGACGGTGGCCACCCAGTCCAGCGGCTTGAACTCGAGCACCTGCTGTTGCAGTTGCCGCACCGCCTGATAGTCATCGCTGGCGTGGCGGTAGCTTTCCTGTACGTCCATCAGGGCGTTGCGCTGCGCATACAGGTTGCGCTCGCGGGCGGTCTCGCCGAACACCAACTGGCTGTCGTCCAGATCGCAGCGGAACAGCGCGTAGTTGCCGGAGCCCAGGCCATCGCTGGTAATACCACGCCGGGTGCGGCGCAGGGTTTCGGCGTCGCCGACTCGTACCACATTGCCATAGGAGGCCTTCAGATAATGCTCCGCCGTGCGATGGGAAAAACGCAGCACATGGAAGATGGACTCCGCCGGCAGCGCGGCTTTCTCCGCGTCCCGCCGCGCCTGTTCGCCCTGGATCACCCGGGCCTTGTTGCGCTGGCGGCCGGCCAATCGGCGTACCACGCGGATCGCTTCCGCTTCGTAATCCGGCTCCACCAGAATGCCAAAGCGGGCGCCGCCCAGGTAACCCTCGATGGCCATTTGCCATTCCGGGTCCTGCACTTCCACGTGATCGCAGAGCACGCGCGGGTCGGCCTGGGGGCACTGCTCGCGGATCGCTTGCAGCGCTTCTTCCACATCACGGGGATAGTTCACCCGTTTTGATTCCAGTGTGCTGATGCGGTGCTGAATCTGCTTTTGCTGTTCGTCCAGTTTTTCCAGAGCCTGCGCTCTTTGCGTCACCAGGCGGTCCAGCCGCTGCGCCAGGGAGAGATTTTCCCGGTCGGAGGCGCTGTCCACTTGCCCGTGCAATTGCTCCGCCAGATAGTTGTGCAACTGTTGCTCGGCGCGGGCCTGCTCCAGACCGCTTTCGAGCGGCGACAGATCGATCCAGTCCCGTGCCAGCATCTGATTCAGGTCCGGTATCGGGCGCTGCTCCAGGGCCAGCAGCTCCTTGCTGGTGGCCCGCCAGCCCTTGCTGGCGAACAGCGGCAGTTCCAGCTCGATGCTGTGACGGTTGAGCAGATCGCGCAGATTGCGTAACGCGGTGAAGTTACGGCTGCGCTGCTGATCCTGCTCCAGCAGGGGGCGGGCGCCTTGCTGCAACTGTTGGGTCAGGCTTTCCAGCTGTGCCTGCAGTTGCTGTTTATCACGCAGCGCGGGGATGCCCTGTATGCGTGCTTCCAGCCCCACCAGTTCGTCGTGGGCCTGCTCCAGGCGCTGTTCCACCTGTTCCGCTTCTTCGCGCAACGCCTGTTGTTGCTGGCGGAGCTGGGATTGTTCCTCTTTTTTCTCCAGATACTGGCGCTGGTTGCGGCGGTAACGTTGCGCGGCGGCGCCGTAGGCGAGGGCGGTGCGCTCCAGCCAGGTCTCCTGATACTGCCCGGCCAGGCCACGGGCCTGCTCCAGATAGTCCACGCTGGCGCGCAGTTGCCGGGCCTCCTGCTCCATGCCATGGATGGTGCGCAGCATGTCGCGGATGCGGCGTAGCGTGTCGCCCATGTCCTGGGCTTCCAGCACTTCGCCGGCGACGAACTGATCAATGGAGTCCACCGGTTTGTACGCCATGAAACGGGCGAAGGTCCGGGCGGCGTTCTTGGCTTCCTGCTGGGACACCGCGTCGCGGCGGCCGCGCAGGGCGCCGTACAGCCGCGCCAGATAAGCGCCTTTCTTCTCGTAGGTTTCCACGTTCTTTTTGCCGAACGTCCGGCGCAGCGCATTGGGCAGCTCGGTGATTTCCACCACCTGACGCTCGGCGCCCTCGCCGTGCACGAAGTGCGACAGGCTCAGCATCTCGCCAGGCACGATCATCAACAGCAGTTCATTTTGCCGCGCCTGGGCGGTAACGCCGGCGCGGTCCAGATGCGCGCGCACGCCAATCACCGCCGTGAACGGCTCGGCGGTCTCGCCCTTGGTGGGATGAAACACGCCGGCCAGGTAACCGTCGCTGTCATAGGGGCGGGCGAAGGCGCCGTCGTCGCAGCCGAGAATATAGGAGGCCAGAGTACGCACCTGCTTGCCGCCCCGGCCGCGCTGGGTGGTTTCGTCCTGGCCCGGGTTGTAATTGAACAGATTGTCGTGGGCGGCGGTCATCAGCGTCTGCAGGGCGTCGGCGGCGGTGGTCTTGCCGGAGCCGTTACCGCCGGAGAACAGATTGATGGGCCCGTATTCCAGCTCTTCGGCGGGCAGGTTGCCCCAATTGACGGTGATGGAACGTTTCAAAAACATGGGCGGCTCGGATCAACAGAGGCGAACGTGAAATAACCGATCATGATGGCAGCTCTTCCGGGGAGGGGGCTTCGGTGTCCGGCCCGTCGCCGGTGAGCTGGCTGAGTACCGCGTCGGTGACCAGGCTGGTGATGTCCGGACGGATGGTCAGCCAGGTCTCGGCGTCTTCCAGACCGTCGTCGTTGGCGGTGCGGATCAGCCGTAACTGACGCAGCCGGCGGAACAGGGCGCGCCGTTCGGTGAGCGCCTCCGGCAGCGGCCGGCCAAGCAGATTCTTGCTGGCCAGATTGAACGCTTCCAGCGGCAGCATCACCTGGCCGTGTTCGTCGATCTGGCCTTCGCGCAACGCTTTGTCGTACTCCGCGCGCAACACCAGAATGGCGGCCACTTCCTGTTGGCTCAGGCGCTCACGCAAGCCCTGGTTGAAGCCGTCCTCGCTGTCGGCCAGGCCGGGTACCTCGGCGCCGGGTGGAAACAGCCGCAGCGAATGAAAACGCCGTTCGTGCAGCAGGCGAATGCGCAGCACGCTCAGATAATCCTCCACCAGATCGGCCACTTGCAGGTAGCGATCGTAGAGCTCCGTTTCTTTTTTGCTTTCGTCGCGGCACAACACGCCCCGGTCCAGCAGCCGGATCATCAGTTCGGAGAACTGATCCGGGCCGACGCCGCGGGCCTCCAGAGCCTCGGCCAAAGCGTCACGTATCGTCATCGTGTTCCAGTTCCAGCAGAAAACCATCACGGCGGGCGAAGTAGCGTTCGCCGACGATGGGGTCGGTGGGTTCGATGCGCAGCCGGAAACCGCTGGCCCGATGGTCGGCGCTGCCCAGCTCGATCACATGGCTGAGCGCCAGCAGATCGGTGGCGCTGTTCACCGGCAGGTCGCGGTTGTCGATGCGGCGGCTGGCGCCCAGAGCTTGGCGCAAATAGTCACGCAGACCTTCGCCGTGGATGCTGAACGCCTTCTCCAGCAACTGTTGAATCGCCAGATCGCGCAGAGTGGCCGGGTCCGGCGCGTCCAACTGCGTCATGCGGCTTTGCACCTGCCGTTTCTCCCGCTGCTCGCGCAGCCGGTTCTGGGCCGGATCCACCAGCCCCAGACGCAAATGGGCCATGGCTTGCCCGGCGGCTTCCAAACGCTTGGCGGCGGTGGCGTCATCCAGCTCGGACAGCTCCCGGCACAGGCCGACAATGTCGCTGTGCTGCTGGCTGTGCAGATAGCTGAGCTGGCGGATGATAATGTCCGCCCGCCGGGTAAAACCCTGCAGAGTCCGGCGCAGGGCCGGCAGCATGATCTCGGCGGCGCTGCGCATGCGGGTTTCGATGCTGTCCAGCAACTGCCACAACACCGAGCCCTCCGGGTTGATCACCAGATCCGGCGCCAGCCGCCGCAGCTCCAGCTCCGCGTTACGCTTCCACGCCTTGGGTTTGCGGCGAATGCGCTCAATGGTGTTCTGGATGCGGTCGCGGTGTTTCTCCACGCTGTCGGCGGACATGCGGATCGCCACGTCCGGCTGGAAGCGCTTCTCCATGAACTCGAAGAACTGGTCGCTGGCCTGCTGCACCAGTTGCTGGGCCTCCACTTCCTTCACCAACTCCCGCTTGCGCTCTTCCAGCTCGGCGATGATGTCGGTGAAGTCGGCGATGATGCGTTCGGAATGCTCGTGGGCGTCGAGCAGATCATAGACCTCGCCGCGATCCAGAAACGCGGCCAGCGCATTGAGCGTATTGCGGGTATTGCGATGGCGGGTGCGGATGCCGCGGCCGTCCACCTCCGCCAGAGTCTGGGTGAACAGGCGCCCGGTGCGGCTGAACGGATAGGTGGACTGAAACGACGCCTCGTCCTTGTCCCGCTTCAGCCAGCCGTGCTCCACCAGCGTATTGAGAATCCAGGCGGCCTGCTCCCGGTTGTTGCGGAAGCGGCCGCCGTCCTCATCGCCGCCCTCCAGCAAGGGCGCCCGCTCCAGCGCCTCGCTGAACACATCCAGCACCTGCTCGCGCTTGAGCGACTCGCCGTAATCGGCCTGGGCGCTGTACAAACGCTCGTGCAACAGCCGCAGACACTCGGCCACCTGCTCGCGGTACTTGCCGGTCAGCGGCTTGAAGAATTGGTGGCGGTCTTCCGTGAAAAACATGGCGTCAGCTAAAGAGTTGAAATAAAGCGTTGGAATAAGGGCCGATGATACCGGCAATCGGCGGCGGCTGCCTGCTGGCCTGCCCGGATATTCAGAGCTATGTTGGCATCTTCGGTTGGATGCGCAAACCGGGGCTGACGGGGCAGGATAGGGGCTATGGACAAGCAGATCGAGATTTATCAATCGTCCGATGGGCAGACGCAAGTGGAGGTGCGTTTCGAGCGCGATACCCTGTGGCTGACACAAGCGCAAATGGCGGAGCTGTTCGACAAGGATAGGGACACCATTGGTCTCCATCTGAAAAATATCTATGAATCCAATGAGTTACAGATGGAGGCAACTACCGAGGATTCCTCGGTGGTTCGTCGGGAAGGGAACAGGCAGGTGCGGCGGAAGCTGCGCTTCTACAATCTGGACGCGATTATTTCGGTGGGCTACCGGGTCAATTCAAAGAAGGGCACCCAGTTCCGCATCTGGGCCACCCAGCGCCTGAAAGAGTACCTGGTACAGGGCTACGCCATTAACCGTGCCCGCTTCGACAAAAACGCCTCCGAACTGGAGCAGGCCCTGACCCTGATAAAGAAAGCCGCGCGAAGCCCGGAATTGAGCGGGGAGGCCGGCCGTGGCCTGGTGGATATTGTCTCCCGCTACACCCAGACCTTCCTTTGGCTGCAACGCTACGACGAGGGACTGCTGGAAGAACCGGCCGGGGAACGGGGTGGCCAACTACCGGACGAAGTGGAAGCAATGCGCTCATTGGGCAGCCTCAAAGCCCAGTTGATGGAACGGGGCGAGGCCACGGAACTGTTCGCCAGACCCCGGGGCGATGGCCTGGGCGCCATCCTGGGGAACCTGGACCAAACCGTCTTCGGCGACCCGGCCTACCCAACGGTGGAAAGCAAAGCAGCGCACCTGCTGTATTTCATCGTCAAAAACCACCCGTTCGCCGACGGCAACAAACGCAGCGGCGCCTTCCTGTTCGTGGACTTCCTGCATCGTAACCGGCGCCTGTTCAACTCCCAGGGCGACCCTGTCATCAATGACACCGGCCTGGCGGCTTTGGCGCTGTTGGTGGCGGAGTCCGACCCGAAACAGAAAGAGACTCTGATCCGCCTCATCATGAACATGCTCAGTCAGGGGTAGGTCGCTCGGCCTCTCGCAATTCGGCAATAACTTCAACTCGAAGCCGCTGTGGGAGCCCAGCTTGCTGGCGAATGAAATTACTCTCTACCTCCACCTCAGCCACCATCCCCCCACAACCAAGCCGCCACCGCCTCCCGATTCCCCAACGCAATCTGCTGCGCCTCCGGCGCCCGATTATCGGCCACGTCCAAATGCAGCAGCTGCACCACGTAATTCACCAGCGCGGCGCGGCAGGGAATCAGCAAACGACCGTCTTCCATGGCGTAATCCCGGGCGATCATTGCCTGCTGGCGGGCGTCCAGACGCGGGTCCGGCACCACTTCTAGCGTCAGCCGGGTCTGCCAGGCCTCGTCCTCGTCGGCTCCCTGCCACGCCTCGGTGCATTACGCAATACGCACCAGATTCTATCTGACCTTCCCAAAACAGGAGACAGTGTCTCCCGAATAAAGGTGGCGCCTCAGAACCGCCAATCCACTTTCCCCCAGAACATCCGTCCTGGTTCGTTGATGCGGGTGTCCGCGGGGAAGCCGAAGCCGGCGTTGCCGGCCAGGTTGAGGTGTTCGGCGTAGGCTTTGTCGAACAGGTTGTCGACGCCGGCGCTGACGGTGAACTGGTGGTTGATGCGGTAGGCGGTGTTGAGGGAGAAGACGCCGAAGCCATTGCTGTCACCGAGGTCGCGGCCGACCACGTTGCCTTTGTTGTTGGCGGTGCGGTGTTGGGCGGCGACCAGCCGCCAGAGGGCGCCGGCGCTCCAGTTGCCTTGTTCGTAGGTGGCGGTGAAGCGGGCTTCCAGCGGCGGCATTTGCGGCAGCGGTTCGCTGTCGTCGCGGTTGCGGCCCCAGGCGTAGGCGAGGGTGGCGTCGCCGCTGAGGTTGTCGGTGAAGCGGTAGCGGGCGCCGAGTTCGGCGCCGGCGATGTGGGCGTCGATGTTATCGGCGTCGGTGCTGTAGCCCATCATGCCGCTTTGGTAGGTGAACAGGATGTAGTCGTTGATCTGGCCGACGTAGGCGGAAGTCCAGGCTTCCAGGTTGCCGTTGCGGTACTGGCTGCCGATGTCGAGCTGGGTGGTTTTTTCCGGTTCGATGGCGTCGAAGGCGTTGAGTGATCCGGCCGGGCCGCTACCGGGGGAGAACAGTTCCCAGTAGTCGGGGAAGCGCTGCACGTGGCCGATGCCGATGTAGTAGTTAGTGTTCTGGTTTAGATCCGCTTCATAGCGCAGGAAGCCGCTGGGCAGGGTGTCGCCGCGAGTATCGCCGGCGGTGGCGCTGTCGGCGGCGTCGCGGAAGTCGCGCACTTCGTTGCGGTCCAGGCGGGCGCCGGCGACGATGCGGCCGTTGTCGGTGACGGCATGGGTGACTTCGGTGAAGGCACCGTACTGGTGGAAGTCCGCGTCTTTGTCCCAGGCTTCGCCGCGATAGGCGTCCACGCCCATGGCGCTGCGTTTGCGGTGTTCGCTGGATTGGACGTCGACGCCGGCCAGCGCCTCCCAGCCGTGACGGCGCCAGGTGAGTTTGAAGCGCCCGCCGAGGGTGCGTCGGTCCACGTTGGAGGCCATGGGGCCCGCCATCATGCCGGTGCCGGACGGGGTGCGCAGGCTGTAGTTGTCCATCACGTGGTCGGCGTAGTTGTAGTAGACGCGGCCGTCGATTTGATCGAGCACGGCACCCAGATTACGGAATTCAAAGCGCATCCCCAGGCTTTCCCGTTTGAACTGGCTGCCGTCCATGCCACGCCCGGCGTAGCGGGCTTCGCCGTCGCCCTTGCCGGCACTCAGTTCGATGACGCTGTCGGCGTTGGGCGTCCAGCCGAGCACCACGTCGCTGTTCCATTTCTTCCAGCGTGAGGGCACGCGGTCGCCGTTGCCGTCCTTATAGTCGTCGGCGCGGGCGTTGTTGCCGGAGAGGCGCAGGTAGCCCAGCGGGTTGCCGAGGGTGGCGTCGATGCGCTGGTCGTTGCGGCCGTGGGAGCCCAGCAGCCATTGGGCGTCCACCAGGGCGTCCGCTTCGCTGAAGTATTGCGGGTCACGCTCGAACAGCACGGTGCCGGCGGAGGCGCCGGGGCCCCACTGCACGCTCTGCGGCCCTTTGATCACGGTGAGTTTGTCGTAGTTTTCCGGGGCGATGTAGGAGCTGGGGGCGTCCATGCGGTTGGGGCAGGCGCCGATCATCTGGCCGCCGTCCACCAGCAGATTCAGGCGCGAACCAAACTGCCCGCGCAGTACCGGGTCGCCGTTGCTGCCGCCGGAGCGGATGGCGGAGAAACCAGGGATGGTCTTGAGATAGTCGGTGGCGTCGCTGGCCGGCACCGGCTGGCGCGGCTGTTTGGGGTTGGCCTCGATCACCGGTCCGGAACTGGGCGCCACGCCGGTGACCACCACCGGGGCCAGCAGGGCCGGGGTTTGTTCGTCCTCGGCCAGCGCCGGAGCGGAGAAAGGAAGCAGCCCGCCGAGCAGGGCCGGGCCCCAAAGGCTCCGTCGTTGAATCAGGCGTAATGCAGAGACAGAAGAAGAGAAAGAAGAGAGAAAAGGCGTCGTCATGATCCCATCCAAGAAGTCAGTACCCAGCGCTCCATCGACCGCCAAGCACGGCGGTAAAGTCGGCGCAGAGGCTAGCATCGAGGGGAGAGGGACTCACTGCGGTGTTTTGCCGCGCTGGCTTCATCGTCACCATTTAAGCTGGCCAAGCTGGCGCTGTATTTGCATCGCCTCTTAGCGTGGTCCGTATTCGCCGCCAGGGCGGCTCCCACAGCGGCCTCGCAGCAAGCTGGCTTGCCAGCGAATGGCGAGATGGTCATAGAACATCAGGAGGGCAGGGTATGAGGAAAAACCCCGTGGTCGGCGTGCGCCGGCGACGTGCTTTGCCGTTCCGGCCGTTCTGGCAACGCACCGCTTTTGCTCACCAGTTGTTCTGATCCGCTCCGAAATCGCGCTTTTGCTTTTTCCTTTTCCGCGTTTTCGGAGTGACGAATGACAACCTTATTGATCGACCGTATCGACTACCTGGCAACCTTCGATGATCAGCGCCACGAGTGGCGCGATGCCGCCATGCTGATCCGTGACAACCAGATTCTGTGGGCCGGGCCGCGCACGGAGAAACCAGACCTTCCGGTGGACGAGACCCTGGACCTGAGTGGCCATGTGGTGATGCCCGGAATGGTGAACACCCACCACCACATGTATCAGAATTTCACCCGGGTGATGGCCCAGGACGACCCGCTGTTCCCCTGGCTCAATACGCTTTACCCGATCTGGGCGCGGCTGGACGACGAGGCGATCTACCTCAGCAGCAAGGTGGCCATGGCGGAGCTGTTGCTCTCAGGCTGCACCACCGCCGCCGACCATCTTTATATGTTGCCCAACGGCGCCCGCCTGGACAGTCAGATCCAGGCCGCCGGGGAGATGGGCATCCGCTTCCACGCCGCCCGGGGCGCCATGTCGCGGGGGCAAAGCCAGGGTGGTTTGCCGCCGGACAATTGTGTGGAGAAGGAAGACCACATTCTGTGTGACGCGGAACGTCTGATCCGCCGTTACCACGATGCCGGCCGCCACTCGATGCTGCGCCTGGTACTGGCGCCGTGCTCGCCGTTCTCGGTGACACCGGAACTGATGCGGGACGCCGCGCAGTTGGCCCGGCGCCACCAGGGCGTGCGTCTGCATTGCCACCTGGCCGAGGAACTGGATGAGGAGGATTACTGCCTGGCCCAGTACGGCATGCGTTCGGTGGCGTTCGCGGAGTCAGTGGAATGGCTCGGTGAGGATGTGTGGTTCGCCCACGGTATCTTCCTCGACGACGAGGAGATCGCGCTGCTGGCCCGCACCGGCACCGGTATCGCCCACTGCCCCAGCGCCAACATGCGCTGCGGGCAGGGCATCGCCAAGGTGCGCCAGTTGCTGGACGCCGGGGTGCCGGTGGGGCTGGGGGTGGACGGTTCCGCCTCCAACGATTCCAGTAATCTGTTCCTGGAGGCGCGCATGGCGATGATGCTGCAGCGGGTGGCGCCGGCCCGTTACCGTTCGGAAGCGCCGGGCGGGCGGGGCGGATTCGGCGGTGATCCTGGGGCGCTGTCGGCCCGGGAAGCACTGATCCTGGCCACCCGTGGCGGCGCCCGCTTGCTGGGCCGGGATGACATCGGTCATCTGGCGCCGGGGATGAGCGCGGACTGGGTGGCGGTGGATATGAATCACCTGTCCTTCGCCGGCGCGCAGCGGGACCCGCTGGCGGCGCTGGTAATGTGCGGGCCCTTTCTGGCCAGTCAGGTCATGGTCAATGGCCGAATGCGGGTTCGGGATGGCCAACTGCTTGGCACGGAACCCGCGGCGCTGATACGGGAACACGCCCGGGTCATGACGCGTCTGTATCAGTGACGCCTCTGTATCGGTAGTGTGAACAGGCCCTAGGGCTGTTTCGACGCCCAGATCGCCAGCTTATGCTGGATCGACTGCTGGGAAACCTGATCTTCGGGCAGTGGCTGGATGACCTTATCATGAACCAACAGGCGGTAAATGTACTCCAGCTTCAGTGTCGCCGAATCGGTGGGCTCGAACTCGACCACGCCCCGCTTCTCGCCGTACTCCATGCCGAGTGCGATGGCTTTTTTGACCCATTCCTTCTTATTCTTGAGCTTTTTCATGATGACTCCGAAGGCCAGGGGCTACTTACGGCCCAGAGTAACAAAGCCGATGGAAGGATGCCCTGTGTTTCCCTTCGGTTTCGGGGCGCCAGTCCGTGAACCGGTGGCCGGTTTGCTGGATCACCGGTGGGCAGCGTCGGTAAAGTCCGCCATCATGGATGGCGATTTTTTTGATCTTCTCTGAACATCAGGAGTCACCATGACCATACCCGAGCAGGTCGCTGCATTGGCCGACACCCTGCGCGAACGGGGCCTGCGCGTGGCCACCGCCGAGTCCTGCACCGGCGGCGGCATCGCCCGCGAAATGACGGAGCTGGCCGGATCCTCGGACTGGTTCGAATGCGGCTTCGTCACTTACTCCAACGAGGCCAAGCAGAGCATGCTGGGTGTCTCGGAAGCGATTCTGGCCAGCGCCGGCGCGGTCAGTGAACAGACCGTCCTGGCCATGGCCCGGGGCGCGTTGGGGCGTTCCCGGGCGGATTTGGCGGTGGCGGTGAGCGGCGTGGCGGGGCCCGGCGGCGGCAGCGCCGATAAGCCGGTGGGCACGGTGTGGATCGCCTGGGCGCAGCAGCCGGACTGGGCCCGCGCCGAGCGATTCCACTTCGACGGTGATCGTGGGCAGGTCCGGCATGCTACCATCGCCGCCGCCCTGGAAGGGCTGCTGGCCCGCCTCGAATAAGGGGGGGTTGCAGTGGCGCGGGACAGTGTCCATAATGCTGTCCTTATAGACAGTGCTGATCAAAGGGTCAGGCCGAAGGACGCTCGCCGGCCAACGATCAGCAGGCTCTTGCCAGGGCACATGCCGGTCAGCGGCGAGCCACGGCGTCATTAAGGAATAAGCGGAATCCAGGAATAAACGGACAGGGGTCATTCAATGAGCGATAAAGGTAAAGCACTTTCCGCGGCACTGTCGCAGATCGAGCGGCAGTTCGGCAAAGGTTCAGTGATGCGCATGGGCGACCGCAAACGCGAGCGCATGCCCTCCATCTCCACCGGATCCCTGGGCCTGGATATCGCCCTGGGCATTGGTGGTCTGCCCAAGGGCCGGATCGTGGAAATCTACGGTCCTGAATCTTCCGGTAAAACCACGCTGACCCTGAGCGTTATCGCCCAGGCCCAGCGCAAAGGCGCCACCTGCGCTTTCGTCGACGCCGAGCACGCGCTCGACCCGGATTACGCCGAGAAACTGGGCGTCAATGTGGACGACCTGATCGTGTCCCAGCCGGACACCGGTGAGCAGGCACTGGAAATCACCGACATGCTGGTGCGCTCCGGCGCGGTGGATGTGGTGATCGTCGATTCCGTGGCGGCGCTGGTGCCGAAAGCGGAAATCGAAGGCGAAATGGGCGACGCCCACGTGGGCCTGCAGGCCCGCCTGATGAGCCAGGCGCTGCGCAAGATCACCGGTAACGTGAAAAACGCCAACACCCTGGTGGTATTCATCAACCAGATCCGCATGAAGATCGGTGTGATGTTCGGCAATCCGGAAACCACCACCGGCGGTAACGCGCTGAAGTTCTACTCCTCCGTGCGTCTGGACATCCGCCGTATCGGCGCGGTGAAGCAGGGTGACGAGGTGACCGGTAACGAAACCCGGGTCAAGGTGGTGAAGAACAAGGTCTCGCCGCCGTTCAGACAGGCTGAGTTCCAGATCCTTTACGGCCAGGGCATCAACCAGCTCGGCGAGGTGCTGGACCTGGGCGTGCAGCAGGGCCTGGTGGACAAATCCGGCGCCTGGTACGCCTACCAGGGCAACAAGATCGGCCAGGGCAAGCAGAACGCCTGTGATTATCTGGCCGAGCATCCAGAGGTGGCGGACGCCATCGAGAAGGAAATCCGGGCACGCCTGTTGGGTACACCGGCGGAAGAGAGCGCCGAAAATGCGGCCCAGCCAGAGTCCACGGAAGAGTAAAGACGGCGCCCCGGCCCCCGCCGATGCCGCCCAGGGGCGCCAGTATGCGGTCAGCTTGCTGGCGCGCCGGGATCACTCCCGCCACGAACTGCGCGTCAAGCTGACGCGCAAGTTCGGCGCGGCGCTCTGGCTGGACGAAGTGCTGGCCTGGTGCGAGGAGCAGGGCTTCCTGGATGACCGGCGTTTCGCCGGTTTTTTTGTCCGTTCAAGAATCGAACGGGGACAGGGGCCGCTGCGCATTCGCGCCGAACTGCAACAGAAAGGGGTGGGGGAGGCGCTGGTTACCGAGGCGCTGAGTGAAGCCGAGTGCGATTGGTTCGCCCTTGCCACCGAGGTCCTGGGCCGACGTTTCCGGCATCCGCCGGCGGACCAGAAGGAAAAAGCCAAACAGCTGCGTTTTCTGCAGGGCCGCGGCTTCGATGCCGAGCAAAGCTTCCATGCCCTGGATCAGCAACGTGAGCAGGACTGAGCCAAAGCCCCACCTTGAAGACGTGAACTTAGCGGTCGCTACAACGCCGCTGTGGCAGCTTGCTGGCCGGGATTCGCCAGCAGGCTGGCTCCCACGGAGGGAACTACAACGCCACTGTAGGAGCTTGTCCGGGCGGCGGGCCGCTGCAAGCGAATTTTTTTAGCTCTTGTGCCCTCCCCAATTCGCTTGCAGGCAAGCTCCCACAGCGGCTTCGTAGTTCCCCCTCTCTGTGAGAAGCGAGCTTGCTCGCGAATAGCCTGTTGCGTGCAAGCGCCCCGCCTCGTCAACAGGCATAATACCCGCTCCTGTTTTCTGCCCTGGACGTCCGCCCCATGGAATATCTTGGCGACCCCTGGCTGGTGGCGGCCCTGCTTGGCTCGGGGGTGATCGCCGGCTTTATCAATACCCTGGCCGGCGGTGGCGGCCTGTTGATTCTGCCGCTGCTGATGCTCAGTGGCATGGGCCCGGCTCTGGCCAACGGCACCATGCGGGTGGCGGTACTGATTCAGTGCGTGGAAGGTGTGCGCCAGTTCCACCGGCACGGTTCGGTGCCGTTCAAGGTCCTGCCCGGCATCCTCATTCCCACCCTGAGCGGTGCCTTGATCGGCGCGGTGGCCGCCTCTTTCCTGCCCACGACCATTCTCAAACCGGTGTTGCTGACCACCCTGGTGGTAATGGCGGTGATCATGGTGGTGCGTCCCTCCACGTTGATGCCGGAGGAGGGCGAAACGCCCAAGGCGTTGGCCAGTACCCCCGCCGCCTGGCTGGGCCTGTTCCTGACCGGCGCTTACGGCGGGTTTGCCCAGGCCGGCGTCGGGTTCCTGGCCATCGCCGTGCTGGCCGGCCAGTTACGCTATGACCTGCGCCGCACCAACGCGCTGAAACTGGCCATGACCGCCAGCTTTACCATCCTCGCTCTGGTGGTGTTCGTCTGGCGCGGCCAGGTGGCCTGGCTGCCAGGGCTGGTGGTGGGGCTGGGCACTTTGTTGGGAGTGCGTCTGGCGGTGGGCTTCGCCCACCGGGTCTCCGGCGGCTGGCTCAAAGGGCTGCTGCTGATCATGGTGCTGGTGACCTGTTCCGCCGCTTTCCTCAAGGGTTGATCGGCCACGCCTATCGGTGTTCGTGACCCATCGCAACCGGTCGATGACGACGCTATACTTGCCGGTCACCCCCAATCCAGCAATGACGTGTTCCTTATATGAAGAGCGCTGAGATTCGCCAGGCCTTTCTTGATTACTTCGCCAGCCAGGGCCATACGGTCGTGCCGTCCTCCTCCCTGGTGCCGGAGAACGATCCCACCCTGCTGTTCACCAACGCCGGGATGAACCAGTTCAAGGACGTGTTCCTGGGCCGTGAAAAGCGGGATTACACCCGTGCCACCAGCTCGCAACGCTGCGTGCGTGCCGGCGGCAAGCACAACGACCTGGAAAACGTGGGCTACACCGCCCGTCACCACACCTTCTTCGAGATGCTGGGGAATTTCAGCTTCGGCGACTACTTCAAGCGCGAGGCGATCCGCTTTGCCTGGGAATTCCTCACCGGCACCCTGGGGCTGCCGGAAGAGCGCCTGTGGGTGACGGTGCATGTCTCCGATGACGAAGCCGCCGACATCTGGCTCAAGGAAATGGGTGTCAGCGCCGAGCGCTTCTCCCGCCTGGACGAGGACAATTTCTGGCAAATGGGCGATACCGGTCCTTGCGGTCCCTGTTCGGAAATCTTCTACGATCACGGCGAGGACGTTCCCGGTGGCCCGCCGGGCTCCGAGAACGATGACCTGGATCGCTACATCGAGATCTGGAACCTGGTATTCATGCAATACGATCGCCAGCCGGACGGTGAACTCAAGCCGCTGCCCAAGCCCAGCGTGGACACCGGCATGGGGCTGGAGCGCATTGCCGCGGTGATGCAGGGCGTCCACTCCAACTATGAAATCGATCTGTTCCAGGCCCTGCTGAAAGCCGCCGCCGAAGCCACCAGTTGCCAGAATCTGGAAGAGAAGTCTCTGCGGGTGATCGCCGACCACATCCGTTCCGCCAGCTTCCTGATCTGCGATGGTGTGATTCCCTCCAACGAGGGGCGCGGTTATGTGCTGCGCCGCATCATCCGCCGGGCATTGCGCCACGGCCATAAACTGGGACAGGACAAGCCGTTCTTCTCCACCCTGGTGAAAGCGCTGGTGGCACAGATGGGCCAGGCCTACCCGGAGCTGGTGCGCGAGCAGGCACGCATCGAAAAAGCACTGCTCACCGAGGAAGAACAGTTCGCCCGCACGCTCAACGCGGGCATGAAGGTGCTGGAAAATGCCATTGCCGGCCTGCAAGGCAGCGAACTGCCCGGCGATGTGGTGTTCGCGCTGTACGACACCCATGGTTTCCCGCCGGATCTGACCGCCGACGTGGCCCGTGAGCGCGGCCTGACCGTGGATATGGCCGGCTTCGAAAAGGAAATGGAAGCGCAGCGGGCCCTGGCCCGGGGCACCGGCGCTTTTGCCAATGATTACAGCGACCGTCTCACCATCGAGTCGGTGACCGATTTCTCCGGTTACGAGAAGCTGGCGGATCAGGACGAGATCGTCGGTCTCTACAAGGACGGCAACGCCGTGAACAGCCTCAATGCCGGTGATGAAGGCATGGTGGTGCTGGCGCGCACGCCGTTTTACGCCGAATCCGGTGGTCAGGTGGGCGACACCGGCCTGCTGGTCAAGGGCGACAGCCGCTTCGCCGTGGCGGATACCAAAAAGCGCCAGTCCGCCCATGTGCATCTGGGCACGCTGGAAGCCGGCACTCTGAAGGTAGGGGACAAGGTCGATGCCTACGTGGACGTCGAGCGCCGCAACGACATCATGCGCAACCACTCCGCCACTCACCTGATGCACGCCGCGCTGCGTCAGGTGCTGGGCGGGCATGTGCAGCAGAAAGGCTCGCTGGTGGCGCCGGATTACCTGCGCTTCGATTTCTCCCACGGCGAGGCGCTGAGCGCTGAACAGCGCGAGCAGATCGAGACCATCGTCAACCGTCAGATCCTGGCGAACACGGCGGTATCCACGGAGTTGATGGACATCGACGCCGCCCGTGAGGCCGGTGCCATGGCCCTGTTCGGCGAGAAATACGACGACCAGGTGCGGGTGCTGACCATGGGGCGCGATGGCTTCTCCAAGGAGCTTTGCGGCGGCACCCACGTGAGCCGTACCGGCGACATTGGCCTGTTCAAAATCACCCTGGAAACCTCCGCCGCCGCCGGCGTGCGCCGTATCGAGGCGGTCACCGGGGAAGGGGCTCTGGCGCTGGTGCGTCAGCACGAAGCGGCGCTGGCGGAGATTGCCGGCACTCTCAAGAGCAGCCCGGAACTGGCCGCCGAGCGGGTGGGTGCCCAGGCTCGCCGTGTGCGCGAGCTGGAGAAGGAAGTGGAACGCCTGAAGCAGAAACTGGCTTCCGGTGCCGGCGGTGATCTGACCGCCGACGCCCGCGAGGTGGCCGGGGTGAAAGTGCTGGCCACCCAGGTGGACGGCGCCGACGCCAAGACCCTGCGGGTGACCATGGATAAGGTGAAGGACAAGCTCGGCTCGGCGGTGATCCTGCTGGCGGCGGTGGAAGGTGACAAAGTGGCGCTGGTGGCCGGCGTCACCAAGGACCTCACCGACCGCTTCAAGGCCGGTGATCTGATGCGCCAGGTGGCCGGTCAACTGGACGGCCGCGGTGGCGGCCGGCCGGACATGGCCCAGGGCGGTGGCAACGACGTGGCGGCGCTGCCGAAAGCGCTGGCCGGCGTTTACGACTGGGTGGCGGAACAGGCCTGAGCCCGCGGCGTTTCGGCGGGGAAAACCGGCCTCACATGATAACCGGGCGCGGAAATGTTACCCTTACGCGCCCTTTTTTGCGGAACAACGTCATTTATGGCCCTAATTGTTCAGAAATACGGCGGCACCTCCGTGGGGTCCGTCGAACGCATCCAGGCCGTCGCCGAACGGGTGGCGCGCTTTCACCAGCAGGGTGATCAGGTGGTGGTGGTGGTCTCCGCCATGAGCGGCGAAACCAACCGTTTGATCGAGCTGGCCAACGGCATCAGCGGCACCCCGTCTCCGCGGGAAATGGACGTGCTGGTGTCCACTGGTGAGCAGGTCACCATCGCGCTGCTGTCCATGGCCCTGCATGGCCGTGGCATCGACGCCCGTTCCTACACCGGTTGGCAGGTGCCGATCCGCACCGACCGCAGCCACTCCAAGGCGCGTATCGAGGACATCGACGACCAGAAAATGAGCGCCGACCTGAAGGCCGGGCGCGTGGTCGTGGTGGCCGGGTTCCAGGGGATCAACGACGACGGCCACATCACCACCCTTGGCCGGGGTGGTTCCGACACCACGGCGGTGGCCCTGGCGGCTGCCCTGAAGGCCGACGAGTGTCAGATCTATACCGACGTGGACGGGGTTTACACCACGGACCCCCGGGTGGTGGACAGCGCCCGCCGCCTGGACAAGATCACCTTCGAGGAAATGCTGGAAATGGCCAGCCTCGGCTCCAAGGTGCTGCAGATCCGTTCGGTGGAGTTCGCCGGCAAATACAATGTGCCGCTGCGTGTACTGTCCAGTTTTCAGGAGGGTCCGGGCACCCTCATTACCGTCGACGACGAGGTGGATATGGAAAAGCCGGTAATTTCTGGCATTGCTTTTACCCGTGATGAAGCCAAGATCACCGTGCGCGGTGCCCCCGACACCCCGGGTATCGCCGCCAAGATTCTCGGCCCGGTAAGCGATGCCAATATCGAAGTGGACATGATCGTGCAGAACGTGGGGGCCGACGGCGCCACCGACTTCACGTTCACGGTGCACCGCAACGACTTCAACAAGGCCAAGGACGCGCTGCAGAAATCGGCCTCGGAGCTGGGCAGCCCGGAGATCATCGGTGATGACAAAATCGCCAAGATCTCTCTGGTGGGTGTGGGCATGCGCTCCCACGCTGGCGTGGCCAGCAAGATGTTTGAAACCCTGGCCCAGGAAGGGGTTAATATCACTATGATCTCCACCTCGGAAATCAAGATTTCCGTGGTGGTGGCCGAAAAGTACCTGGAGCTGGCGGTTCGCGCACTGCACCAGGCCTTCGAGCTGGATCAGCCCGCCGCCTGACGAGACATTCTTATTGGCATGCGGCATACTACCCGCCTCGCACACGGGGCGGGTACCGGCTTCCCGATAGTGGAACGCTCAAGGATGACGGGTGGCTCGTATCCAGTGTGCAAAACCGCGCTCACTGAACAACATATGGATTCGAGGAGGGAACTCCCATGCTTATTCTGACCCGCCGCGTCGGCGAGACGCTCATGGTCGGCGACGATGTCACCGTCACCGTTCTGGGTGTAAAAGGTAACCAGGTACGTATTGGTGTTAACGCGCCCAAAGAGGTGGCGGTGCACCGTGAGGAAATTTATCAGCGTATCCAGCACGAAAAAGGCTCTGATGGCGAGTCTGCCTGATTTTTGAGCTGTATTTTCTGTCCAAACTGGTATGATGCGCGGCGATGTCACGAGTCGCCGTGAGAACAAAGCGATCGACCGTGTTCCGGAGAGGTGGGTGAGTGGCTGAAACCAGTTCCCTGCTAAGGAACCATACGGGTTACCGTATCGCGGGTTCGAATCCCGCCCTCTCCGCCATACAAACAAAAGCGCCCCGCTCCGCGGGGCGTTTTTGTTTGTATCGGTGACGGGCAGGGCTGAGAACCCGCCGGTTCGACAAGCCGCGCTTGCGCGGCGCAGGACGTCGCAAAGCGACGCCCCGAAGGGGTGAGCCGGCACGCCGGCGAATCAATCCCGCCCTCGGCACCTGACTCTCGCGCCACCATTCTCCTAAGCGCCCCGCTCCGCGGGGCGTTTTTGTTTGTATCGGTGACGGGCAGGGCTGAGAACCCGCCGGTTCGACAAGCCGCGCTTGCGCGGCGCAGGACGTCGCAAAGCGACGCCCCGGAGGGGTGAGCCGGCACGCCGGCGAATCAATCCCGCCCTCTCGACGCTGACTCTCGCGCCCCCCTGATTTCTCAAGCTCCCACAGCGGCTTCGTAGACAGGTCTACGGGAAATTCTATTTAGCAGCGAATGGCGTGCTAGCGTGCTAGCGGGTAGTCGAGCAGGCATCCGACCCGGTGGCCCTCCAGAACAGAAGGGTCGAAGCAGACGATATTGTTGTCCCGGTGCCAGCCGCAGGGGTGAAACCCAGCATGATAGACCTGGAACAGCGCTTCAAGCACCGGTTCGCCGTCCGGGCCCAGGCAATGCCGTGCCGCCGACACCTGCTTGAGTTGTTCCACGGCGTCGTAGAGCAGGGTGGTGACGAAGTTTTCGAACTCGGTCTGGGTTTTCCTGAGACGGCGTTTGACCAGCGTCATCCGGATCGGCTCCCAGTGTTCCCAGAATGGGGCGACGGCTTCCTCAATATCCGGGCTGATGGCGGCGTAGGCGTCGGTGCAATAGAAAGGGGAAACCGCATTGGCCTGCACGTCCTGCCAGATACGGTACTCCGGCGGTAACTCCTGCGAGTTCTCCAGCAGCATGGCCCGGTCCAGATCGGTGAGGACCTCCGTGCCGTCGGGCAGGGCTTCCCGGTGGGCGGCGGAGAACAGCCGCTCCGAAAAGGGGAGCCGGACCGGCTCCAGTACCAAGGACAAGTCATAATCAGACAAGAGGCCTCTCCCAAATCACGCTAATGGTTTAAGCCTGGCGTTCACCCAACGTCCGGCCCTGGAACCGGATCAGCAACTGCGCCAGTGAGTCCGCGCTGACTCTCAGCTCCGAGGCCATCATCACGCCCATGTCCACTTCAAACACGGCAGGCTCCTGGTCGCGCAGCAGCAGCGCCATGCCGCCGCTGTCGTCTCCGATCATCAGGTAGCCCGGCAGATACTCCGCCACCTCATAATCGCGATTGCGTTCCGCGATGCTGTCCGCGTCCAGCAGCACCAGGTTGCCTCCGGTGTACAGGCCATCGCTGAGCCGGAGAAAGGCTGCATAGTCCGGATGCAGCGGCCGGCCCAGTCCGGCTTCGGCCCCGGCAAGGGCTTCCGGGGAGGCCGGCGGCTCCAGCCGGTAATGTTGCTCCAGGTTTGCTCTGTTCAGCATGGTCGCTACCGTTCAGTTGTCGCCGATCAGCCAGGGCCGGCATTCGTCCCGATTCATAAGTACGATTTGTTGTGCCTCCGGCGGGCGGTTGGGCGTTTGCTCCAACCGCAGCCACTGTAGCAGGTAGCCCACCAGCGCCGCCCGGGTGGGCAGGGCCAGTTCACCGTTAGTCATGCCGTAATCCGCGGCGATCAGCGTTTGCTGCGCCGGATCAAGGCGAGGGTCCGGTGCCACTCGTACGGTGATGACCGTCTGCCAGGCGCGGTCCTGCCGTGCGTCCCGGCTGGCCGGGGTGAGCAGACGGGCGCCGTCGCCGATGCGGCTCAATACGAAATCGCGATACTCCCGGTTTTTCTCACACCAGCCACGAACGTGCCAGCGATAGCCCGAGAACACCACGGTATGAGGGTGGATTACCCGGGGCTCCGACTCGGGGTGAGCCAGCGAGACGTATTCGATTTCCAGCCGCCGCCGCTCCCGGCAGGCCTGGATCAGCGGCCGCAGCACTTCCGGGCGGAGCCCCCGGTTCGGCACCGGCAGCATCTCGATATTCAGTTCCCTGACCGCCAATTGCTCGAAGGAGCCGGCCAGATCCTCGCGGGTCCGGACCATTTGCAGGTACTCGTCGGCGGCTCCCAGGGTAAAGCGCGGGGTGAATCCGGGGCCGGGCCGGTAGCCCTTGAGGGAGCGGTCGTAGACCAGATTGCCCGGTGCATACTGCTTCAGGTACAGGTTGATGTCCTTGCTGGCCTGCTGGCGGCCAATGCCGAAGGCGCGCATGAGGTGATTGGTGGTGAGGCGGCCCTCCCAGAGGGCGATGATCTCGATCAAACGGTAACGCAGCAGCAAATCCCAGCGTAACGGCCAGTCGCCGGCACTCTTGCGGGGGGAACGGGACATTTCCCATGGGCTCCAAAAAACGACGTGTTCATGTAGTCAGTGTTGGTATGACCACACTGAATACATATTATGGTCTCCTTGCCCGGCAGGGCGCTGGAACAGGTCACGAATCCAGACCATCGTGAATCGGTTCACCGCGCTTCCGGGCCAGGAAGAAGAATCGAGACCCTGAGTAGGCTCTGAGATCGAATAAAGAAAGGAATGTCCGCGCCGCCTTTGGGACGCGTCGCCGGGGTAACTATCCGTTGGGGAAGGATAGAGGGTGAGCGAGATGGGGATCTTCGCTTTGGGGGCATCGATACCATCGATGACCGGTCATCGGGGGGAATCTTCGTGCCATCCACCTGCGGTGGAGGGTCCTTCAGTGCAAAGGTGCATTCGGGTGGGCATGACCTTTCGTGGTTGTGACATGGCGCCGGCCATGTCCATCGTCGCCCAGAGGTAATGCCATGGCCCAGCGTTTGCGCCACACCCTAGTCCTGGAACCCGGTTTCGGGCCGCCGTCCCCCTATGCCTGGAGCGGACTGCCGGAATCACCGGAGACCACGGAACGGGTTGCCCACCGTCTTGGCCTGCATGGCGAAGGCGGCTTGCTGGTGCCCGACCGGGGCTATGGCCATCGTCTCAAGTCCGTGCTGAGCCGGCGTTCCCTGGTGCGGCGGGGTCTCCGCCATGGCGAACTGGAGGTCTTGTCGCGGGTGGCAGCGCTGCTGGTCAACGAGCATACCGGCAACATCCAGGTGCTGGACCGGGAGCAACGTCCGCTGGACCCCCAGGCGTTAATGCTGTTGTTACGGGTGGATCCGGACGGGGTTCGTCAGTCGGTGGATGAGCAGATCCAGCAGCACCAGCAACGACTGGAAGGGTTGGTGACCTTGCACCATTGCACTCCCGCCCCCGGGGAGCAGCCGCTGCTTTCTCCAATGGCGGCGGAGGAACCGGAGCCGGCCATGTTACCGTTCCGGGCCGGGCTCTGGGAGCGGTTCCTGGCGGTTTGGTCGGCGCGCCGGCGGGCTTGTCTGGCAAGACGGCGGCGGCAGTGGCAGGAACAGCAGCAGCAGGTGCGGCTGGCCTGGTTGCAGCGCCTGCATCGACACGCTGGCCAGTTCGAGCGGCTCAGGCGGCTGTATCAGGCGGCCCGGCAAGGGCAGCGCCAGGCCCTGGAAGGCGTGCTGGCCCATCGGTTGTCCATGGTGCCCTGGCCGCGGGTGACTCAGGTGGCGTTCCAACTCAGCGATGATCTGCGCGGCCTGACCCTGGAAGTGGATGTGCCGGATCCGGCGCTGTTCCCCTATACCAAACTGCGTCCGCACCCGCGTGGCGCCGGGGTATTGGTGACCTGGCTGTCCGACGGTGCCCGGCGGCGCCTGCACCGCGAGCACGCTCATGCCACCGGGGTGCGCTTGATCGGTGAAGCGCTGGCGGCGATTCCGCAGGTGCATTGGCTGGTGCTCTCCGCCCATGGCCGGGGCCGTGCCGGTGATCCGGTGCGCGGCCACTATCTCTACAGCGTTCGAGTGGAGCGTGGCGGCTGGCGCGGGCTGGTGTTCGAAGAGTTTTCAAGCCACCCGCCGGAGCGCATTTTGTCCGGTTTCGAGTATCGGCAAACCCTGGATGGCCAGGGCAACTGGCGGCCGGTACAGCCCTTTTCCACCCAGCCCCCCGAAGCACTTTAACCCCCGTTGACAATATCGCTACATTCCTGCGCCGGCTGACGTAGTACAACCGTACCAGATACCCACATGAAAATGAGGGGTAAGGATCCAGAACAACAATATTCAGGGGATCTGCTTATGTGCGAGCGAGGAATCGGTTGGCTGTCCTTGTGTTTGCTGTTGGGCGTGCTGGCGGGCTGCGGTGGTTCGGGCGGCTCGGACTCTGGTGGCGATAATCCTGGTGGCGAGAACCCGGGAGGTGAAGTGCCGGATCCGGAAGGCCAGGGCCGGGTGTTCACGGTAGCGCCGGGCGAGGACGCCACCCAGAGTATGGTGGACGCCATGATTCAGCTGAAGCCGAAGGACGTGCTGCAATTCGAATGTGGTTTCTTCGAGCTGGATCAGGGGCTGCTGATTCAGGCCACGGAAGACGTCACCATCCAGGGCTGCGGCAAGGATAAAACCGTGCTGTCATTCCGCGACAGCGTCAACGTCACCGGCCTGGAAGCACTCAATGTGCGCGGCATCACGGTGAAGGATCTGACTATTCTCGACTCCCCCGGTGACGCTTTTAAACTCAAGGGCGTGAAATGGGGCACCCTGAGCAAAGTGCGCGCGATCTGGTCCGGCGGCGGCGAACCCATCACCGCGGCCAATTATAGTGGGCGCCTGCAGGTGGCCTGCACCGCGCCGCCACTCAACGAGGGCGACCCGGCGCCGGATTATGTGCCCAGTTCCAGCAGCGGCCGTTATGGCATTTACCCGGTGGAGTCGGAATACATCCTGGTGGAGGACTCGGAATCCATTGGCGCCTCCGATGCCGGCATCTACGTGGGACAGACCGACACCACCATTATTCGTAACAGTCGCGCCGCCTATAACGTCATGGGGTTCGAGATCGAGAACGTGCGCGGCGGTGAATACGACAACAATATCGCCGAATGCAACACCGGTGGCTTCCTCATCTACGATCTGGAGAACATCACCCGCTACGGCGACACCTCGGTGATGGTCAACAACGTGGCCCGCAACAACAACACCTACAACTTCGCCCACAGCGGCCTGGTATCCATGGTGCCGCGTGGGGTGGGGTTCATCACCCTGGGCTACGACAATATCGAGGTTTACGACAACCTCTTCGAGGATCACAGCACCGCCGCCATCCTCTACATCAGCTATGAACTGATCGACGGTCCAGGGCAAACCGCCGACAAGAAGCTGGATCCTTATACCGAAGGGCTGCACATCCACGACAATGTTATCCGTAACTCCGGTTACAGCCTGCCACCGCCGGATCTGGAGGCGGCCGCGAACGGTGACATCCAGACTTTGCTGCCGATGATGATCGGCCTGAAAAATCTGCCCGCCATCAATGATCCTTCCGAGTTGCTCGGCAGTCTGGACAATCTGTTTAATCTCGGCCGCGGCGCGCACATCATCTGGGATGGTTTACTCGATGACCTGGACGCGGACTGCCCCTATCCGGTGGACGCCAACGGTGATCCGGTGCCCGCCGATGCAAACGGTAAACCGATCCACACCAACCAGCATCCCAATCCGTCCTGCCACTACAACGCCTATAAGTTCGACGATCAGGGGCAGCGAAAACTGCCGCAGTGGGGCTCGTGCATTCACGACAACCAATTCGATGAAGACAGCGTGCCGTATCTGAATTTCCACGGTACCGATGGGCTCGAAGTGGTGATGGCTCTGGCCGAGCAGGATCTGTCTCTCCTTGATCCCGCTGAGCTGCTGGAGGTCATCCAGGGCCTGTTGAATCTGCCCAGCGATCGCAAGCTGGAGGATCACGACTGCCAGGCCCGTTTCGGCAAGCTGCTGGCGCCGCTGCCGAGGGTGACGATTCCGCCGTTCGAACCCAGCGGCGAGCACGATCCGGCGGTGTCCGAGGAATACGTGAAATTCCTGTGCGAAGCGGAAACCGCCCAGGACGCCATCAATCGTCCGGCTCTGGCGGTGGACTGTCCGCGTCTGGATCAATACAACCTGTTCGCCGATCCGGCGGATCCGCGCAGCCTGCCCCATGAAGGGGGCGTGCCCTTTGTCCTTAACACCAAGCTGTTTTCCGACTACGCCACCAAGTACCGGGTGGCCTTTATTCCGCCCGGAGAACAGGCGGTGTATCAGGACGGTCAGGACGGCGCCAACCCGAACGGCGCCATTGAGTTCCCGTTGGGGACGGTATTGGCGAAAACCTTCGCCTTCACCGACGAGGAGCAGGGCACCGAGCAACTGGTGGAGACCCGCCTGCTGATCAAACGGGAAAACAGCAGTGGCAATGCTTACTGGGCCGGCTTGCCGTACATCTGGGATGAGGATGGCGTGGCCCGGCTGGCCATGGGTGGCGGCGCCCGGGCGGTGAGCTGGCATTACCGTGACGTGGACAGTGGCGCGGTGATCAGTGGCGACACCGAGCGCTACAACATTCCCAATGCCAACCAGTGCATCACCTGCCATGGCAATGACGATCAGGCCACCGGCAGTCCGCCCATCGGTCCCAAGCCGCGTAACCTGAATCTGGCCTACCGGCCGGAAAGCACCTTCATGGGGGAGCAGGGACAAGGCGGCTTCCCGCGCGTGAATCAATTGCAGTACTGGGTGGAGCAGGGCCTGCTGGCCGGCGCGCCGCAATTGCAGATCGATAGCCGTGGCGTGGCCACCAACGTGCCTCGTTTGCCGCATTGGAACGTGGCCGGCGACGGCGGCGAAGCAGCCCATTCCCCGGCGGATATCGAGCAGCGGCTGCGGGCCTATATGGAAGTCAATTGCCAGCACTGCCACAACGACAAGGGTGCCGCTTCCAACACCGGCTATTACCTGGATCACTTCCGCGACGTGGATGCCGGCTACGGTATTTGCAAGAAACCCACCGCCACCGGCGGCGGCTCCTGCGGCCGGCAGCATGTCGTGGTGCCCGGTAACAGCGAGGCCTCCATCGTCACCTGCCGAATGGAAGCGGAGCACGATCCGCAACGGATGATGCCACCCATCGCGCGCAGTGTGGCGGATGACGAGGCGGTGGCCCTGCTGCGCCAATGGATCGATACCGTCGTGGACGACAGCTATACCAATGCGGGGGCCTGTCAGTAGAGCATCACTGTTTGCCAGGGGAGGAGAGCCGGCGGGCAACCTTCCAGGACACGGGAGAAGCACGGTCCTGGAACGCTGCCCGCCGGCTCTCCACGAGTTCTGAAAGGGCCGGTTTCCAATCAAGCCTGGGCTTCGCAGCCCCTTCTGTACCAGCGGTTCTCTCCATGATCCTCTCCATGGTCCTCTCCATACAGAAAAGGGCTGAGATCAGGTTCAACGGTTACCGTTCCGTCACATTGAGTCCCTATCCTTCCTTCTTCCTGGATTTTGAGTAAGGGGAAAGAATGAAATGGCTCGATGACATGACGGTGAAGCGCAGCTGGGACTGGGTGCTGCTTGGCTTCAGCGTGATGATTCTGGTGCTTGGTGGGGTGAGCCTGTACGCCTCCCATTTCAGCCGCCAGGCATTCGGTACCCTGGAGCAGATTCACGTCCGCCAGACCAGCGCCCTGAACCGCACCTACATTGATCTGCTACAGGCCCAGGTGGCCATGGATCGGGCGGCGGAGTTGATCCGCGTGCCGTCCTTCGATGAACCGGAGCCGGTGATCGACGAGGCCGAGTCCTTGATGAAGGACGCTCGTCAGGCGTTCCAGCGCTTTTTGGAAATCCCCCCGCAACCGCAACAGCAGGAGGCCATCGATGCGTTGTCCGAGCAGTTGTACGCGTTGCTCAATGTTGGCCTGAGTCTGCAATTGACGGTGCTCAAGGAAGGGGATTTCGCCAGTTATCGCTCCGGTCGCGGTCGGGTCAGCGACATGAATTACGCTTTCGCCACTGGCGCGGACGCTTTTCTGGAAGCTTCGGAGGAGAGCGCCCGGCGTCTCACCGAAGGTTTCGAAGGACTGGTGCGACAGGGCGTGGCGGTGTTGGCGGTGACCGTGGCGGCGGCGCTGCTGCTGGTTTTGCTGGTGCGCTGGGGCGTGACAGTGAACGTGATCCGGCCGCTGCAGCGTTTATTGACGCATTTCGAGCGCATTGCCGAAGGGGATTTGTCCGCCCGTCTGGAACGTCGTGGCGGTAACGAAATCGGCCAGTTGTACTCCGGCCTGAGCGCGTTGCAATCGGGATTGGCCAATATCGTGGAGCGGGTGCGCAAAAGTTGCGAGACGCTGCACCGGGGCAGCGCCGGTATTGCCAACGGCACCGGCAATCTGTCCTCCCGCTTCGAGCAACTGGCCACGTCATTGGAAGAGACCGCCTCCAGCATGGAACAGCTTACCGCCACGGTGCGGCGCAATGAGGACCACGCCCGCCAGGGGCATGGCCTGGTCCGCGATGCGCACCGGGTGGCTTCGGAGGGTAGCGAGGTGATGGGCGCGGCGGTGAATCGCATGGAGCGTTTGCGCGCCGCCGCCGGGCAGATCGCTGAAACCACCAGCGCGATCCAGGGGATTGCCTTGCAGACCAGTATTCTGGCGCTCAACGCCTCGGTGGAGGCGGCCCGGGCCGGGGAAGAGGGCAGCGGTTTCGCGGTGGTGGCCAAGGAGGTGCGGGATCTGGCGCGGCGCAGCGCCACTCTGGCCAAGGACATCGAAACCCGTATGGAGCAAGCCCTGGTGGAAGTGGACGACGGTGTGGCTCTGGTGGGCAAAGCGGGAGGCACCATGGAGCACATTGTCGAGGCGGTGACGCGGGTCACCACCATCATGGATGACGTGGCCGTGGCTTCCACTGAACAGGCTCGGGGGATCGAGCAGATCGGCGAAGCGGTGGCGCAGATGGATCAGGTCACCCAGCAGAACGTTTCGGTGGTGGCCCGCGCCGCTGACCACGCGGACCATCTGCGCCGCCAGGCGGATGAGCTGATGGCGGCGGTGGCGTCCTTCACCCTGACGTCCGACGGCCCGGCGTCACCCCCGGGCGAGCTGGAGCAGCCGCGCCTCGGTGTCCGCCCAGCTCAGGCACGCATCGGTAACGGAAACGCCGTAGCGTAGCGATTCGGAAAGGGGTTGGTTGCCGCCGTTGAGGTGGCTTTCCAGCATCACCCCGACCACCGTGCTGTCACCCTGGCGCCGCTGGCGCAGCACCTCTTCCAGCACCAGCGGCTGGCGGGCCGGGTCCTTGCCGCTGTTGGCATGGCTGCAATCGACCACCAGGCGTGGATTGAGGCCGGCGCTTTCAAGGGCGTTACGGGCGGCCAGTACCTGTTCTTCCTGGTAGTTGGGGCCCTGATGGCCGCCGCGCAGCACCAGGTGCGTATCGGCATTGCCCGGTGTTTGCACCAGGGCCGGATGGCCGTGATCGTCCAGCCCCAGGTGGGTGTGGCCGTGGGCGGCGGCGCCCATGGCGTCGCGGGCCACGGTGACGCTGCCGTCGGTACCGTTCTTGAAGCCCACCGGCAGCGGCAGGCCGCTGACCATTTCCCGATGGATCTGTGATTCGGTGGTGCGCGCGCCGATCGCCGCCCAGGCCAGCAGATCGCTCAGGTAGGAGGCGGCCAGCGGGTTCAACAACTCCGTGGCCAGTGGCAGACCGAGCCGCGCCAGGTCGCGCAGCAGCTCCCGGGACAGACGCAGCCCCGTGGCCAGGTCGTGGCGGCCATCCAGATGCGGATCATAGAGCAACCCTTTCCATCCCACCGTGGTGCGTGGCTTCTCCACGTAAGCGCGCATGACCAGCAGCAATGAATCGCTCACCTGCTCGGCGAGGCCGGCCAGCCGCTGGCCGTATTCGAGAGCGGATTCGGGATCGTGCAGGGAGCAGGGGCCGGTGATCACCAGCAGGCGATCATCCTCGCCGTTGAGGATGGCGCGGACTGCCTGGCGTTGCTGGCGGATGCGAGTCTGCAACCCGGTTTCCAGGGGCAGCGTCTCACGCAGGGCGACAGGGCTGGGCAGACGTTGGTGGCGGGTTTCCTGGTCCTGGGCTTCGCCGGTTTCGGCCAGGGTGGCGACGGAGGCGTTCATAATCCTTTCCTTGAGCAATCAGGCGCCGATCATCGGCGCAAGGGTGTCGATGGTGGTGTCGAGCCGTGGCGGCGGCCGGCGGTAAGGCCGGCGCCGCTAAATCGCCAGTAGCAAAACAGCGCGAAGTTACGGTAGTAGCGGTTCATGGCGTCTCTCCATCCTGTTTTCAGTAAAAAAATCCGTGAAAAATGTTATGCCCGAAAATGAAAAACCCCCGGTTGGGAAGCCAACCGGGGGTTCAGGGGTTTGGCAGGCGTCCCGGATCCGGGCGCCTGGGCGGGTGGGCTCAGGCGCTCGAGCGGCTAAACCAATACCCGTAAAAATAACCGCCACACGCCATCGCCACCGGAGTACCGGCGGTGAATAAAGCGTTGTCAGGGCGTGCGATGGTCATCGGAATCTCCAGAACAATGGACGAAGACTAACCCAGCCCTGGCGCCACCGCAATCCCCGGAGGTGGCTCCCGGGGACCGGCGGCGACTCAGGCATTGATTCAGGTGTTGGACTCCGCCGGCTCCAGGGCAGAGGCTCGGGAGCCGAACAGCACCCCGGAGACCACCTGCCAGGCCACCGCCAGGGCGCCGATGATGAACACCACATCGCCGAAGGTGCGTACCCAACGCAGCGTTTGCAGCAGGTCTTGTTGCATGAACGCCTCGCCGCGGGCGTACCACATGCCTTCGCTGACACTGGCGTGGAACTGGATCAGGCCCACCGGCAGCAGACTGGTGGAGATCATCAGCACCAGACCGATATTGAGCAGCCAGAAGCCGTTGCGCATCAGACGGTCACTGAACCGCAGTTGCGGGCGGATATAACGCAACACCAGCAGCGTGAAGCCCAGTGCCAGGAAGCCGTAAACACCGAACAGGGCGGCATGAGCATGCACCGGCGTGGTGTTCAGACCCTGGATGTAGTACAGGGAAATCGGCGGGTTGATCATGAAGCCGAACACCCCGGCGCCGAGCATGTTCCAGAACGCCACCGCCACGAAGCAGGCTACCGGCCACTTCATCTGCTCCATCCAGGGGGCCCGCTCGCGCAGCTTGCTGTGTTCCCAGGCTTCGTAGCCGAGTACCACCAGCGGTACCACTTCCAGAGCACTGAAGGTCGCCCCCACCGCCATCACCGGTGTGGTGGTGCCGGCGAAGTACAGGTGATGGAAGGTGCCGGGCACGCCGCCGAGCAGGAACAGGGACGCGGAGGCCAGGCTGGCGCCGGTGGCGACGGTGCGGGATACCAGCCCCAGGTTATAGAAAATGAAGGCCAGGGCGGTGGTGGCGAATACTTCGAAGAAGCCTTCCACCCACAGATGCACGATCCACCAGCGCCAGTACTCCATGATGGAAAGGTGAGTGCGCTCGCCGTAGAAGAAGCCGGCGCCGTAGAACAGACCGATGGCGGTCACCGAGGCGGTGAGCAGCACCAGCAGATGTTTGTCGCCGGGTTGGCGCAAGGCCGGGCCGATACCGCGCAGCATCAATACCAGCCAGAAGGCGACGCCGGTGAACTTGCCGATCTGCCACAGACGGCCCAGATCCACGTACTCATAGCCCTGATGACCGAGCCAGAAGTTCAGGTTCTCCGGCATGATCTGGGCGATGGCGAGGTAATTGCCGACGAAGGAACCGACCACCACAACCACCAGCGCCCAGAACAGAACATCGACGCCGAGCTTCTGGAACTTCGGATCCTTGCCGCCGTTGATGATCGGTGCCAGGAACAGACCGGCGGCGAGGAAGCCGGTGGCGATCCAGAACAGCGCACTCTGGATATGCCAGGTGCGAAGCAGCGAGTAGGGGAAGTATTGAGACAGCTCGAAGCCGTAGAAATGCTGCCCTTCCACGGTGTAGTGCGCCACCGCTCCCCCGAGGAACACCTGGAAGGTGAAGAGTGCCACCACCAGGAACAGGTATTTCCCCAGTGCCTTTTGCGATGGCGTCAGAGAGACCAGACTGAGCGGGTCGCGGGCGGGGGCCGGCGGCTCATCATCATGGCGACGCAGGAAGGCCCAGCCCAGGATCAGGAAACCAACACCGGCGATCAGCAGGATGACGCTGACGATGGACCAGATGATGTTCTCGGCGGTGGGCACGTTGTCGATCAACGGCTCGTGGGGCCAGTTGTTGGTGTAGGTGGCTTCCCCGTCGGGGCGCTCGGTGGCCGCCGCCCAGGCGGTCCAGAAGAAAAATTGAGTGAGCGCCCGCCGGCGGCTTTCACTGGGCAGAGTGCCTTCCTTCATGGCGTAGCTTTGCCGTGTGCCACGCAGTTCCGGCGCGTCGCCGAACAGCCGTGAATAATAGTCCGCGGTCAGTGCCATGGCTTCGGCGCGCCGGTTGCTGACCGTCAGGGTACCGTCACTTTGCTGGAAGGTGTTGGTGCGGTAGGCATCGCGCAACGCTCGTTGCAGCATTGCCTGATGTTCGCTGTCCAGGGCGTCATAGGACTGGCCGTAACGTTCCCGGGCGGCCAGCTCCAGCCAGTGGATCAGCTCCCGGTGCAGCCAGTCGGCGGTCCAGTCCGGCGCTTGATAGGCGCCGTGTCCCCAGATTGATCCCAGTTGCATGCCGCCCACGGATTGCCAGGCGGTTTGGCCGTCGAGAATGTCGTCCTGGGTCATCAGTACGGTGCCGTCCTCGGTCACCACCCGATCCGGGATCGGCGGCGCCTTGCGGTAGACCTCGGTACCGAAGTAGCCGAGCAGCGCGAACGTGACCGCCAGAACGGCGATCAGCGTCCACCAGAGTTTGCGGTAGTGGGCCATGGTCGGGTCCTCCTGTTGATCCATGGGCATGGGGTTGGCGAACAAGCCTTAAAGGTGCATATAAAATATATCTTTAAAGATGTATTAACAATACATGTTAAGGATAATTTTCTGTCTTCAGTGGTCTTGGTCTTCCATGGAGCAGAAGCAGCAGGGTCAGATAGGCGAGACTCCAACAGAGAGAGGCCGCCGGCAGCAGCCACGACGGCGCTATCTCCGCGCCCCAGCGGGTCGCCGCGGCGGCGTTCAGCAATACCATCACCGCCACCATCGGGCGGTGCGGCGGAACCCAGCCGCGATGGCGCGGCCCGGCCTGACGGGCCATGACGCCGCAGGAGAGCGAGCCAAGGGCGCCCACGGTGATGCCGTGCAGCGGCGTGGTGATGGCATGGCCGCTGATCAAGGCGAGCCCTATGCCACTGAGCCCGAGCGCCAGCCAGCCGTAGCCCTGGCCGAGTAGCCATAGATCCGGCCGGGGCACCGACCACAAGCGCCAGCGCCACAGGCGCGCCAGCACCAGAGCGCCGAGGGCGTTCAGCAATAATCCAGTGAGTACGGGGTAGCGCCAGGCGCTACCCCAGGCCAGTCCGAAAATGATCAGCAACAGGCCTTCCAGGCGTGGCTGCACCCGCGCCCGCAACACTTCTCCCCGTTGCTGCCAGGCTGCCGCGGCCAAAGGCGCGATGATGCGCCCGCCCATGAAGGCGAGCAGAGCGGCGAGGATGATTACGGTAGCCAAACGCGGCCAGGGGGGCGGCAACCACCACACCAGCAAGGGGGTCAGGCACAACCAGGGAACCAGACCCAGGCCAACCCGGTTACGCCATTTCCTGGCATGACGCAGGCGGGGCAGCAGCAGCGCGGCCAGCAGCATACCAGCAAGCAAGTCCCAGCCGGATAGCGCAAATGGCGCGCTGGCAAACAGCCTTTGCCAGCGGCCCAGGGCCCATGGCAGCGTAAGCCCCCATAGCCGTGCCGGCGTCTGCGGGCCGAGCAGATAGCCGGCGATCAACATCGGCGCCAGCCCGAACAACATTTCCATGCCATGACCGGCACCCAGCAGGCCCGGGGGGCCGCCATCGAGTTGGGCCCAGGTGGAAAGCGGCACCATCACCACGGCCTCGGCGCAGGCGAGAGAAAAGAACAGCCGGGAGCAAGGCCACCGGCGCGACGGGGAAGAGGTTGCAGTGGACATGGACTGGTATTTCCTTTAAAGATGCATATAAAATACATCTAAAGTCTCATGATCACCCACTGTCATGCCGGTGGTATCGAGGAATCTTGTCATGGATCAAATATCGCGATCACCAAGACGACCATGGGCGGTGTTGTTCGCTTTCCCGTTTCGTATTTTCTTCGTTTCCACGGGCGTTGCCGCCGTACTGCTATTGCCGCTGTGGCTGTGGTGGTTGCTCGGCGGCGGCGGACCGGCGATGTCGGCGTTGCTATGGCATCAACACGAGATGACGGTGGGGCTGCTTAACGCGGCCATCGCTGGCTTTCTGCTCACCGCGGTGTGCAACTGGACCGGCACCGCGCCGGTGTCGGGGCGCGCGTTGCTGGTTCTGTGGGGGTTGTGGTTGTCGGCTCGTCTCGGATTGTTGTTGGGTGACGCTTGGCAGCTGCTGGCGGTGTCGCTGGATCTGGCTTTCCTGCCCGTGGTGGTGATGCTGGTCGCAAGGCGCGTCTGGACCGCGCGCCAGGCGCGCCAAGCGCCCCTGATCGGAGTATTGCTTGCCCTGTGGGGATTGGACGTGGCGTTTCATTGGAGCGGGGATCCCCGTTTCCTGCATGGGTTGGTGCTGCTGGGCGCGTTGCTGATCCTGATGGTGGGCGGCCGCATTACCCCGGCTTTCACCGCCAACTGGCTGCGTTTGCACGGCGATGATCCGGAACGGGTCCGGCGTTGGCCGGCGCTGGATATCGCGGGCCTGGTATGCGGATTGGCCGTGGTGGTGTTGGAATTGACCGCGTGGCGGGGGCTTGCGGTGGCTCTGGCGGGGTTGCTGGCGGCACTGATCGCCGCCGTCCGGCTGGCCGGTTGGGCCGGTTGGCGGGTTCGGCGCGAGCCGTTGTTATGGATTCTGCATCTGGGGCATCTATGGGTGGTGCTGGGATTCGGGCTCTGGGCGGCGGCCAAGGCCGGCTTGCCGGTGGCCCCCACGGCCTGGGTGCACGCCTTGGGTGCCGGCGCCATCGGCACCATGATTCTGGGCGTGATCACCCGTGTCGCCATGGGGCATACCGGACGTCCCATGCGCCTGTTGCCGGGCATGCGTTGGGGGTTCCTGGCGATCCTGGCCGCCGGTCTGGTCCGGGTGCTCGCCGGGCTCGGTGTGGTGCCCTGGCTGCCGGGGCTATGGCTGGCGGCGGCCTTGTGGCTGCTGGCCTGGTTGTTGTTCCTGTGGCTTTATACCCCGGTGCTGGCGGCGCCGAGGGCGGATGGACGGCCGGGCTGATGCGGATTACCCGCTACACCGACTATGCTCTGCGCGTGTTGATTCAACTGGCGCTGCAACCGCGGCGTCTGACCATCGCCGACATGGCCAGGGCTTACGGCATCTCCCGCCACCACCTGACCAAGGTGGTGCATCAGCTGCAACGTCTGGGTTATGTGGAGACCCAGCGTGGACAAACCGGTGGCGTCCGTCTGGCCCGCTCGGCGGCGGATATCCGGGTGGGTAAGGTGGTGCGGGATATGGAGCCGGACCTGGCTCTGGTGGAATGCTTCCATGGCGAGGACCGCTGCGCGATCACGCCATACTGTCAGCTGCGGGTGGTGTTCGAGCAGGGGCTGAGGCTGTTTCTGGAAACGCTGGACGGCTATACCCTGGAAGACATGGTCCGTGGTGAGCGTCGGCAACTGATTCGGATTCTGGAACCGCCATCCTTTGGTTGACGGGCCGGCTCAGGCGCTCCGCTCGGTGACGGTCGGCAAAAGCCGCTTGTGCAGCGCCCGCCGCGGTTCGATGAGATCGGCCAGGGTGTAGCCATCAAGGACGTGCAGGAACGCGTTCAAGGCTTCGTTGAGGGCGCCGCGTAGCACGCAATTGGGAGTAAGGACACAGGCATTCTGGTCGCCGAAGCACTCCACCAGGCTCATATTGGCCTCGGTGTAGCGAACCACCTCGCCCACATTGATGTCTTCGGGGCGATGAGCCAGGCGCAGGCCGCCGTTCTTGCCACGCAGGGTTTCCACGTAGCCCAGTTGTCCGAGCTGATGCACTACCTTGACGATATGGTTGCGGGAAATGCCGTAGCTTTCCGAAATGGCACTGATGGTGCTCAGTGCCTCTCCCCGCAGGCCAAGATAGATCAGTACGCGTAAGGAGTAGTCACTGTATTGGGTCAGCTTCATGGTCCCGCTTCCAAACGATGAACAATGGATTAGCCGGCAGTATAACGGAGTCTCGCAATGATGTTGGATTACCTGTTGATCAAGCAACTGCACATGACCTTGGCGGCGTTGAGTCTGGGGTTGTTCGTGCTTCGCGCCGGCTGGTCGGTGGCCGGCTCGCCGATGCTGCGGCGGCGCTGGGTGCGCGTCACTCCCCATATAGTGGACACGCTGTTGCTGACCTTCGGGGTCACGCTGATGATTCTGCTGCGCGCCTGGCCTCACCAAACGCCCTGGCTGGCGGCCAAGCTGCTGGCTCTTCTGGTTTATATAGGCCTGGGCACCATGGCGATAAAGCGGGGAACCACGCCCGCGCGGCGGGCCGGGTATGCGTTGGCGGCGATAATGGTATTTCTCTATATGGTGGGGGTGGCGGTTCGGCACCACCCCGGATCCTGGCTGACGTGAGAGCGAAAACAACAGCGATATTGCTGTGAAAAGCACGGGAGCGGCAGTGTTGGACGGGCACGTAATTGGCTGGCACGCTCCATTCGCGGCCAAGGCCGCTCCCACAGCAACTCTGCAGAACCTGTGTAGTGCGTGTCAGCGGGCCGGCGAATAATGGCGTAGCGGTGACGCCCGGGGGTGTTCAGGGCTTGCCTTATTACACCAATGGGCTATGGTCATGGCTTCCATTGGTGCTGAATCCTGATTAGCTCAAGGCAATGACCCTCTTTTTTCGTTTTACCTCTCTGACCTTTCCGGTCTAAGCCGGACGGCCTCTGGCTGCTCCGGCATCCCTCGTTTTATTCGATAACTGTCTGTCGTTAAGCGACATTTCCATGATGACGTGGAGGCACGCTAATGAAGCCTGTTCGTGGTTCATGGCTGGAAAGGCGATTCGTACCCATGGTTCGCAAATATGCGGTGAGAAATCCTTGCTGCTTCCCTCCCGGGCCCGGCGAGATCAGTGCCGTGCTCGGCAAGCTGGAAGCACTGAATCATGCCGGTGGAGAGCCTCGGGCTTCCGTTGGCACAATCGTGCGGATGGAGGATCTGCTCAGCGGTGAGCAGGGGTGTTTTCAATTGGTATGGCCGGACGAGGCGGCGCCGGAGCAGGATCGGCTTTCGATTCTCTCGCCGCTGGGCGCGGCTTTACTGGGCGCTCGCCGTGGTGATGAGGTGATGGTGACCTTGTTCGGCTGCCGCTGTGATTTTCGAGTTCTGGCCCTGTGGGAGGCGGAGCCTCGGGAGGGTAGCGCCGTGCCGTTATGAGTGCGCCGGGCGGGATACCGCGAATCGCCGAACCCCTGCCGGGGCCCCGTGACCCACCTCCCGTCATTGGCGGCGCGGCGGGGGGCGTCTCGTTCACCATGAGTGATGATCATGAGTAAAGAGAAACCCAGAAAGAAGGCACAAAAATCCCTCAAGGAAAAACGCCGCGACAAGCGGGAAAAACGTTGAGGGAAGGGTGACGGGGCCATGGCGGCCCCGTTCTTCCAGTTGGTGTGAAACCGGGGCTGAAAGCCACTGAGCCCGAGGTGCCGGGAAATTGAGTTGCATCATAATCCGTACAGACACTTCTTGGTTCAATGGAGACTGGGCCGGACCATTATGCCGGCGGATCGTCAACCATAATCAAAGAAGAGAGGACGATGTCAGCGATCATTGACGTGTTGGCGAAGGCGGCGCTGTTCTCGACCCTGGACGAGGACGCTCTGGGGACGTTGTGCGAGGAAGGCCGAACGATAAACCTGGACTGTCGCGGACATCTGTTTCAAGTGGGCGAGAGGGCCAATGCGTACTATCTGATGACGAGCGGTGTCATGCGCTTGTACCGGCCCGGTCTGGACGGCGAAGACAAGGTGTTTCAGGTGGTGGGTGAGGGGGACCTGGTGGCGGAAACCGCCATGTTCGCCGAGCCTTGCATCTATCCCTTGTCGGCCGAAGCGGAAAGCCCTTGTACGTTAATCCGCTTGCCGCGCCATGGATTGCTGAATCTGGTCCGGGCGCAACCGGATTTTGCCCTGCGATTGCTGGGGGAAATGTCCCACCGGCTTTATCAGGCGGTAAACCGCTTGGATCAACTCACGGTGACCAATGCCGGCCAAAGAGTGGTGATGTATTTGTTGGAGCTGACCGAGTGGCGCAGGGAGCACTGGGTGGTGCTGCCGGTAAGTGCCAAGGTTCTGGCGCGACAGCTGAATGTAACACCGGAAACGCTGTCGCGTCTGCTCACCCGTTTTCGCCAGAGCGGTTTGATCAGCGGGCGCGGACGCAAGTGGGCCATTGTTGATCCTCCGGAGTTGTGCCGGGCCGCGAATTTGCCGTTACCGGACGCCCAGTGCCACTGTGCCGGCTCGCAATTCTTTCGCTGTTGTAATTTCAGTCATCGATCCTGTTCATAAGGCGGGTCCCTTAGTGGTCCAGGGTATGGATCAGCGTGACGACCTGATCAACCACCTGATCGATATCCTCTTCACCGTAACGCCGCCCGCGTCTTTTTCTCAGTCCGTTCTGATAAAGACGAACGTGGTGGTCCGGCCGTATATCCGCGCGTTTGAGGCAATGTTCGGCGCAGTGCATCTGGCAGCCGTCGATGGCGATGATCACCCGCCCGGAACGGGCCTTGCGTACCAGGCCGGGCACGCCGCCGCCGACGCCGGCGATACAGGACATTTCGGCGTGCCCGGCGTGGTCCAGACGCACCGCCACTTCGTTGGCGAGCTGAGCCACGTCGGAGCAGCCGGAACAGGAATACAACAAGGGCGGTTTGCGTGAACGCTGGCCGGTCATGAATCCTCCTCGAGGTGGAATCCGCGCACGCCGATATCGTTCTCCAGCGCCAGAAGATACTGGTGCAGGGCGCGTCGGCTGGCTTGCTCGAGCAGTTCGTGACGCACGCGTTCATTGACGTGTTCATAGGGCAGGGGGCGCGCTGGCCGCAGCTCTCTGATGTGTACCAGATGCCAACCGTAACGGCTGGCCAGCGGTCTCCCGTGCAGCCCTGTCGGCAGCCGCGCCAGCACCCGGTCCAATTCGGCGACGGTCTGTCCCGGCCCCAGCCAGCCCAGTTCACCGCCCTGGTCCCGGGAGGGGCAGTCGGAATAGCGCTGGGCCAGTTCCGTGAACCGATGCTCTGACGCGTCCAACTGGCGCAGCAGTTTCTGTCCCAGACGATATTGCCGATCCCGGGCTCGGGCGTCGTCCGGGGCGGCGGCCAGAAGGATGTGTTGTAGATGCCAGCCCGGAGGGGTTTGGAAGCGCTCCGGGTGGTTGTGGTAATAACGCCGACAATCGGCCGGGTGTGGCTCCGGGACCTGCAGGTCCTGCTCCAGCAGGGCGCTGATGCAGGCTTCTTCATCGGTCGGATCCAACCCGCATTGCGCTGCCCGTTGCAACAGCAATTGGCGAATCACCAGGGCCCTGGCTGCCTGTCGCCGGGCCCGATCAAGGTCGCCAGCGGGATGGTGCTGGGTTTCCCGGGCGATCTCGCTCTCCTCGATGAGGGCCTCGCCAACCTGAATCACGCCGCCGCCGGGGCGTTCCACCATATCGATGCGTTGCATGGCTCAGGCCCGCCTGCGGACGATTTGATAGCGACGGAAAAGATAGCCCAGGGGCAGGCTCCAGACGTGCACCAAACGGCTGAACGGAAACACCAGGAAAATGGTCAGGCCGATGAAAATGTGCACCTTGTAGATCCAGCCCACGCCTTCCAGATAAGCGGCGGCGCCACCCTGGAAGAAAGCGATGGCCTGAGCCCAGTGCGCCAGCTGCAGCATCAGGCCACCGTCCAGATGCCCAAGGGCCGGGCCGATGGTGGCCAGCCCGAGGGTAACCTGTACCACCAACAGAGCAATGATGAAGGTATCCATGGCACTGGAACTGGCCCGCACGCGGGGGTTGAACAGGCGCCGCCACAGCAGCATGACGCCGCCGATAAAACAGAGCACGCCGGCGATGCCGCCCACCAGGATCGCCATGATCTGTTTGGCCCCAGCGCTGATAATCCAGGCGTAGGCCCAGTGTGGCGTCAGTAACCCCACCAGATGGCCGAAGAAAATCACCAGGATACCGATGTGAAAGCTGTTGCTGGCCAGCCGCATGTGCCGCGACGACAGCATCTGGCTGGAGCCGGTTTTCCAGGTGTACTGGCCATGATCGAAGCGGATCAGGCTGCCCACCAGAAAGACGCTGACGGCGATATAGGGATAGATGCCGAACAGCAATATGTGCAGATGATGCGACAAGGATTCCATCAGCTCACTCCTTGGCGCGACCGCTGACGGCCGCCGCTGTGGGTGGGACGAAACGGACCGGTTGTTCCTCGGCCTGTTGCCGTTGTCGGGTCCGGTGACGGCCTTGGGCGGATTGCAACTGGCAGTCCTGATCGGATTCGGCGGAGAAGCGCACGGCTTCCTCTTCCCACACCGCGTCCAGGGCCTGGGGAGTGTGGTCCGGTGCTTCCCGGGATACCTCGGGCCGATGCGCCTGGATTTCCGATTCCGCGCCGATCAGAGCCAGCAAGGCGGTGACGGCCAGAGCCTGGGGTGCCTCCCGGCTTTCCAACCGTGCCGCCAGCCGGGCGAGAATGGCGCGGATTTCACCGAGCCAGCGGCCGATTTCCGCTTCCCGGCGGGTGGACAGAAACTCCAGAAACAGGGGCAGATAATCGGGCAATTCCCGCGCTTGCAAACGGAAGCCGGCCTGTTGGTAGTGATCGAGCAGATCCACCATGGCCTGACCCCGGTCCCGGGATTCACCGTGGACATGCTCAAACAGCAGCAGTGAAGTGGCGCGGCCACGGTCGAACAAGGCCACGTAGTCGGCTTGCAGATCCAGCAAATCGGCGGCGGCGATCCGTTCGCACCATTGGCCAAGCCGGTCCCGCATCGACAGGGTCCAGCGTCGTTCCGCGCTCAGGGCGGCGGCCAGTTCCGGCGCCGCCTGTTGCAAGGCGATTTCGGGATACTCCAGCAGGCGGGCGAGGGCACGCAGGCTCCGTTGGGTGATCTCAGTCATGACGCGCCTCCTGCTGCTCCGGTTCGAAACGTCGCGGTTTTACCAGGGTGGCGGTCTGCTTGCGCCCGCCGAACAGACTGGTATCGTCGTCGCCGCCCTGACAACCATTGCCAAAGGTGAAGCCGCAGCCGCCGCGTTCCGGAAACGCCTCACGGGCCTGTTCGCGATGGCTGGTGGGGATGACGAAACGGTCCTCGTAGTTGGCGATGGCCAGATAGCGGTACATTTCCATGACCTGGGCTTCGCTGAGACCCACCTGGTCGAGTACGGTGGTATCGGTTTCGCCATCCACCTGTTTGCCGCGCATATACAGGCGCATGGCGAGCAGCCGTTTCAATGCCAGCACCACCGGCTCTTCCTCGCCGGCGGTGAGCATATTGGCCAGATACTTCACCGGGATGCGCAGGGATTCGATTTTCGGCAGCACACCGTCGAATTCCAGATGGCCCGCCTCGGCGGCGGACTGGATCGGCGACAGTGGTGGCACATACCAGACCATGGGCAGGGTGCGATACTCCGGGTGCAACGGTAGCGCCAGCTGCCAGTCCACCGCCAGCTTGTACACCGGCGAGGCCTGGGCGGCGGTGATCACACTGTCGGGAATGCCATCGGCCCGGGCCCGTTCGATAACATCCGGGTCATGGGGATCGAGAAAGATGTCTCGCTGGCGGTGGTACAGATCCCGCTCATCCGGGCTTTCCGCCACTTCCTTGATACGGTCCGCGTCGTACAGCAGCACGCCCAGATAGCGGATCCGTCCGACGCAGGTTTCCGAACACACGGTGGGCTCTCCGGCCTCGATACGCGGGAAACAGAAAATGCATTTTTCTGATTTTCCGCTTTTCCAGTTGTAATAGATTTTCTTGTACGGACAGCCGGACACACACATGCGCCAGCCCCGGCATTTGTCCTGGTCGATCAGGACGATGCCGTCCTCCTCCCGCTTATAGATGGCGCCGCTGGGACAGGAGGCCACGCAGGTCGGGTTGAGGCAGTGCTCGCACAGGCGCGGTAAATACATCATGAAGGTGTGCTCGAACTGCCCGTAGATGTCCGCTTGTATCTGATCGAAGTTGCTGTCCTTGCGGCGCCGGGCGAACTCGGTGCCGAGAATCTCCTCCCAGTTGGGGCCCCATTCGATCTTCTTCATACGCTCGCCGGAAATCAGCGAGCGCGGCCGCGCCACCGGTTGATGCTTGCCAGGCTTGGCCTGGTGGAGATGCTCATAGTCGAAGTCGAAAGGCTCGTAGTAGTCGTCGATTTCCGGCAGATCCGGATTGGCGAACAGATTGGCCAGCACCCGCCACTTGCCACCGATGCGTGGTTCGATGCGGCCGTCCTTGCGACGCAGCCAGCCGCCTTTCCATTTGTTCTGGTTCTCCCATTCCTTGGGGTAGCCAATGCCGGGCTTGGTTTCCACGTTGTTGAACCAGGCGTATTCCACGCCCTCGCGGCTGGTCCAGACGTTCTTGCAGGTCACCGAGCAGGTGTGGCAGCCGATGCACTTGTCCAGATTGAGGACCATGCCGACCTGGGATCGAATAGTCATTTCGCGGCCTCCTGAACGAAGTCCTGGCCTTCACCGTCCAGCCAGTCGATGTGTTTCATGCGCCGTACCATGACGAACTCGTCGCGATTGGAGCCGACGGTGCCGTAATAGTTGAACCCGTAGGCAAGCTGCGCGTAGCCGCCAATCATGTGGGTGGGTTTGGGACAGACCCGGGTCACCGAGTTATGGATGCCTCCCCGGGTACCGGTTATTTCCGAGCCTGGCACATGCACATTGCGCTCCTGAGCGTGGTACATCATCACCATGCCCTCTTTCACCCGCTGGCTGACCACCGCCCGGGCGGCGATGGCGCCATTGGCGTTGTACAGCTCGACCCAATCGTTGTCGGCCACGCCCAGATCAGCGGCATCGGATTCCGACAGCCACACCACCGGTCCGCCCCGGTTCAGGGTCAGCATCAGCAGGTTGTCACTGTAGGTGGAATGAATGCCCCATTTCTGGTGTGGCGTCAGGAAGTTCAACGCCTTGCTGGGATAGCCGTTGTCCGCCGGTGGCGTGACGCTGCTGGCGGCGCGGGTGTCGATGGGCGGCCGGTACACCAGCAGGCTTTCGCCGAAGGCGCGCATCCAGGGGTGGTCCTGATAAAGCTGCTGACGACCGCTCACCGTGCGCCAGGGAATCAGTTCGTGCACGTTGGTGTAGCCGGCGTTGTAGGACACATGTTCGTCTTCCAGGCCGGACCAGGTCGGGCTGGAAATGATCTTGCGCGGTTGGGCGACGATATCGCGAAAACGGATTTTTTCCTCTTCCTTGGGATGGGCAAGGTGGCTGTGATCGCGGCCGGTGAATCGGGACAGCGCCTCCCAGGCCTTGACCGCCACCTGACCGTTGGTTTCCGGTGCCAGGCTGAGGATCACCTCGGCGGCGTCAATGGCGGTTTCGATGCAGGGTCTATCCTTGGCCGGGCCCGCTGTCTTGCGACGGTTAAGCTGGCCGAGAAAAGCCACTTCCTTATCCGTGTTCCAGCTGATGCCCTTACCGCCATTGCCCAGTTTCTCCAGTGCCGGGCCCAGAGCGGTAAAGCGTTCGTAGGTGGCCGGGTAATCGCGTTGCACCTCGATCAGCGAGGGCATGGTTTTCCCCGGCGCCGGCTCGCATTCGTCTTTTTTCCAATCCTTCACCTGCGGCTGCGCCAGCTCCGCCGGAGAGTCGTGCTGCAGCGGCAGGGTGACCAGATCGGTTTCCTCGCCCAGATGGCCCTCGCACACTTGGGAAAAGGCTTTGGCGATGCCTTTATAGATATCCCAGTCGCTGCGTGACTCCCAGGCCGGATCGGTGGCGGCGGTGAGCGGATGAATGAACGGATGCATGTCCGAGGTGTTGAGATCGTCTTTCTCATACCAGGTGGCGGTGGGCAGCACCACGTCGGAGTACAGGCAGGTGGTGGACATGCGGAAATCCAGCGTCACCAAAAGATCGAGTTTGCCTTCCGGTGCCTCGTCGCGCCAGGTCACTTCCCGGGGCCGTTCACCGCCGTCGCCAAGGTCCTTGCCCTGAATACCATGGCGGGTACCGAGCAGGTACTTGAGCATGTACTCGTGGCCCTTGCCGGAGCTGCCGAGAAGATTGGAGCGCCACACGAACAGATTGCGCGGGAAGTTTTGCGCATCGTCCGGATCCTCGGCGGCGAATTTCAGCGCGCCGGATTTCAATTGCGATACCACGTAGTCCGCGGTGCTTTGTCCGGCTTGCTTCGCGGCTTGGGCCAGGCGCAGCGGATTGGTGTTCAATTGTGGCGCGGAAGGCAGCCAGCCCATGCGCTCGGCGCGCACATTGAAATCGATCAGGCTGCCGCCGTAGTCCTCCACTTTGGCCAGGGGCGAGAGCAGGCTCTTCACGTCCAGTTTTTCGTAACGCCATTGGGAAGAGTGGGCGTAGAAAAAAGAGGTGCCGTTCATATGGCGCGGCGGCCGGGACCAGTCCAGGCCGAAGGCCAGAGGCAGCCAGCCGGTTTGCGGTCGCAGCTTTTCCTGACCCACGTAATGAGCCCAGCCGCCGCCGCTTTGTCCCACGCAGCCGCACATCACCAGCAGATTGATCAGGCCCCGGTAGTTCATGTCCATGTGATACCAGTGGTTCATGCCGGCGCCGACGATGATCATGGATCGGCCACGGGTCCTGTCGGCATTGCTGGCGAACTCCCGGGCGATGCGGATGCACTGGTCCGCCGGCACACCGGTGATGTTCTCTTGCCAGGCGGGGGTATAGGGTTTGATTTGCCGGTAATCGGTGGCGCCTTGATCCTCGCCGAGTCCCCGATCGATACCGTAGTTGGCGCAGAGCAAATCAAACACGGTTACCGCCAGAATCTCGCCGCCATCGGCGCCGGTGAGCACTTTCACCGGCAGGCTGTGGGTGAGGGTGTCGTCGCCGCCATTTTCCACATGAGGAAAGTGTTCGTGGGGAATGCCGCCGAAATAGGGGAAGGCGACCTTTTCCACCCGGTCGTGATCGCCGGCCAGGCTGAGGCGGGGTTGGATGTCCTGGCCATCAGCGTCAACCGGCTCCAGGTTCCATTTGCCCTGTTCGCCCCAGCGGAAGCCAATGGAGCCGCGCGGTACCGCCAGCCGTTCCCCGTTCTCATCCCAGACCAGTGTTTTCCAGCCCGGATTATTGTCCTGGCCCAGATTGTTGGCGAAGTCGCTGGCGCGCAGTTGTCGGCCGGGCACATAGCGGCCATCGTCGCGGCGTTCCAGTTCCACCAGACAGGGCAGGTCGGTATAACGGCGCACGTAGTCGGTGAAGTAGGCGCTGGGGGAATCCAGGTGAAACTCCTTGAGGATCACATGGCCCATGGCCAAGGCGAGGGCGGCGTCGGTGCCCTGCCTGGCGCTCACCCACTCATCGGAGAGCTTGGCCACCTCCGCGTAGTCCGGCGTGATCGCCACGGTCTTGGTGCCCTTGTAACGCACTTCGGTGAAGAAGTGGGCATCGGGGGTGCGTGTCTGCGGTACGTTGGAACCCCAGGCGATGATGTAGCCGCTGTTGTACCAGTCCGCGGATTCCGGCACGTCGGTCTGCTCGCCCCAGGTCTGCGGCGACGCCGGCGGCAGGTCGCAGTACCAGTCGTAGAAGCTCAGGCAGACACCGCCGATCAGCGACAGGTAACGGGCGCCGGCGGCATAGGACACCATGGACATGGCCGGGATGGGCGAAAAGCCGATGATACGATCCGGCCCGTATTGCTTGGCGGTGTAGACGTTGGCGGCGGCGATCAGCGTATTGAGCTCATCCCAGCCGGCGCGAACGAATCCCCCCATGCCTCTGTTTTTCTTGTATTGGGCGGTCTTGTCCGGATCCTCGACCAGGCTGGCCCAGGCATCCACCGGATCACCGTGCCGCTCCAGCGCCTCGCGCCACAGCCGCCACAGGGATTGCCGCACCAGCGGATATTTGAGCCGGTTGGCGCTGTACAGATACCAGGAATAACTGGCGCCGCGGGGGCAGCCCCGGGGCTCGTGGTTGGGCAGGTCCGGGCGGGTACGGGGGTAATCGGTTTGTTGGGTTTCCCAGGTCACCAGGCCGTTCTTTACGTAGATCTTCCAACTGCAGGAGCCGGTGCAGTTCACCCCATGGGTGGATCGCACGATCCTGTCGTGTTGCCAGCGGGCCCGGTACCCGTCTTCCCAGTCCCGGTTTTCGTCGCGGGTCTCACCATGGTGATCGGAAAATTCGGTTGGCTTCTTTCCGAGATACCTCAGGCGGTCCAGAAAGTGGCTCATGGTGTTGCTCCTAACAGGGAATCACCGCTTTTTTGCGGGTGTAATAGAACCAGGTCAGTCCCAGACACAGGACGTAGAACAGCAGAAATCCGTACAGCGCCGGTTCGGCGCCGCCGGTGAGATCCAGGGCCGTGCCGAAGGCCTTGGGAATAAAAAAGGCGCCGTAGGCGGCGATGGCGGAGGTAAAGCCGACCACGGCGGCGGCTTCGCGGTCGCTTTCCAGTTGCTGTTGCCGGACATCCTGGTCCGGCATCAGCCGGGCCACTTCATGACGGAAGATGGCCGGCACCATTTGAAAGGTGCTGGAGTTGCCCACCCCGGAGACCAGGAACAGCCAGAGGAAGCAGACGAAGAAGCCGACAAAGGCACCGGGTTGATCGCGATGGTCGAGGAACCAGAGTAATCCGATCACCCCGGCGATCATGCCGACGAACACCCAGAAGGTAACGCGGCCTCCGCCAAGCCGGTCCGCCACGCCACCGGAGAAGGCACGGCTCAGCGCTCCGAGAAGCGGACCGAGGAACGCCAACTTGAGAGCGTCCACTTCGGGGAACAAATGGGAGCTGAGCAGCGGAAAGGCGGCGGCGAAACCGATAAAGCTGCCAAAGGTGCCGGTGTACAGCACGCACATCAGCCAGTTGTGCTTGCGCCGGAAAATCACCGCCTGATCCTGGAATGAGGACTTGGCGCTGGCGATATCGTTCATGCCGAACCAGGCGGCCACGGTGGCGGCAATAATGAACGGCACCCAGACGAAGCCCGCGTTCTGCAGCCATAAGCGCTCGCCGTCGGCGGTCGTTTGCGGATCGCCGACCGCGAAGGCAAACACGCCGGTGGTAATCACCAGCGGTACCAGGAACTGCATCAGGCTCACGCCCAGGTTACCGAGGCCCGCGTTGAGTCCCATGGCGGCGCCTTTTTCCTTTTTCGGAAAGAAAAAAGAAATGTTCGCCATGCTGGAAGCAAAGTTGCCGCCCCCAAAGCCGCACAACAAGGCCAGTACCAGCATTACCAGATAAGGGGTGTCCGGGTTGCGTACCGCGAAACCGATCCACAGCGCCGGCAGTAACAGCGATGCGGTGGAGAATGCGGTCCAGCGGCGGCCGCCGAAGATCGGTACCATGAAACTGTAGAACACTCGCAGGGTGGCGCCGGAGAGGCCCGGTAACGCCGCCAGCCAGAACAGCTGATTGGCGTTGTAGTTGAAGCCCACTTGCGGTAACCGCGCCACCACCACCGACCACACCATCCAGACGGAAAAGGCCAGCACCAGATTGGGAATGGAAATCCACAGGTTGCGGCGGGCGATGGCGCGACCCTGCTGCTCCCAGAAATCGGTGTCCTCCGGCCGCCAGTCCTGCAGTACCAGTTTGCTCGGGGTGGACAGTTCCGGCAGGTCGCCGGTTTCGCGCTGCTCCGTCCATTCCACCCGGTTGGCCTTGATAATGGCGTAATGCATCCACGCCAGCGCTCCCGCCACCAGCACGAACAGCAGCATGAAACAGCTTTGCCAGATGCCCACCACATCATTGAGCATGCCGAAGGTCAGCGGCAGGAAGAAGCCGCCAAGGCCGCCGACCATGCCCACCACACCGCCCACGGCACCCACGTGTGCGGGGTAGTAGGTAGGGATGTGTTTGAAGACCGCCGCCTTGCCCAGAGACATAAAGAAGCCCAGCACCATGATCAGCAGCACGAAGGGCGGCAGGCCCATGATCAAGGAAAAACGCAGTTCACCATCAATGCCCTGAATGCGGTATTCGGTGGGGGGATAGCTGAGCAGGAAAGTGCAAACCAGGCAGGCGATGAAGGTCCAGTACATCACGCGCCGCGCGCCGTACCGGTCGGAGAGCCAGCCACCGAGAATGCGGAACAGGGAGCCGGGCAGGGTGAACAAAAGGGTGATCATGCCGGCGGTGGTGAGACTTACCCCGTAGACCCTCATCAGGTAGTGGGGCAGCCACAGCGCCAGGGCAACGAAGGCGCCGAACACAAAAAAGTAATAGAGCGAGAAGCGCCACACTCGAAGGTCGGCCATGGGAGCCAGCCGCTGGCTCAAGGTGAGGGACGGAGTCGGGTGTCGCGGATCCCGCGCGAACACCAGGAAGCCAAGGCCCATCAGCGCCAGCACCAGCGCATACACCTGGGCGGTGCCCTGCCAGCCCAGCGCCACCAGCAGTAAAGGCGCGGCGAAGTTGGTCAGCGACGAGCCCATGTTGCCGGCGCCGAAAACGCCCAGGGCGGTGCCCTGGCGGTCGCCGCCAAACCAGCGGGAAACGTAAGCGGTGCCCACGGCGAAGGCGCCACCAGCCAGACCCAGGCCCAGCGCCGCCAACAGCAGCATGGGGTAACTGTGGGCCAGGGTCAGAAGATAGACGCAGCTGGCGCTGACCAGCAGCAGGATGCCCATAACCGGACGCCCGCCGAAGCGGTCGGTGAGAATGCCGAGAACCGGCCGGCTGATCGAGCCGGTGAGCACCGGTGTCGCGATCAGCAAAGCCAGTTCGGTGTCCGACAGATTCAGTTCTTTGCTGAGAGGGATGCCAATAATGGACAACAAAGTCCATACGGCGAAGCACAGCGTGAACGCCAGGGTGGAAAGGAACAACGCCTGCCCCGAGCCGGGGGGTGAGACCGGTTCCGTTGATGCCACGGTGCCTCCTTGAGGTATGAGCCGTCCGTGTGTGGCAATCTGTCAGAAATAACTATCAAACGTATTGATTGGGGTCAATCTCTCTCCGACGAATGGCATGGAGTATGGGATTTCCGTCATGACAGTCCGGGGACTGCTCAATGCGATATCCTTTCACGCCGCCGAAGCCGCCGTCGCCACTGGCGGTATTTCGCCATATCGATGCTCATGCGCCGTTGCCGCTGAAGCGTCCCTTTCTGGAACCGCTGATGAACCGTCTACTGGCGGAACCGTTGGCGGCGGGGGAATTCGAACCCTTGCAGGGGCGTCACCTGACCCTTGATCTGGCCGACGGCGCGCCGCGTTTTACCGTGACGCTGCAGGCCAACCGTCTGCGATTAAGCGAACGCCCCGGCGAGGCGTGTATTCGTGGCGGCTGGCGTGAATTTTTGCAGCTCCTTGGCAGGGAGCAGGATCCGGACACTTTGTTTTTCCAGCGCCGTCTTCTGGTGGAAGGGGACACCGAATTGGGGTTGTGGGTGAAGAATCTGCTCGATGGTCTGGATCAGAGCGGCTGGCCGGGACCGGTGCGGGAGGGATTGCGGTTGTTGGCGTGGGGGCTTCGCTGAATCACCTTTCCGCTTGCACGCAAAACGCTGATTCGCTGGCAAGCCAGCTTCCCACAGCGGCTTTGCAGTTTTTTCTGTGGGAAGCGGCCTTGGCGCGAATCTGCGTGCTGGCGTGTTGCGTGCAAGCGTGTCAGCGCTTTTGAACATCAACGCACGCTGAGCGTTTCAAATAACGGCCGCAGCCGTTCCGCCAGTTCGGGCAGAGGATTGGCTATCGGCGACGGCTGTTGATAGGACGGTGACAGGCATTGTTGTGGTCGCGCCCATTGCAGGGCGTAGTGGCGCACTCCCTTGGCGGCCAGCCAGCGTGCCAGCCGTTCCACGGCGGCTTCATCGAAGTCCAGCCAGTGCACGGTGGTGCGGCACTCCAAAGCGAGATCGGCGGCCAGCAACTGATCCAGACTGTCGCACAATTGTCGCCACTGCCGGCCGCGCCCGGTGATGCGATCGATTTGATCCGCATCCCCTTTCACGTCCAGACCCACCCAATCCAAATCCGGTATCAGTGTGCTCAGCCGGCGGGGGTAACTGCCGGCGGTGTGCAGACCGATGCCGAATCCTCGCTCACGGGCCCGCTGTATCGCCGGTAACAGGTGTGGATGCCGGGTGGGCTCGCCGCCACTGAACACCACCGCTTCCAACAGGCCTCGTCGTGTTTCAAGAAAGGATTCGACTTCAAGCCATTCCCGCACCTGGCCCCGCCGGGGCGGGATCATGTGCGGGTTATGGCAATAGCCGCAGCGCAGCGGGCAACCCTGCAGGAAGACCACGCACGCCAGCCGGCCTGGATAGTCCAGTGTGGTCAGCGGCGTCAGGCCCGCCACCGGCAGGGCCGGAACGGCATCCGCGTCAGCCATTCAGGCGTGCCTGTTGCTCACAAAAATGACGGCGTTGGCGATGCTCGGATTTTTTACCCGGATTGAACTGGCTCACCGGCCGGTGGTATCCCATCACCCGGGTCCAGACTTCGCAGCGCTGGCGTTGCTCTTCGGGCAGGGTGTCACGGGGATTCAGAGAAGCGGTGGAGAGAGAAGCGTTCATGGTGTGTCTCCTTTTTGCGATGGAATAAAAATCAGCGTGAAAGTGTCAGGCCACGTGGGTGTCTTTCACTGTTGTTTGCTGGGCCAGCAGCGCGTCGTCGCAGCGCGGGCAGAATTCGTGTTCTCCAGCCAGGTAGCCGTGCACCGGGCAAATGGAAAAGGTCGGCGTCACGGTTATGTAAGGCAGTCGGAACCGGGACAGGGCGGTGCGTACCAACTGGCGGCAGGCGCGGGAGCTGGAAAGCCGTTCGCGCATGTACAGATGCAGCACGGTGCCGCCGGTATAGCGGGTTTGCAGCGGGTCTTGATGAATCAGCGCCGCGAACGGATCCTCGGTATGGCCCACCGGCAACTGACTGGAGTTGGTGTAATAGGGAGCCTCGGGCGTACCGGCCTGGAGAATGTCGGGATAACGGCGGGCGTCCTCCTTGGCGAAGCGGTAGGTGGTGCCTTCCGCCGGAGTAGCTTCCAGGTTGTACAGATGGCCGGTTTCTTCCTGGAAACCACGCATGCGTTCGCGTACGTGTTCCAGAAGACGCAAGGCCAGGTCACGACCCTGCTCGGTGGCGATATCCTGGCGATCATGGGTGAAATTACGCACCATCTCGTTAAGACCGTTCACGCCCAGTGTGGAGAAATGATTGCGTAACGTGCCCAGATAGCGCCGGGTGTAGGGATAAAGCCCCGCGTCCATCCAGCGCTGAATGCAATCGCGTTTGATTTCCAGACTGTCGCGGCCCAGTTCCAGCAGCCGATCCAATTCCCGGTAGAGCCCTTTTTCGTCGCCGGCGAAGCGATGACCCAGCCGCGCGCAGTTGATGGTCACCACACCCACGGAGCCGGTTTGCTCGGCACTGCCGAACAGGCCGTTACCACGTTTGAGCAGCTCACGGACATCCAGCTGCAGGCGGCAGCACATGGAACGCACCATGTGCGGTTGCAGATCGGAATTGAGGAAATTCTGGAAGTAGGGCAGGCCGTACTTGGCGGTCAGGGCGAACAGCCGCTCCGTGTTGGGCGCGTCCCAATCGAAATCCTCGGTGATGTTGTAGGTGGGAATCGGGAAGGTGAATACCCGGCCGCGTTGATCGCCGGCTTCCATCACTTCCAGATAGGCGCGGTTGATCAGATCCATCTCCGCCTGCAGCTCGCCGTAGGTGAACGGCTGCTCCTCGCCGGCGATCACCGGCACCTGTTCGCGCAGATCCTCCGGGCAGGTCCAGTCGAAGGTCAGGTTGGTGAACGGGGTCTGGCTGCCCCACCGGGAGGGCACATTGAGGTTGTAGATAAATTCCTGGATGGCTTGCCGTATCGCCGGGTAGTCCAGGTTGTCACGGCGCACATAGGGTGCCAGATAGGTGTCGAAGGAACTGAAGGCCTGGGCACCGGCCCATTCGTTTTGCAGTGTGCCAAGGAAGTTGACCATCTGGCCAAGCGCGCTGGAGAGATGTTTGGGCGGGCCGCTTTCGGCGCGGTCGGTGACGCCGTTGAACCCTTCCATCAACAGGCTGCGCAGGGACCAGCCAGCGCAGTAGCCGCTCAGCATATCCAGATCATGCAAGTGCAGATCGCCTTCCCGATGGGCGCTGCCAATCTCCGGCGGGTAAACCTGATCGAGCCAGTAGTTGGCGATCAGCTTGCCGGAGATGTTGAGGATCAGCCCGCCCAGGGAGTAACCCTGATTGGCGTTGGCGTGTACGCGCCAGTCGGCGCGACTGAGGTATTCCTCGACGGTGGTGCTCACTGCCACCGTGCTGTCCGGGCGGGGTGTGGTCATGGCGCTGTTTCCATATTTAGTGTGTTTTATTTGGTTTGACACAATATATGGTGGTAAGCGTAAAGGTGAGACCGAGAGAAAGGGCTGATCTGGGTCAAGGAAAGTGAGGGTGGGGGCTCCAGCGGCCCGGACCTCGGGCACATGAAATCGGAGGTCGCTACGAGGCCGCTGTAGGAGCCAGCCTTGCCGGCGAAGAGGGCACAAAAAATTCGCCAGCAAGGCTGGCTTCTACAGCGGCTTCGCAGTTCGGCCTGTGGGAAACGGTCGCGATTGGCGTGCTACCGCCGGTCCATTCCGGGGGCGCCGTGCCAGTAGCCGTCACAGCGCGCTTCGTCCACCAGGGCAAGCGGGTCCCGGTGGTCCGGCTGGCCCCGGCGAACTCGATCAAAAGCCGCCACTATCTCCGCCATGGGCTCGTCGGCCACCACCAGGCGCGCGCTGCTTATCCCCATTTCAGCCATCACCGGCAGTTCCCGGCGCAGGTCCTGGGGCCAGGCGGAGAGGGTCTGGATGCCATTGAGAGTGAACAGTCTTCGACCATCCTGACTGAACAGAGGCAGCCCCTGAGGATCGTCCCGGCAAACAAACTGGCAGCGGTCCTTGGCATTGCCCCGCCGCCGGGCGGTGAAGCAACGGGCCGACCAGGCCAGCGCCAGATGCCCATAGGCATGGACCTCGCACGGCAGAGCCAGATCCTGTTCCCGCAGTGCTGTCAGCAAAGCGGTGAGCGCCTGCCGGGACAGTTCCAAGGGCGCGTGCCAGCGCTGCATACCGGACCCAGCCAGCAAGCGGATGGCTTCCACGTTGTAGAGGTTCAGAGGCGCGCCACCGATAAAGGGAATGCCGGCTTCGCTGAGCAAATGGACGGCGCTCATATCATTGGCTTCCACCGGCAGTTCGCCGTTGTCGCACAGCCGGCGCAGCGCGCGCAGGTCGGCGCCGGCCTCGATCAGCGTTTGCGAGGCCAGCACCACGGTTTTGCCCTGAGCACGCAGTTCCCGGGCCAGCCCGAGCCAGTGATCCAGTTTCATGTCCCGTCGCCGACCGCACACGGTCTCGCCCAGATAGATCCGTTCCACCGGCCAGTCCGCCGCCTGCGCATAGAAGCTCTCGTAATCCTGTTGGTGCCAATAAAACGGTACCGGTCCCAGGGCCAGTTCCAGCATGCCGATGCCTCCTATTTCCAGCGCCGCTCGTAGGCGCCCAGGGTGGTGGTGGTGCCTTCGGACAGGGCGCTCAGCGCACGTTGCCAGGCCGGGTCGGACTGGAACATGGATGATGTCCGGGAGAGACGGTCCAACGCCTGGCGCCATACCCGGGTGACCTCCCGTACATAAGCGGGACTGCGTTGCCGGCCTTCGATCTTCACCGCGGCGATGCCGAGGGCCTGCAACTCCGGCAGCAGCTCCAACGTATTCAGACTGGTGGGTTCCTCGATGGCGTGATAGAGCTCGTTGTCCACCCGGAAGCGGCCCTTGCACAGGGTTGGATAACCGGCTTGTTCGCCAGGACCATAACGGTCGATGAGCACGCCGTTGAGACGGGAACTGAGACCGCCGTCCCGCTCTTCCCAGCGCACGTGGGCGGCGGGTGAGCAGGCACCGTGGGTATTGGGCGATTCACCGGTGAGATAGGAAGAAAGATAGCAGCGCCCTTCCACCATGATGCACAGGCTGCCGAAGCCGAACACTTCCAGGGCCACCGGCGAAGCCGCCGCCAGCTGTTTTACCTGATCCAGTGACAGCACCCGGGGCAGCACCGCGCGGCGAATGTCGAAATGCCGATGATAAAAATGCAGGGCCTCGGCGCTGGTGGCGGAGCCTTGCACGGACAAATGCCGGGGCAGGTCAGGGTGGCGGCGGCTGGCATACTCGAGCAGGCCCAGGTCCGCCAGAATCAAGGCATCCACACCGAGATCCGCGGCCTGATCCACGGCCCGGGTCCAGAGCGGCCAGCCCTCGTTTTGCGGATATGTGTTGATGGCGCAGAACACCCGGCAACCTTGCCGGTGGGCGTAGTCGATACCTTCCCGGGCCCGTTCCGGAGTGAAGTTGAGACCGGCGAAGCGACGCGCGTTGGTGATGTCCTTGAAACCCATGTAAACCGCGTTGGCGCCTTCGTCCACCGCGGTTTTCAGTGCCGGCAGATTGCCGGCGGGGCAGACCAGTTCCGGGGAACCGCTCATGTCTCCTCCCATGCCAGGTAGCGTGGCCGGTCAGGGTAAAGCCGCTGGGCCGCGCCGGGCTGACCTGGATCAAGGGGAAGGCCGGACTTCAGAGGTCGAGGACGAGCCGGTTCTCCATCCGTTCGGCATGGCGCCGGTCATGGGTGACCATGATCAGAACCCGGTCGTTCAAGGTGGCATGCAGCGTGTCGAACAGAGCGTCGGCGGTGGCCGGCTCCAGACCGGTGAAGGGCTCGTCCAGCAGGACGACCGGACTGTCCCGCAGCAGCACCCGGGCCAGCGATAAACGCCGTCCCTGTCCGCCGGAGAGGTGCATGCCGTTGGTGCCGATCCAGTGATCGAGACCGCCACGTTGCCGTACCAGATCCGCCAGCCGTGCCTGTTCCAGCACCTGCCAGAGGCGCTCGTCGCTGGCGTCCGGTCTGGCCAGGCGCAAGTTATCCCTGAGAGTGCCGGTGAATAGCTGCTGTTGCTGTAACAGCAGGGCGAAACATTGGCGCCAGGCGTCGCTGTCCGCCCGTTCCTGGCTGACACCGCCGAATCGGATCTCGCCAGCGCTGATCCGTTGCAGGCCCATCAGGCAATGCAACAGAGTGGATTTACCACTGCCGCTTGGACCGACGATGGCCAGCGGAGCGCCGGCTCGCGCTTGCAGATCAAGACCGCTGAACAAGGCCGGCTGTCCAGGCCAGGCGAAACTCAGTCCGGAGACCTTCAAATCGCCGTCGGACCGCGGAATCCCGCTGCCGCCGGCGGCCGGCGGCGGGATTGGCGTGCCGGTCAGGGCCTCCAGGCGTGTCACGGTGGCACGGGTGTCTGGCCAGCCCTGCCAGGCCTGAGCCAGGGGCAGGGTCACCTCGGCGGCGGCGAGTACCAGCAGCATCAGGGCCAGCGCCATCGGCGCGTCGATCACCTCTTGCCGCACCGGCGTGATCAGTATCAGCAGCATCGCCACCGCCAGCCACTGCATCAGACTCTGAATCAGGGTCTGGGTGATGGCGTGCCGCAAGGCCAGCCGATGCTCGAGCGCGGCCAGATCGGCCAGGTGGCGGCGCCACTGCTCGAGTAATGACGGCCGCAGGCCATAGGCAAGCACATCGGGCAGTCCGTTGAGGGTTTGCACCAAATCCCCACGAAGCTGTTCGCGTTGCCAGGCCCGTTGTTCCAATGGTTCGGCGGAAACTTTCGACAAGTGCCGCAGTAGCAGGAACATCGTGATAAAACCGGCCAGCATGGCCAGGGCCGCCGCCGGTCCGGCGATCCAGAACCCCGCCAGCAGCAATACCACGGCGGTGGCGATGGCCACCAGGGCGGGCTGTCCCTGTCCCAGCCAGGCGTTCTCCAAGCGCTCCACATCTCCCAGCAGGCGCTCCAGCAAATGGCCGCTGCTCAGTGACGACAAGGGGCCGGGTATGCGCGGCAGAATCGCCGCGAACAATCGCGTGCGCAGGCGCTGCATCACATGGAAGGTGGCGTCATGGCTGACCAGCCGCTCGAAATAGCGGGACACGGTGCGGCCCACCGCCAAGGCGCGAATGCCGGCGCTGGGAACCAGAAGGTTGAACGCCACCGCCGGACCGCCCGCGGCCAGCCCGGCCAGCGCCGCGGCGCTGATGAACCAGCCTGACAAGCCCAGCAGCGCCATGGCGGCGAGGGCGGTAATCAGCGCCAGTAACCCGGCATTACGTAGCCGAGTGCCTTCCCCTTTGAATTGATGACGAAACCAGGTGATGCGATCAGCCATGGGCCCGCCCTTCCATGGGCACCGGGGAAGGGCCCAGCCACAGGCTCTGGTCGGCCAGGGTGGCGAGCGCCGGGGAATGGGTGGCGATCACCAAGGTGCGTTGTCCCTTGCGGGCGCGCAGCGCCGCGATGATGCGTTGCTCCAGGGGGGCATCCAGCTCCGCGGTGGGTTCGTCGAGCAGCAGCAGTAGTGCCGGGCTCAGCAAGGCCCGGGCCAATGCCAACCGGCGGCCTTGCCCGCCGGAAAGACCGCCGCCGTTCTCGTCCAGCGCCGTATCCAGTCCGGCGGGCAAGTGTTCCAGACCACATTCGGCCAGTACTTGATGTAAGGCCTCGTCATCGGCATCCGGGGCGGCCAGACGCAAATTATCCGCCACCGTGCCGTGGATGAACCACGGATGCTGCCCGGCCCAGGCCAGATTGCCGGTCACCTGTGCCAGCAGTGGCGCCGGCCGGCGGTTATGGCGTACTTCGCCGGTGTCCGGCGCCAGCAAACCGGCGATCAGTTTCAACAGAGTACTCTTGCCCGTGCCGCTGTCGCCCCTGAGTACCAGGCACGTCCCGGCCGTTACGGTCAGAGAGCAGTCGTGAAGCAGGGTCTCCTCGCAGCCAGGGTAACGAAACGACACCTGGTCAAGGGTCAGCGTGGTGGCGGTGGTGGAGACGTCAGCGGAAACGGTGGTGGCGCCGCTATCCTGGAGCAGTGGCGCCAGGACCTCGGCGGCGGCGCGGGCAGCGGCGCGGTCATGATAGCCGGCGGCCAACTGACGCAACGGCTGATAGAACTCCGGTGCCAGCAGCAATAGCCAAAGTCCGGTGGCGAAATCGAGCCGGGGACCGGGACCGATGGCGATCAAATTGAGCAGGTGCAAACCCACATACAAGGCCACCAGGGCCACCGATAGCGCCGCGAAAAGCTCCAGCACGGCGGACGTAAGAAAAGCGATTCGCAGTACTTTCATGGTGCGTTTGCGGTATTCGGCGTTGACCGTATCCACTGCCCGTTGCTCCGCCGCTTCACGGGCGAAGGCTCGCAGCGTCAGCACGCCACGCAGACGATCGAGAAAATAGCCGCCGAGAAAACGCAAACTTTCCAGCTGTCGATCCGCTGCCCGCTGCGCGCCACTGCCCACCAGCATCATGAAGACCGGGATCAAAGGCGCGGTACACAGGAAGATCACACCAACGATCCAGTCCATGCTGAACGCGGCCAATAAAAACAACACCGTGGCCACGCTGGCCACTCGCCGTTGCACCGCGAAACCGGCGTGATAGCGACCCACCGCGCCGGCTTGTTCCAGCAAAGCGGTGCTGGCTTCCCCCGCGGTCAAGGTACCGCCGGCACCGCGCAACAATGCCTCCGCCACGGCGCCGCGTACTGCCTGGCTGATATCGGCGGCGGCGCCGGCACTGAATCGGGCGCGGGCGGCTCCGGCCAGGGCCCGCGACGCCAGCGTCAACAACAGCAGGGAGGCGGGCAGCCATAAAGAGGGCTCGCCGTTGAGCAGACCAGCGGCGAGCCAGGCCAGCAGTCCCGCCTGAATGATCGCCAGCGGCGTATCCGCCAGCGCGCTCAGGTATAGCCAGCGCACCATGTTCTTGGCGTGTTGCCGTTGTGCATCCAGCCAGAGGAGCGGGCTGGCCGGGGGTTCCGCGGACGCCGCGGGAGAATCTTGATGTAAATCAATAGGCATGCCGGTTTTCAACTCTTCTCTGGACCGCCGACGTGAACAGGGGCAGGGCCGGTGCTATGCTGAACCCGGCTTCACCAGCGCGAACAACGATGGGGATCAATGGTAGACCCGATTGCTCAGGCTTTCACCCGCAGTCTGTAATCACATGGATGAAAGTCAACGGGCAATTCCCTGTGGCCACGGTCCATGGTGGCCACTCTGGCGGGTCGTCGCGGGGCAACGTTAAAAATTACGCCCGGCAATTTTTAATCCTGAATCGTTTCTTTGTCGACACGGAAACGCTGCTTCCATCGTATACGCGCACCGGTAAACAGAGGGCCACGGAGGGTCTTCAGCAGGATATTTCTGCAGGCAAGGAATGGCTGGCCGTCAATATCTCCATGGGATGGAGCGGATCGGTTGAGTCCGATCCGGTTGGCGAACCGCCAATGTGTAATCAGGGGAGAAACGCAGATGATCGACGCTACTCTGGTTGAGTTGTCGCGGGCGCAGTTTGCCCTGACAGCAATGTACCATTTCCTTTTCGTACCTCTGACTCTGGGACTGTCCTTCATGATCGCCATCATGGAGAGCGTCTATGTCATGACCGGACGCACCATCTGGCGTGACATGACCAAGTTCTGGGGGTTGCTGTTCGGCATCAACTTCGCCATGGGCGTGGCCACCGGTATCGTCATGGAGTTCCAGTTCGGTACCAACTGGGCTTACTACAGCCACTATGTCGGTGACGTGTTCGGCGCGCCTTTGGCGATCGAAGGCCTGATGGCGTTTTTCCTCGAAGCCACGCTGGTCGGTCTGTTCTTTTTCGGCTGGGACAAACTGGGCAAGGTCCAGCATCTGGCGGTGACCTGGCTGGTGGCCCTGGGGTCGAATCTGTCGGCGTTGTGGATTCTGATCGCTAATGGCTGGATGCAGAATCCGGTGGGCTCCTTTTTCAATCCCGACACCATGCGCATGGAAGTCACCGATTTCGCCGCGGTGATTTTCAATCCGGTGGCGCAGGCCAAGTTCGTTCATACGGTGGCCGCCGGTTACGTTACCGGCGCTGTGTTCGTATTGGCGATCAGTGCCTACTATTTGCTGCGTGGCCGTTATAAGGCGCTGGCCAAACGCTCCTTCACGGTGGCGGCTTCGTTCGGACTGGCGGCGGCGCTGTCGGTGGTGGTGCTCGGTGACGAGTCCGGTTATGCCATCACCGAGAATCAGAAGATGAAACTGGCGATGATCGAGGGGATGTGGCACACGGAAGAGGCGCCGGCGTCGTTTTCCTTGTTCGGTATTCCGGACCGCGAGGCCCAGGAAACGCACTATGAGTTGAAGATTCCCTGGGTCATGGGGTTGATCGCCACGCGCAGCTTCAGCAAGGAGATTCCCGGCATCACGGAACTGGCGGCCCTTTCGGAGATGCACATCCGTGATGGTTTGCTGGCCTACGACGCGCTGGAAACCCTGAAGGTCGATGAGGCCAACCCGGAGGCCAGGGAGACTTTTCTTCAGAACCAGGAGTATCTGGGCTATGCGTTGCTGTTGAAAAAGTACGTGGCGGATCCCCGTGATGCCAGCGATCAGCAGATCGTCATGGCGGTACAGGATTCGCTGCCCAATGTGTTCGCGTTGTTCTGGTCGTTCCGTTTCATGGTGGCCATCGGTTTCTACATGATCGCGCTGTTTGGCCTGGCGTTCTATCTGGTGTCGCTGCGTCGCCGGGTGCCACGCTGGTTCCTGAGGGTGTCCTTTTACACCTTGCCGTTGCCCTGGATCGCCGCGGAGCTGGGTTGGCTGGTGGCGGAATACGGCCGGCAGCCCTGGGTCATCGAAGGGGTGTTGCCTACTTTCCTTGGCGTCAGTTCCATCGGCATCAGTGACATTCTCATCTCCCTGGGGGGCTTCATGGTGTTGTACACGGTGCTGGCGGTGATTGAGGTCCGTCTGATGCTCAAATACATCCGCAAGGGCCCGGAACAGGAAAGCGGTGACGATCCCGCCAAACTGGATGCCGGCCTGTCACCGGCCTTTGCCAAGTCCCAGGAATGAGGAGGAAACGCCATGATTTTCGATTACGAAGTGTTGCGTTTGATCTGGTGGGCCTTACTGGGTGTTCTGCTGGTGGCCTTTGCCGTCACCGACGGCTTCGACATGGGCGTGGCGGCGCTATTGCCAGCGGTGGCCCGAAGCGACGGCCAGCGCCGCCAGGTGATCAATACCGTGGGACCGGTGTGGGAAGGCAATCAGGTCTGGTTCATCCTTGGCGGCGGCGCCATTTTCGCCGCCTGGCCCGCGCTTTACGCGGTCAGCTTTTCCGGATTCTATCTGGCCATGTTCCTGATCCTGTCGGCGCTGATTATCCGGCCGGTGGCATTCAAATTCCGCTCCAAGCGCGACGAGCCGGCCTGGCGCGCACGCTGGGACGCGGCGTTGTGCTTCAGCGGTGTGGTACCGGCGCTGATTTTCGGTGTGGCGGTGGGCAATGTGCTGCAGGGCGTGCCGTTTCATTTCGACAGCAGTCTGCGGCCGTTCTACACCGGTTCCTTCTTTGCGTTGCTGAATCCGTTTGCTCTGTTGTGTGGGCTGGTGTCACTGGCGATGCTGATACTGCACGGCGCCACCTGGCTGCAGATCAAGGCGGATGGTGAACCGGCGGAGCGGGCCCGAAAATTCGGCATGGTCGCGGCCATTGTCGTAATCGTACTGTTTGCCGTTGGTGGCTTCTGGGTCAGTCATATGGACGGCTACCGCATCGTCACGGCAATGGATCCGCAAGGGCCTAGCAATCCATTGCGCAAGGAAGTGGTGTCGGAAGCCGGCATCTGGCTGAACAATTACCGTGCCCAGCCGGTTCTATGGCTGGTGCCCCTGGCCGGTTTCGCCGGTGCCGTGCTGGCGTTGATGGGGTTGTTCTGGCGCGTGGGCGCTTTGAGCTTTCTCGGCTCAAAGCTCTCGGTGGCCGCTATCATCACCACGGTGGGAGTGTCCATGTTCCCGATGATTCTGCCGAGCAGCTCTGATCCGGGCCACAGCCTGACCGTCTGGGACAGTTCCTCCAGTCATTACACCCTGGGCGTGATGCTGTTCGCCACGGTGGTGTTCCTGCCCATCATCCTGCTGTACACCGCCTGGGTCTATAAGGTGTTGTGGGGCAAGGTGAGCGAAAGCGACGTCAACAAGGATATGTACTGAGGAAACGATTATGTGGTACTTCAGCTGGATTCTCGGTGTGGGCCTGGCCTGCACCTTCGCCATCCTCAACGCCATGTGGTTTGAGCTGTCCGAAGTGGACGAGCAGGCCCGTGAGGCCGAGGACGAGGGGTAATTTCGGAGATTGTTACAAGGCCGCTGTAGGAGCTAGCCTTGCTGGCGAATGAAGGGTTGTGGGAGCTTGCCTGTAAGCGAATATCGCAGCTCCCTTTTCGCTTGCAGGCAAGCTCCCACAGTGGCTTTGTAGTTCCCTGAGAGAAGGCGGGTCTGTGTATTGGGGAAAGCGGGGAAGGAAAAGTGCCGCCGCCGTACCCCCCAGCGACCGGACGGAGCGCGAACCAGGGGAAGGGGAGTGGCGACGGCAGAGTCAGGCTACCGGTTTGCTGTTATATCGTCTTGATCTACATCAAATATCCGTGATTCATTCTTGCCAGAGATGCTTGTCTCATTCGTATGGCCGCCTCTCCTAGTAAGAGGTAGAGGTCAGCATGACAAGGCGCCTTAATGTAGGTCGGCAAGCTTGGTACTTGTCATGCCCAAGGAATGGGCTACATCATACATGGCCTGGTTAAGTATTTTGTGAGTGATTTTATCGGCCTCGAACCCCGCTTCTGCGTTGATGTCCGCCATGACTTGGTTATGGAGTTCGTGCGAAATGGCTTTGTCGAATAAATAGCCACTCCAGAACGTGCCATCCGCGGTGGTGCCGGCTTCCACCAGGGTTCTGGCTAGTTCTGTCCCGGATAGTTCGGCGGGCTCAGGAAGAGTAATACCGGCTTCTTGTGCGCGTTTGAGTGCGTAGATGATGGCCATGTCCATACCCTTGATGAAAGTATCTACCTGATCTTTCCCATATTGCTTGTTTAGTTTGGCGATCTCACTTTTGACGGTGTGCTTTCCAAGCATTGCCGTCAGGGCCTGTGCGAAGCTGAATTCATCGCTACCTCCACCGGCCTGGATCAGGGCCGCAGTGACATCCAAAGCGGGCTCACCCTGATAGGATGCACCGCCAAACATGTTCATAGGCGTGGAATGGGGTTGCTCAGCCAGCGTCGTCCCAATGGCGGTTGCCAGGAAAAGGGCCGTTACGGCCAGGTTCTTTGTTTTCATGAGTATTATCCTCGCTATGCTTTCGGGGGTGATGGTGTGCGCTGTTACGACTTGCCAGTCCGCTGTCTTCTTGCCAGCTCCTCCATAACCGCCGCGGTCATGACGTCGCAGCGTTTTCCGGCAAACTCGAAGATGTCCGGTTCCAGGACTTCCATTGTTCGTAATAAGCGCTGGCGGAGCATCTCACGGGCCCGGGAGAGACGTTTTTTAACCAGCACTTCGCTTATGTCGAGACAGAGGGCACTGTCGGCCGAGGAGAGCCCTTCCACCTCTCTAAGGAGGAAGACACAACGGTATATTTCCGGAAGGGCGCGAATCGCTTCTTCCAGAAGCTGCCTTAGCTGTTGTCGACTTACCTCGGTTTCCGGGTTTGATACGTTGACCATGTGGGAGCCCATTGGGTCTCTCTCGTTCGACTCGCCATGCAGGTGAGTGATTTCATGATTCAGGGACATTTCTGGCCGTTGGCGGCGTTTCGAGCTGATGGCCTGATTGATGACGATGCGGGTTAACCAAGTCTTGAGTGATGCCCGGCCCTGAAAGGAATCAAGATTTGTGAAGGCGTTAAGATAGGCCTCCTGCATTGCTTCTCGGGCTAGGTCCTCATCATTGAGAACACCGATAGCGGCCCGAAAAAGGGGCTGATTGTGGCGTCGGATAATGAGTTCGAACGCGGCACTGTCGCCATGTCGAGCACGCTCCACCAGTCCGATGTCGCTTAGCTCAAACAAGCATTCATAAGGATTTGCCTCTGAAGAGGGCATGCTGGATTTTCCTATGGAAGTAGGTGGTTTTTGGCGCTTATGTAAATAGACGCATCGCATGGAAAAAGGTGACAACGTTCCATCAGGAATGTTGGGTCCAGTCTTCACCATTGCTTTTATAGGCGCATCTCCGATTCCGAGAATGGTCTCCGGTTGAGAGTGTGCCGAAGTTGAATATGTAGGTGTGCTGATTAATCAATTGTCGGATGAGAAAGTTCGAACCAGCGCGCTCTATGGGGAGGTCGAGCTCTGAGAATGGCTACTGAATGATATGCCCTGGATCAGGTGCTACCTGCGTTGAACTGGTTTATCAGCCAGGCGCGCAACGCCACGGCATTGTTGTGTTTGGTGTCCCGTGCCGAGTACAGAAGCGTCAGCGGTTGACCTGCGGCGGCATCAAGCAGGGCGTCGATCGGATCGGGGTTGGCGTCCAGCTCCTCATGATAACGACGCTGGAATTCTTCCCAGCGCTGTGGATCGTGCCCGAACCATTTGCGTAACGCAGTGGAGGGGGCCAGCTGTCGAAACCAGTTATTGGCGGCCACCTGTTCTTTCTTCATGCCCCGCGGCCAGGCGCGATCCACCAGTGCACGGTAGCCGTCGCTGTCGTCCCGGGCATCGTAGACACGTTTGCATTGAATCCGGGTGGGGCGCTGCATATTGAAACCTCATGGGTTGCCGGTTAACCGGGTCAGGGTTTCGGCGGCCTCTTCGATAATGCGGTTCAGGCGTTGCTCCGCCGTTAGGATTTGATGGAGCTGTCCGCAGGACTGACCGGCGTACAACGCCATGTCGTCCAGCTCTCCACGGGCATCGGCCAGCGGCGAGTCGGTGGAGAACAGATAAACCGGCTGGCCGTCCTGTTCTCCGATGATCTCGGAAATATTGGCCTGCCGCAAATCGTCGTATTCCCCTCGGGTTACGCGATTGCGCAATACTCGCACTGGGGCCGGCTCATGCCAGTTGCGGGTGAAATCACGGCAATGAACGGTATCGCCGGCGCCGGCCTGAATCAGCCGTTGTTGGTGGTGAGGGTGGGCGTTGGCTTCCTCGGTGGCAAGGAAGGCGCTGCCGATGCTAGCGCCCTGAGCCCCCAAAGCCAGAGCCGCTACCAGTGAGCGGCCATTGGCGATGCCGCCGGACGCCACCACGGGAACCGGGCAGACAGGAACGAGTTCGGCCAGCAGGCTCAGGGTGCCGATATGTCCGCGAACATGACCACCGGCCTCCCAGCCCTGGGCGATGATGATCTCGGCGCCGGCGTCGATGGCCAGTTCCGCGTCCCAGGTGCTGCCGACCTGATGGATGACACGAATGCCTTCGCTGACCAGGTGCCGCACCAGGGCGGTGTCCACGTCCCAGAAAAGCACCACGAACGGCACCTGAAGAGTCAGGCAGGTTCGCACGTGTTGATGGAGCTGGGCGTTCTCGGTGGCGGCGGGAATCAGATTGATCGCGAACGGCTTGTCGGTGAGCCGGCGTAACGCGTCAACTTCGGCGCTGATTCGTTCCACCGGCTCGCGCACCATGCCGAGCACGCCAAAGCCGCCGGCCCTGCACACCGCCGCTGCCAGCCGGTGGCGGGCAACGCCCCCCATTCCGGCCAGCAGGATGGGGAAGGCGCAGCCCAGGTGATCACAAAGCGGGGTGCGTAATGCCGGTGGCGGTGTTACCACTGCCATATCTGATCGACCCGTTCGTACAGATCCGCCAGTCCGGCCCGGCTTACCAGTTCAACTCCGGCTTGCAGAGGAAGGCCGGCGAGCCCGCGTTCTTCCAGATCCTCGCGCACCGCGTACACGGGCACGCCGCTTTCGGTGAGATTGGTGAGGTCGCGAACCAGTTCCGCCGGTTGGCTTTGTTTCCAGGTGCCCAGGATCAGGGGTGGTTGGCGCTGATTCAGCACCGCGTAATGCACGCCATGGCCACTGAGCAGCACCTGCAGATCGCCACCCGCGCCGCGCATGGATTGGGTCAGCCAGAGAATGGTGTCGTCTTGTTCCTCCACCGTGGTGCGGAAGGCTTGATCGATAACCTGCAGTACTTTCATGGCGCTTACCTCGTGCCGATGGTCAGGGTGTTGAAGGCGTCACTGGCGTAGCGCCACAGGTCCGGCGGGCCGCCCCGGCCGCAACCGTCGATGACGTCATTGACGCCGCGCTCGTCCACGCACAGGCCGCAGTTGATCCATTCGAAGCTCAGGTCCTTGGCGGCGGCTTTTTCCTGCAGGGCGCGGATCCATTCCCGGGTCAGCGGATGATCTTCTTCCGCCGCGTCACGGCCGTGTACCGCGTTGCCATGAGGGGCTTGCCGGGCGAAGGCCAGGGCCACGGCACCCTCGTAAGCGAAGACGCGCACCGAAGCGCCACGTTCCAGAGCCGCGTCGAGTAAGCGAAAGAAGGTGACGGTCCGCTCGCTTTCAAAAGGCGGATCCATGAAGGCGAAGGTCAGGGTTTTCAGGTCGCTCATGGGGACTCCTAGTTCCAGATCACTTTGCTGCCGGCCAGCAGGGCATCGACGGCGTCGCCGACGTCGCCCACGGTGACTTCGGCTTTCAAATCGGACGCTTCGATTTCCCGCTGCTTCAGTGAGAAGCCGTCGGCGCTGACAGTGACACCGCCGCCGAGCAGTGCGTCGAAGACCTCGCTGCGGGCGCCTAACCGGGCCGGCGCCACGCCGTTTTGCACCAGCAGGACATGCACCCGGTGGCCAGCATCGCGGAGTTGCCTGGCCAATTGGTATTGCGCCGCGCAGCGGACCTCGGTAAACGGGTCCTGGCTTTGGATGAACAGATAGTCGGACATGGACGTCTCCAGGATCAGGAAGAAAGGGAAGTCAGCGGACGTTCTTCCAGCAGCTGCTTGCGCAGCAGGAAGTCACCGAAATGTTCGCCGTCACGGCGTTGGCCGGCATAGCGTTCGAGCATGGGCGCGAGCAACGCGAGGAAGCGTTCTTCGTCCACGTTGCCGGCGTACAGTTGCGCTAGCCGGTCGCCATGAAAGCTGCCGCCCAGATACAGGTTGTACAGCCCTGGCGCGCGGCCGGTGAGCGCGATCTCGGCCAGATAAGGCCGGGCGCAGCCGTTGGGGCAGCCGGTCAGACGCAGGGTGATGGGTTCCTCGCGCAGTCCGTATTGAGCCTTGAGCCGCTGGAAGCGCTCCAGAAACGTGGGTAAGTAACGTTCCGCCTCGGCCATGGCCAGGCCGCAGGTCGGCAGTGCCACGCAACTGAGGGTATGGGCGGCCTGCGCTTCAGGATCGAGGCGCCAATCCAGTCCCAGGTCTTCAAGGCGCCATTGCACCTGTTCCAGTTCGTGCGTCTCGATATGGGTCAACTGCAAGTTCTGGTTGGTGGTCAGCCGCAGGCGGCCGCCATACTGTTCCAGAAAGCCGCCCAGTTGGGTGCGCAGGGCATCGTCCACGCGGCCGCTTTCCACATAGAGCGTGGCGTGCCAGAGGCCATCGTCGCCCTGTTGCCAGCCAAGTCGGTCGCCGTTGTGGTCGAAGCGGACGCCGCGGGCCGGCTCCAGCGGGCGGCCACGATGGCATTCCAGCTCTTCCAGGAACCAGGGCAGGCCGAGACGATCCAGAGTGTATTTGAAACGGGCCCGGTGGCGATCCTGACGATCACCGAAGTCGCGCTGGATGCTCATCACCAGTTCGGCGAAGGCGGGGGCCTCGTCCGCCTCGATAAAACCGATTTCCTCCGCCAGACGGGGATAGCTGTCCTCGCGGTTGTCCAATTGGCCCATGCCGCCACCGACACAGACGTTGAAGCCGATCAGATCGCCGTTGTCCACCACCGCGATATAGCCCAGATCCTGGCCGTAGATGTCGACGTCGTTGACTGGCGGCAGCACGAAGCCGACCTTGAATTTGCGTGGCAGGTACAGCTCGCCATAGACCGGCTCCTCGCCGTCGCTCACCGGCGTCGGCTGTTGATGCCAGATGTCCGCATAGGCGCCGGTTTTCGGAATCAGACGGTCACTGGTGATCCGCGCCAGCTGCTGCACCCGCTCGTGAGCTTTGGACAAGTACGGATTGGCGCCGCACACCACGCCGCGGTTGTCGTCGCCGCAGGCGGCGATGGTGTCCAGCTCTAATGGTTGCAGTCCTTGAATCAGCGAGCGTAGCTGCGATTTGCGCACACCATGCAACTGAACGGTGCCCCGGGTAGTGATGCGCAGGCCCCGTTCGGCGTAGAGACGGGAAAGACGGTCCAGACCCCGCCATTGGCGCTTGTCCAACACACCGCCGGGAATACGCAGGCGCACCATGAACTGGTAAGCCGGTTCCAGGCGGCGCTGGCGGCGATCGGCGCGGCGGTCGCGGTCGTCCTGCTGATAGATGCCATGGAACTTCATCAGCAGCGGGTCTTCCCCGGGCACCGCGCCAGTGAGCAGATCGTCGAGCCCCTCGGCGATGGTGCCGCGCAGATGGCGGCTGCGGGCTTTCAGTTGTTCGTTCTCATGCAGTCGTTCCACCGGCTGACTGAGATCGGGACGGGAATCGCTCATCACGGTCTCCTCAATACAGGTTGCGGTGCAGACGCTTGTCCCGGCCCAGTTGCTTCCAGGCGCCGTCTCCCTGGCGCTGGTCCAGAGCGGTTTTCAAGCTGTTCTCCAGGTCGCTCAATCGACCCTTGTCGCCACACAGGTAGAGATGCGCGCCTTGTTCGATCCAACTGGCCAGACGATCGATCTGGTTGAGCAGCGGATCGATCAGGCTGGCGCCGAGGCGGTCCTGGTAAAACACCGTATCCACCTGTTCCAGCACGCCATCCGCGTGGGCCTGCTGAATATCCAGCTGATAAAGAAAGTCCTCTTCGAAACGCTGCTCAGCGAACACCAGCCAGCACGGCGGGTGTTGAGGCCGCTGTGACAGCGCTTGCAGGAAAGCACGATAAGGGGCGATGCCGGTGCCTTCGGCAATCAGGATCAGCGGAGCGTCGTCATCCGGCAGACGAAAACGGGTGTTGCGATGCGGGTACAACCGCACCGGGTCGCCGGGCTGCAAATCCAGCAGATAGCGGGAGGCGATACCCTGTTCGTGCCGTTCCCGGAACGGATAGCGGAAGGCCTTGATGGTAAGGTGCAACTCGTCGTCCAGCTCCGCCAGGCTGTTGGCCACGTCATAGAGCCGGGGTTGCAAGGGACGCAGGGTGTTCACCAGAGCCTGGGCCGGCGGATGTGCCGGATACTGGCCGAGCAGATCGAGCAGTTGATGCTGGCGGAGAAAGGCCCGCTGCTCCCGGCTCTCCGCTTCGCACAGCGCTTTCAGCGCCGGGGCATTGCTGTGTTCCGCCCAGAAGGTGAGAAAACCGGTGCCGACGATGGTCAGATCCCGGGATTGGCGCAGTGCCTGCACCAGGGGCTGAGCGTCGCCATCCAGGGTCACCGGCTGCTCGCCGGACAGGTCGCAGGCGTCCAGGACCGCCGCCACCAGCTCGGGCGGGTTGTCGGCGAGAATACCGACGGCGTCGCCGGGGAACAGATCGGGGATCACCTGATCCAGCGCCAGTTCCAGGTGATGGATAGGCTGGGCGCGATTCGCGGCGCTCAGGTTCTGGTTGACCAGTACCTCCACCGTCAGAGGGTTGTGCTTGTCGTAACCGGGAGCGCGCGTGGCCGGTTCGGGGGCCGCCGTCCGTACGTTTTGTGTTTCGGTCCGCGGCAGCACTTCCAGTAGCCGGGTCATCCACGCCTTCGCCGGCTGCTCGAAATCCACATCGCAGTCCTGGCGTGTGATCAATCGCTCGCCGCCAAGCGCTTCCAGACGCTGGTCGAATTCCTGGCCGGTGACACAAAATTGCTCATAACTGCTGTCTCCAAGGGCCAGCACAGCGAATTTCAGGTTTGCCAGTTCCGGTGCGCCGTCGCCCATCAGGCTCTGGTAAAAGTCCTGGACCGGTTCCGGTGGATCTCCATCACCATGGGTGGCGGTGATGATCACCAGATGATCGCGCCGCGCCAGTTGTCGGGGACGCAACCGGGCCAGGTCGATCACCTCCGTGGCGATGCCGGATTCACCGCAATGTTCGCTCAGAGCCTGCGCCAGGCGGCGGCAGTTGTCGGTTTCCGTGCCGTAACCGATCAGTACCGGATTGGGGGAGGCTTTGGTCGAGGCGGTGGTGGACGGCTCGGTGTCGCTGGCGGCGAGATAGCCGCTCAACCACCAGCGTTGCCGGGCATCCAGCGTCGCCAGCAACTGCCGGACCTGGTGCCATTGAGGGTCGGAAAAAGGGGGCGGTGTGGCTTGCGCCGTCATTTCCGGCTCCGTGTTTCAACGTGGGGCCGACAGTATGGGCGCGTGTTTTGAATACGAATAATGAAATAGAATGTGGTTTAACTTTAAAGAAATTGATATAAATCATGGGCAGGCTTTAATTATGGACATCGATCTGGCCCGCACCTTTCTGGAGATCGTTCGCACTGGCAGTTTCATGGCCGCCGCCGAACGGTTGCACATCACCCAGACCACGGTGACCGCCCGCATTCATAACCTGGAAGGTCAACTGGGCTGCCGCCTGTTCGTGCGCAACCGGGCCGGTGCGCGGTTGACCTCCCATGGTGAGCGGTTCACCACCCATGCTAGCCAACTGGTGCGTACCTGGGAGGCGGCGCGGCGCGAGTTGCCGTTGCCGGAAGGGGCCGAGGACATGTTGGTACTCGGTGGCGAGACCAGCCTGTGGAATCCGCTGTTGCTGAACTGGGTAACGCGGTTACGGGAACAGCATCCGACCGTCGCCACCCGCGCCGAAGTGCATGACAGTGAAGCATTGCAGGAACGTTTGGAGAGAGGGGTACTGGACGCCGCGCTGGTGCACCGGCCAGCGTACTGGCCGGGATTGCAGGTGGAACAACTGCTGGAAGAAAAATTGATCCTGGTGCGGGCGGTCCGCACCGGGGAGCCCTATGTCTATGTGGACTGGGGCGCGGATTTTCGCAAGCAACACGACGTCGCTTTGCCGGAGCGGGCGCGCTCGCCGGTGTCCGCCAATTTCGGACCGCTGGCGATTCAGTTTCTGTTGCAGCAGGGCGGCAGCGGTTATTTCCGTACCCGCGTGGCCGAGCCGCATCTGCGCGAAGGCACCTTGGAACGGGTTGCCGATGCACCGGAATTCACCTATCCGGTGTACCTGGCCTACGCCCGGGGGAAACACAGCCCGCTGCTGGACCAGGCCTTTCGGGTGTTGCGGACGGTGGCGGGGGAAAGCGCCGAGTGGTCAGCGTAACCGCAACGGATCCACCAGCCCCGCCGCCACCGCCATGCCGACCAGATCGGGCAGGCGTTCGGCGCCCATGCGCTTCATTACCCGTGAGCGATACAGATCCACGGTTTTGACGCTGACATTTAACTGCGCGGCGATCTCCCGATTGGTATAGCCCTTGACCAGTGGCAGCAGCACATCCCGTTCCCGCGGGGTGAGCGTGTCCAGCTTATCATCCACCTGCTGACGGCCGGTTTCTTGCTGATATTCTTTTCGCTCACTGTTGAGTGCCTGTTGCACGCTGTCGAGCAGTAACTGCTCGTTATAAGGCTTTTCGATGAAATCCACCGCACCGGCCTTGAACGCCCGCACCACGATGGGAACGTCGGCGTGGCCGCTGACGAAGATGATCGGATAATCCAGGCCGCGTTCCTTCATCGCTTGCTGGACGTGCAGGCCACCCAGAGTCGGCATGCGCACATCCAGTAGCACACAGGCGTTTTCCCCTGTCGCGCAAGCGTCGAGAAAGTCACCGCCGTTGGTGAACGGGCGGGCATCAAGGCCAACCGATTCCAGCAGCCAGGCGGTGGATTCCAGCATGCCGGGGTCGTCGTCCACCACATAGACGATTTGTGCGCCGGTGGTCATGGGGTCTCCTCGTTATGGGCCAGCGGCAGCCGGCAGTACATTTCCAGTCCTTGCTCGCACGAGCGGGCATTCAGCTCACCGCCGAGCCCCTCGATGACCGAGCGGCTCATCGACAATCCCAGGCCAAGGCCGTCGGGTTTACTGGTATAGAACGGTGTGAACATATGCTTGAGCGTCTCCGGGTCGGCACCGGGGCCTTGATCGAGGACTCGGATCACCAGGAAATTGTCCGGCGCGCGCTGGGTGGCGACGGTGATTTCGGAGGGGTGCTCCCGCCAGCGTTCGCGGTTGGCGTCGAGCGCGTTACGCAGCAAATTCACCAGCACCTGTTCCAGCAGGATACGGTCGGCGTACAGTGGTGGCAGGTCCTTGGCAAACTGCCTGGCGATGGTAATACGATGACTCTCCGCTTCCCAGGCGCAAAGGTGAATGGCCTGACTCGCCACCGTGTTGATATCGAGCGCCTCCAGGCGGCGCTGGCCTTTGCGCAGAAAGGCGCGCAGCCGCCGGATCACCTCCGAGGCATGGTGGGCGTGTTCGCTGATCCGGCCCAGCCCCTGGGCGACCTTGTCAATTTTGGGCGCCAGATCGGAGGCCGTATCCGGTTTCGCCGGATCACCGTGGTGGGGCGGTTCAAGTGCGCGCAGATGGCGCAGGCTGGCGGCGGCGTAATTGCTGATTGCCGCCAGCGGCTGGTTGATTTCATGGGCGATGCCGGAGGCCAGTTCGCCCATGGCGATCAGCCGGCTGCTTTGCGCCAGTTCATTCTGGTGGCGGCGCTGTTGCGCTTCGCGCAAAGCCCTTTCGGTCATGTCCCGGGCGACCAGGGAATAGTACTGGTCGTTGCCGGCGCCGCGGTGGGCCAGCAGTACCAGGGACACCGGAAAGAATTCGCCGGAGTCGCCGGCGCGCAGTTGCGCCTCGCTGGTCCACACCCCTTGTTCCCGAGCGCTGTTCCAGCCATGTTCGCGTAGCCGCCGGATATCCTCGGCGGCGAACAATTCGGCCAGATCCGGCAACGGATCCGGGCCGATGGCGAGAGCCTCGCGGGCGGCGCGGTTGGCGTAGGTGAGGCGCTCGTCGAGCCCGACGAACAGCACCAGGTCGGTATTCGCTTCCACGACTTCGGCCAGACGGCGGCGATTCTCTTCCGCCCGGACCCGGGCGGTGATGTCGCGTGTGACACTGACCACTTCCACCACCGCGCCGGTATAGGTTTCACGGATGGCGTGGCTGGCGGTCTCGAACCACAGATAGTGGCCGCGCCGATGACGGATCTGATAGGTCATGGTGTGATAACCCAGTTCCTCCAGCGCCGCCTTGGCCTGTTGTTGTAACCGTTCGCGGTCCTGCTCATGAAACAGCGCCTGCACCGCCGTGCCGCGCAATTGTTCCGGCCAATAGCCCAACAAACCCCAGGAGGCTGGTGAGGCGTCAAGGAACACGCCGTCGGGCGTGTGCCGCGAGATCAAATCGGTGGTGTTCTCGGTGATCAGACGGTACAAGCGCCGGGCACGGTTGCCGGCCTTTTCGTTTCGCAACTGATCGGTAGCGTCACGGCCACGGGCCAGGATCCGCTGGCCGGGCGGGTCGGGGATAAAGTTCCACAACAGGATGCGATCGCCGAGCCGCGCCTCCACGTCGACGATGGCGCGGCCCTGGGACAGACAAGCGGCGGCCAGGGCCTGGTGGTTGATTGGCAAGCAGCTGTCGGCGTCGATGCGGTGCTCGCC
>Ga0114898_1000138_pt1 | contig 73272 bp, 65 predicted proteins | sample Malvired_Geostar_FD_83496 | JGI IMG/M metagenome (GOLD analysis project Ga0114898, IMG submission 83496) | Marine viral communities from the Global Malaspina Expedition - Malaspina viral metaG DeepMed_Geostar | ecosystem: Environmental > Aquatic > Marine > Oceanic | place: Mediterranean Sea...
CGACCGGGGGCGGCAGGCGGTGGACGATGGCTTCCAGCACGTCGTCGATTCCGACACCGGTCTTGGCGGAAATCGGGATGGCGTCCGAGGCGTCCAGCCCGATCACATCCTCGATCTGCTGCTTCACGCGGTCGACATCGGCGGCCGGCAGATCGACCTTGTTCAGCACCGGCACGATCTCGTGATTGGCGTCCAGCGCCAGATAGACATTGGCCAGCGTCTGCGCCTCGACACCCTGGCTGGCATCGACCAGCAGCAGCGAGCCCTCGCAGGCCGCCAGCGAACGGCTGACCTCATAGGTGAAATCAACATGGCCCGGCGTATCGATCAGGTTCAGCAGATATTCCTGCCCGTCCTTGGCGATATAGGGCAGGCGTACGGTCTGCGCCTTGATGGTGATGCCGCGCTCGCGCTCGATATCCATCGAGTCGAGCAACTGCTCCTTCATCTCGCGCGACTGCATCGCGCTGCAGCGCTCGATCAGCCGGTCGGCAAGGGTGGATTTGCCGTGGTCGATATGCGCCACGATGGCGAAGTTGCGGATGTTTTTCTGCGGGATCGACATGTTTATCGAAACGCTTTCCTGATCCAGAATTCCTGTCACCGACCTGTTTGCCTAAAGGCGGGGCCGGCGGCTAGGAAAATATGTGGTTTCACTCTCGCGTCCACCGTCATTCCCGGGCCCAAGCTCCATGGGGTCCCGGAAATCCAAGCTTCAGCTCACTCTACAAGCATCCAGTAAGCAGAAGCCCGGACCACCGCAACAAGTGCGGGGGTGACGGCCGGAGAGAAACTTACCGCCGGAGACTGCCGCCGGTGGCCTTCTCGACCTGGGCGACGATCTTCTGGCTGACCGCCTCGATATCCTCCTCGGTCAGCGTGCGTTCGGTCGGCTGCAATGTAACGCTGATCGCCACCGACTTCTTGCCCTCGCCGAGGTTCGTTCCTTCATAGACGTCGAACACGCCAACCTCGCTGACCAGCGCCTTGTCGGCGCCCTTGGCGGCCCGCAGGATTTGTTCGGCGGCGATCTCCGTCCCCACCACGAAGGCGAAGTCACGCTCCACCGGCTGGAAGGGCGAGAGCTTCAGGAACGGCTTGGTCGAGCCCTTCTTTGCCTTCGGCATCGGCACCCGGTCGAGGAACAGCTCGAACCCGGCCACCGGTCCCTTAAGGTCGTAGGCCTGCAGCAGGCGCGGATGCAGCTCGCCAAAGCAGCCCAGCACGTTGGGGCCGAGGCGCAGGCAGCCGGAGCGACCGGGATGATACCAGTCCGGCGCGTCGGTGGAGACCTGCGCATTGGCCGCCGGCGCGCCCAGAACCTCCAGCAGGGCCAGGAGGTCGGCCTTGGCGTCGAAGGCATCCACCGGGCGCTGCTGCCGGGTCCAGTCGCGCGGCGCGGTCGCACCGGCGCGGATGCCGGTCGCCATCTGGGACTGGCCCTTCGGCGTCGGGTCGGCATATTGCGGGCCGACCTCGAACAGCGCCAGATCGGGGTAGCCCTGATTGGCGTTGCGCTGCGCGGCGGCCAGCAGATTGCCCAGAATCGACGGGCGCATGGCGTCCAGATCGGCGGAGATCGGGTTGGCCAGCATCATCTCCGGCTTCACCGGCCCGCCGAACAGGGCAGCCTGGCTCGACGGCATGAAGGAGAAGGTGACCGCCTCCACCATGCCACGCGAGGCCAGCGCGCGCTTGGCCAGCGGCACGCGGCGCTGCGCCGGGGTCAGGGCCGGCTGCGGCATGGTGGTTTCGCGCGGCAGCGGCTCGACCGGGATATTGTCGTAGCCGTGGATGCGCAGCACCTCTTCCACCAGATCGGCTTCGCCGATGATGTCGCCACGCCAGGGCGGCGGGGTGACGGAGAACACGCCATCTGCCTTCGGCTCCGCCTCGAAGCCAAGGATGTCGAGGATGCGCAGCGCCTCGCCCTGCTTCACGGCGACGCCGCCCAGCTCGGCGATGCGCGAGATGCGCAGATCGTAGCTGCGGCGCCATTCCGGCTCCGTGCCTTCGATCACGATGTCACTGCATTCGCCGCCGCACAGCTCCAGGATCAGCCGGGTGGCGACGTCGGTGCCCCAGAACGGCGAGGTCTGGTCCAGCCCGCGCTCGAAGCGATAGCGCGCGTCCGACAGCAGGTTCAGCTTGCGGCCGGCCATGGCGACGCGGATCGGGTCGAAGATAGCGGTTTCCAGGAACACGCTGGTGGTCTCGTCCGACACGCCGGTGCGCTCACCGCCCATCACACCGGCAAGGTCGTCCACGCCATGATCGTCGCCGATCGCGACGATCTCGCTGTCCAGCGTGTATTCCTTGCCGTTCAGGGCCTGGAACTTCTCGCCATCCTTCGCAAAGCGGATGGTGAGGTGGCCGCCCTCGATCTTGTCGGCATCATAGACATGCAGCGGGCGGCCGAGGTCCATCATCACATAGTTGGTGATGTCCACCAGCGCCGAGATCGGGCGCAGCCCAACCGCCTTCAGCCGGTCCTGCAGCCAGCGCGGGGAGGTGGTGTTCTTTACATTGCGGAAATGCCGGCCGACCACGATGGGGCAGGCATCCATGGCATCCGCCGGGAAGTCGCGGCGCCAGACGACCGGGCTCGGATAGCTGCCGTTGCGCTTGGAGGTGTCCAGCTTGCGCAACGTGCCGAGGCCGGCCGCCGCCAGGTCACGGGCCACGCCGCGCACACCCAGGCAATCGGCACGGTTCGGCGTGATGGCAATGTCGATCAGCGGATCGTCGAGCCCGGCATATTTCGCGAAGGCGAGACCCAGCGGCGCATCTTCGGGAAGCTCAATGATGCCGTCATGCTCGTCCGACAGGCCAAGCTCGCGTTCCGAGACCAGCATGCCATTGGAGTCCTGGCCGCGGATCGTGCCCTTCTTCAGGTCGATGCCGGTGCCGGGGACATGGCTGCCCACGGGCGCGAACACGCCCTTCATGCCGGTGCGCGCGTTCGGCGCGCCGCAGACCACCTGCACCACTTCGGTGCCGGTATCGACCTTGCAGACGCGCAGCCGGTCGGCATCGGGGTGCTGCTCGGCGGAGATCACATGAGCGACGGTGAAGGGGGCGAGGGCGGCGGCGCGATCCTCCACGCCTTCGACCTCAAGGCCGATCATGGAGAGGGTGCGGACGATCTCCTCCAGCGGCGCATCGGTGTCGAGATGCTCCTTCAGCCAGGACAGGGTGAATTTCATCGGGCCAGCCCCCCGGTCAGCGTCGGTACGTCCAGCGGCACGAAGCCGTAATGTTTCAGCCAGCGCAGATCGCTGTCATAGAAGGTGCGCAGGTCGGGAATGCCGTATTTCAGCATGGCGATGCGCTCGATCCCCATGCCGAAGGCGAAGCCCTGGTACTTGGTGGAATCGATGCCGCAATTCTCCAGCACGCGCGGATGCACCATGCCGGAGCCGAGGATTTCCAGCCAGTCGTCGCCGGCGCCGATGGTCAGCTCGCCACCCTTGCGGGTACAGCCGATATCGACCTCCGCCGAGGGTTCGGTGAAGGGGAAATAGCTCGGGCGGAAGCGCACCGGCAGATCGTCCACGCCGAAGAAGGCGCGGCAGAACTCGATCAGGCAGCCCTTCAGATGGCCCATATGGGTCTTCTCGTCGATCACCAGCCCCTCGACCTGATGGAACATCGGCGAATGGGTGGCGTCGTGGTCGCTGCGGTAGGTGCGGCCGGGGGCGATGATGCGGATCGGCGGCGTGGTCTTCTGCATGGTGCGGATCTGCACCGGCGAGGTGTGGGTGCGCAGCACCATCTTCGCCCCGTCTGCGCGGTCCGGCAGATAGAAGGTGTCGTGCTCCTGCCGGGCGGGATGTTCCGGCGGAATGTTCAGCGCCCCGAAATTATGGAAATCATCCTCGATGTCCGGGCCTTCGGCGACGGCGAAACCCATTTCGCCAAAGATCGCCGTCAGCTCGTCCATCACCTGGCTGATCGGGTGGATGAAGCCGCGCTGCTCCGGCCGGGGCGGCAGCGACACGTCGATGCGCTCAGCGGCGAGGCGGGCGTTCAGCGCGGAATCGGCGAGCCCGGTCTTGCGCTGCTCGATGGCTTCGGCCACCGCATCCTTCACCTGGTTCAGGTCCTGGCCGGCCTGGCGGCGGGCATCGGGGTCGAGGCCGCCCAGCTGTTTCATCAGCTCGGTGATGCGGCCCTTCTTGCCAAGGGCGGCGACGCGGGCGCGGTCCAGCGCCTCCAGATCGGTGGCCTGGCCCACTTCGGCCAGCAATTCGTCGCGCAGTCGGTTGAGGTCTTCCATCGTTCGTCCCGTCTTCCCGATACGAAAAGAGGGCCGGCCCCGCAGGACCGCCCCTCTTATCACTTTAATCGCCGGCGCGGCCCCTGGTGGGACCGCAGGCGACACAACGGTTGGTCAGCCGTTGCTGGCGAGGGCGGCCTGGGCCTGCTCGACCAGCGACTTAAAGACGTCCGGCTCGCGCGTGGCGATGTCCGACAGGACCTTGCGGTCGATGTCGATGCCGGCCTTCTTGATGCCGTCCATGAACTGCGAATAGGGCAGGCCGTGCATGCGCGCGGCTGCGTTGATGCGCTGGATCCACAGGCCGCGGAAGTCGCGCTTCTTGTTGCGACGGTCGCGATAGGCATATTGCAGCCCCTTCTCGACCTTCTCCAGCGCGATGCGGAAGCTGCTGTTGCCCCGGCCGCGATAGCCCTTGGCGAGATCCAGAACCTTCTTGTGACGGGCGTGGGAAGTGACGCCCCGCTTGACGCGTGCCATCTAGCTTCTCCTTACCCGTTCGGAAGAAAGTATTTTTTGACGCGTGCAGCATCCTGCGCGCTCATGATCTTGGTGCCGGTGTGCTGACGCAGCATCTTGGTCGGACGCTTGCGCATACCGTGGCGCTTGAAAGCCACGGCCATCTTCACCTTGCCGCTGCCGGTCAGGCGGAAGCGCTTCTTGGCTCCGCTCCGGGTCTTCATCTTGGGCATTTCAACCTCACAATATTACGGGTTCACATTGGCCAGCCAGGCATGCCCTACAAGCCATGGCGCGGCCTTGCCCCATCAGGCCGGAGCCTGAGGGAAGGCGGTTTATACAGAGTGCTTGGCCGGAAAGCAAGGCCGTGTGGTGCGGTTTTCGGCGCGCCTCAGCGCGGCGCGATCACCATCACCATCTGGCGGCCTTCCAGCTTCGGATACTGTTCGACCTTGGCCAGTTCCTCGACATCGTCCTTCACCCGCATCAGCACATTCATGCCGATATCCTGGTGGGCCATCTCGCGGCCGCGAAAGCGCATGGTGACCTTCACCTTGTCGCCATCGGTCAGGAACTTGTTCACGCTGCGCATTTTGACGTCGTAATCATGATCGTCGATATTCGGACGCATCTTGATTTCCTTGACCTCAATGATCTTCTGGTTTTTGCGCGCTTCGTTGCGCTTTTTCTGCGCCTCGTACTTGAACTTGCCGTAATCGAGAATCTTCACGACCGGCGGTGCGGCGCCGGGCGAAATCTCGACCAGATCGAGACCCACATCTTCGGCGGCGCGCAATGCGTCCCGCCGGGACATCACCCCGAGATTCTCCCCATTCTCGCCAATCACGCGCAGCGTGTCGGAAGAAATATCTTCATTGACCCGCGGACCATCCTTGCTGGGCGCGGCGTCTGGTTGGAAACGAGCTATTTAACACCTCCGTCTGATCGGGAAGGCAAAACGAACCACGTTGCCGCCTTCCCATACGGCAACGGGCAATCGCAACCATGACCGGCCATCATGCCGGCGGCTGCGTTTCCTCTTTAAGTCTATGAAGTGCGTCCTCAAGCGCAAGCACTTCTTGCTTGTCGCCGCCAAGACGCCGCATCGCGACCTTGCGTTCTTCCGCCTCGCGGCGGCCGACCACCAGCAAAATCGGCACCTTAGCCAGGCTGTGTTCGCGCACCTTATAGTTGATCTTCTCGTTACGCAAATCGGTCTCGACGCGCAGGCCGGCCGCTTTCAGCGTGGCGGCGACCTCCTCGGCGTAGGGATCGGCCTCGTTGGTGATGGTCGCGACCACCGCCTGCACCGGGGCGAGCCAGAGCGGGAATTTGCCGGCATATTGCTCGATCAGGATGCCGAGGAAGCGCTCGAAGGAACCCAGAATCGCCCGGTGCAGCATGACCGGCCGGTGCTTCTGGCTGTCTTCGGCGATATAGGAGGCGTCGAGGCGCTGCGGCAGCACGAAATCGACCTGCAGCGTGCCGCACTGCCAGTCGCGGCCGATGGCGTCGCGCAGCACGAATTCCAGCTTCGGGCCATAGAAGGCGCCTTCGCCGGGGTTCAGCGTGTAGGGCAGGCCGGCGGCTTCCACCGCATCCTTCAGCGCGCCTTCGGCGCGGTCCCAGGTGGCATCCTCGCCGGCGCGGACTTCCGGCCGGTCGGAAAATTTCACCTTCACATCGGTGAAGCCGAAATCCTTGTAGACGCTCTGCAGCAGGGCGCAGAACCGGATCGTCTCGTCGGTGATCTGGTCTTCCGTGCAGAAGATGTGCGCATCGTCCTGGGTGAAGGACCGCACCCGCATGATGCCATGCAGCGCCCCCGACGGCTCGTAGCGGTGGCAGGCGCCGAATTCCGCCATGCGGATCGGCAGCTGGCGATAGCTGGTCAGTCCCTGGCGGAAGATCTGCACATGGCCGGGGCAGTTCATCGGCTTCAGCGCCAGGATGCGGTCATCCTCGGTCTCCACCGTGAACATGTTCTCGCGGAACTTCTCCCAATGGCCGGAGGCTTCCCACAGCGCGCGGTCAATCAGCTGCGGCGTCTTCACCTCGACATAGCCGGCGGCGTCCAGCTTGCGGCGCATATAGGCTTCGACGGCGCGGTACAGCGTCCAGCCCTTGGGGTGCCAGAACACGCTGCCAACGGCCTCTTCCTGAATATGGAACAAATCCATCTCGCGGCCGATGCGGCGATGGTCGCGCTTCTCCGCTTCTTCGACCTGCAGCAGATAGGCCTCCAGCTCCTCCTTCGTTGCGAAGGCGGTGCCATAGACGCGCTGTAGCTGGTCGTTATTGGCGTCACCGCGCCAATAGGCGCCAGACACTTTCAGCAGCTTGAAGGCCTTGCCCAGCTTGCCGGTGGAGGGCAGATGCGGGCCGGTACACAGATCGGTGAACGCACCTTGCGTATAGACTGAGATGTCCTCGTCCGCCGGGATGTTGCCGATATGCTCGGCCTTGTACTTCTCGCCGATGGACTCGAAATAGGCGACCGCCTGGTCGCGGCTCCAGACATCGCGGGTGATCGTCTCGTTGCGCTCGACGATCTCGCGCATCTTCGCTTCCAGCGTCTCAAGGTCTTCCGGCGTGAACGGCTCGGCGCGCGCGAAATCGTAATAGAAGCCGGTCTCTGTCGCCGGTCCGAACGTCACCTGCACATCCGGATACAGCTCCTTCGCCGCTTCGGCCAGCACATGGGCGGCGTCATGGCGCAGCAGTTCCAGCGCGTCGGGATGCTTGGTGGTGACGATCTCGATCCGGGAATCGGTGGTGATAGTGCTCGCCAGGTCCTTCACGTCGCCGTTGATCTTGATGGCGAGCGCGGCCTTTGCGAGGCCGGCACCGATTGACGCAGCGACGTCCGCGCCCGTGACCGGGCCCTCGAACTGCTTGACGCTGCCGTCGGGGAGCGTGATGGAAACCATGATCTGTCGCGTTCCGATTGGGTTGCGGTGAACACACTATATGGGGCTTCTGCCGCAGCGCGGCAAAAGGGCTGCAACTCTAATGCGCCGCCTTGGCGTGTCAAGCGGGCGTGGCGTCGCGCCTGGCAGCATCGCGATTTGGCGCCGCGATTTGCCCTCTTGCGGGTCGCCGGGCGGCGCGGCACTATCCGCCGCGGTCGCAATATCTTGCGCAACCTCCACTTTGAGAAACCCCTAGGCAATAGAGGCTGCGGGCCATGCCCGTTCCGTTTCTCTCTCCCGAATTGGTCGAACTGGTCGGTGGCATCGCCGCCGTACTGACCACGATCTCCTTCCTGCCGCAGGTGCTGAAGGCCTGGCGCAGCCGCTCGGCGCGCGACGTGTCGCTGGCGATGCTGCTGCTGTTCCTGGCCGGCGTGCTGCTGTGGCTGTGCTACGGGCTGGCGCTGGAGTCGCTGCCGCTGATCCTGGCCAACGCGGTCACGGCGGTGCTGATCCTGGCGATTCTGGCCGCCAAGCTGCGCTTCCGCACCTCGGACCCGGTGTAACCCGGCCTATTTCACGCCGGGTTCCGAATCGTCCTTGCCCATCGGCATGCGCGGATCGAGCTTCATCGCCTGCGGGCTGCTGGCCGGCACATTCACGAATTTCCCGCGCAGATCGGCCGGCTTCGAGGCGCGGCGGGTCATGCGGTAGGCAACGAAGCCCCCGGTCGCGGCGGAGATGACGGCGGCATAGAAGAACAGGCCGGCCGGGCCGATCAGTTCCATGACCAGCGTGGCGAGCAGCGGGCCAATAGTCGAGCCGATGGCCCAGGACAGCAGCAGTGTGCTGGTCAGCGGCACCATCTGGCCGGGTTCGGCGAAGTCGCTGGCATGCGCGATGCACAGCGCATAGATCGACAGGCCGGTCGCGCCCCAGATGCCGAACAGCGCATAGAGCATCCACACCGGCAGGATGGGGCCGAGAAGGGCAATCGCCAGCGACACCGCGAGGACGACCGCCAGCCCGCCGACGATTACCCGGCGGCGGTCGATGCGGTCGGACAGCCAGCCCATCGGCCATTGCGCGAACAGGCTGCCGATCTGCATGACCGAGACCAGCGCCGCGATGGGGCCGGCGGCCAGCCCGATCTGCAGGCCATAGAGCGGCGTGATGCCGATCACCGCCGCGTTCATCAGGCCGGTCGCCACACAGCCGATCAGCGCCGCCGGCGCGATGGCGTAGAGCTCCTTCAGCGACATGGTGGCGACGGTCGGCGGCGGCGGGGTGACGGCACGGGTCAGCGCCACCGGGATCAGCGACAGCGAGGCGCAGGCGCTGATCAGCAGGAAGAACCCCGTGCCCATTGGGTCGCCGATGGCCAGCAGCATCTGCCCGCCGGCCAGCGTCAGCTTGTTGGAGATCATGTACAGCGACAGCACGCGGCCACGAATCGGCTGCGGCGCTTGTGCCACGATCCAGCTTTCCGCCACGCTGAACAATCCGGCCATGCAGATGCCCATCAGGAAGCGCAGGCAGCCCCAGAGTATCCAGTCGATACCGAGCGTCAGCCCCAGCGTCGAGGCGGAGACGGCGGCGGCGAACACGGCGAAGGTGCGGATATGGCCGATGCCGCGTACCAGCCTGGGCATCAGCAGGCAGCCGATCAGGAAGCCGAAGGAATAGAAGGTGGCGACGACGCCGATCATCGTCGGCGACAGGCCTTCCAGGCCCATGCGCAACGGCACCAGAACGCCGATCAGGCCGTTACCGAGCTGCAGGATCATCACGCCCAGAACGATGGCCAGGATCGCCGGGATGGCGTCACGCATGATGGGCTCCGGCCTTGTTAGCGGTTCTTGCTTGGTGGGTATTCTGGGATAGATGCCAGAAGGTTACAAGCAGGCGTCTTGGCAGATTTCCGGCTATTCGACGATGCGCATCCCGTCATTCTCCGCCTCGGCGAACAGCCAGTCGCGGAAGGCGGTGATCTTCGGCCGCTCGGCTGACGCCTCGGGGCAGACGAAGAAATAGGAGTGATAGGCGTTCAGCGCGAATTTGAAGGGCTGCACCAGCGTGCCGTCCGCAATCGCGTCGCGCACCAGGGGGCTGCGCCCCAGCGCCAGTCCCTGGCCGTTGATTGCGGCCTGGAACACCATGCTGGAATGGCTGAAGGAGGGACCGCGTGTCGGGTCCACATCGTCGATGCCGGCGGCCAGCAGCCACATCCGCCAATCCTCGTGCATATGGTCGTGCAGCAGCGTGTGGTGCTTCAGATCCTCCGGCGTGCGCAGTGGATGCGGCCCGTCCAGCAGCTTCGGGCTGCATACCGGGAACACGCTCTCGGTCATGAAGCGCACCGCCTTCACCCCCGGCCAGCCGCCGGTGCCGTAGCGGATCGCGCAATCCACGTCTTCCTGGTTGAAGTCCACGATCTTGTCGTTGGCAGCGACCCAGACATCGATCTCCGGATGCTGCGCGCGGAACCGGCCGAGGCGCGGCACCAGCCAGGTCGCGGCGAAAGACTGGAAGGTGGAGACGGTCAGCCGGCCGGCGCGGTCGCGCGCCAGCAGCCGCCCGGTGCCCTCGGCCAGCCGGTCCAGAGAGTCGCGCGCCACGGCAAGGTAGCTCTGCCCCTCCTCGGTCAGGAACAGCGCACGGCTGCCGCGCCGGAACAGCGGCAGGCCCAGCCAGGTTTCCAGCGACTTCACCTGATGGCTGATTGCCGCCTGCGTCACATGCAGCTCGTCGGCGGCCTTGGTAAAGCTCAGATGCCGGGCGGCGGCCTCGAAGGCGCGGACGGCGGTCAGCGGCGGCAGGCGGCGGGACATGATCTCGATATCCATTCAGCATTAGAAAATCTTATCACCATGATAAAAAACTATCCTTTGTCAGCTTCAAAGAAAAGGCAGATATAAGCATCATCTCAATAATTTGACGGTCTGGGATTGTCATTAGGACAATTTGGCCGTTCGAGGAGAGTGCCATGTCTGCTGTCAATACCGGCCTTCCGTTATCCGCCACCGCTGTCTCCGGGGGCGTCTCCCAGCGTGGTTTCGGCATCCCTACCGTCCGCGTCCTGCTGATCGGCTTGGTCGATCTGCTGATTGCCTGGCAGGAGCGCGCGATACAGCGCCACCGTCTGGCGGGCCTCGACGAGCGCGGGCTGAAGGATGTTGCGCTGAGCCGCGCCGATATCGCCCCGGAGGTCGCCAAGCCGTTCTGGCGGGCCTGAAGCACCCGTCAGATGCCTTGGCCGCGTGGCTTGCCCGCGGCCGGCTCCTCTGCTTCACCAACCCCGCCTTGCGCCTCCGGTTTCGACCGGAGGCGTTTTTTTTGCGGGCTTGTTTCAACATCAATTTAACTAATCCGATGATGAAAAAGCGTCGTTTGTGATCTCGCTCTAAGTAAATGAATATACAGGAAACAGGGAAGGCGAACGTCTCCATATTGTCATGAAGACAATTCAGCCTTAGCGATGGAGGGTCGAATGGCCACTGTTATGATGAAAACTCAGCCGGCTTCCGCCCGTATGCCGGCCCGGATGCCTCGGATCAGTGTGCGCAGCCTGATTTTCGGCCTGCTGTCCTGGCTGGCCGATGCGCAGTCGCGGGCGTCATCCCGGTACGAATTGCAGGAACTCGATGCCCGGCAATTGCGCGATGTCGGGCTGACACGCGCGGAACTTGACCGTGCCTTCGGTCCCACTTTCTGGATGATCCGCTAGAGTGCGATCGCTTTAAATGCGATCACTCAAGTGATCGATTTAAAGCGTGAATCGCCCTCTATGGTATTGATTAGAGGCGGATTCACGTTTCAGCCTGAATCAGATATCCGATTCAGGCTGAAACGATCCGGCTCTAGAGTCTATGGTGCGGGCTTTCGTAAACCGGATGGTGTTGCACGCTGCGTAACGCCGTCCGGTTTTTCCCGTTGCTTTGAGGATGCCGTTCATGACGGTGAAGCCGCTGGCTGACGCCGCTGCCCCGGAAACTGCCGCCGCCCGGCGTGAAAGCCTGATCGGCGTCGGTTACGGGCTGGCCGCCTTCCTGTTCTGGGGCGTGGCACCGGTGTATTTCAAGCTGGTGGCGCATGTCGCAGCGCCTGAGATTCTGGCGCACCGCATCGCCTGGTCGGCGGTTTTCCTGGTGCTGCTGGTCGGGCTGCTGCGCCGCTGGCACGGCGTCGTCGCGGCCCTCACATCCTGGCGGTTGTTCCTGCCGCTGCTGCTGTCGGCGGCGATCCTGTCGGCGAACTGGTTCACCTACATCGTCGCGGTGAACAGCGGGCAGGTGCTACAGGCCAGCCTCGGTTATTACATCAACCCGCTGGTCAATGTGCTGCTGGGCATGATTTTCCTGAAGGAAAGGCTGCGCCCGGCGCAGATCGCGGCGGTGGCGCTGGCCGCCATCGGCGTTGCGGTCATGGTCGGCGCGGCCGGACAGATTCCCTGGATCGCCCTGTTCCTCGGCTTTTCCTTCGGTTTCTACGGGCTGATCCGCAAGATGGTGCCGGTCGATGCGATCAGCGGCTTGTCCGTCGAGGCCGTGGCGCTGACGCCTTTCGCGCTCGGCTATATCTTCTGGCTGGGCAATGCCGGCAGTTTCGGCGCTGTCGGCCTTGCCACCGACCTGCTGCTGGTGGCCGCGGGCCTTGTCACGCTGCTGCCGCTGCTGTGGTTCAATGCGTCGGCCAAGCGGCTGAAACTGTCCACGGTCGGTATCCTGCAATATGTGGCACCCACCGGGCAATTCCTGCTGGCGGTGCTGCTGTTCGGTGAGAATTTCACGCCGGTTCACATGGTGACATTCGCCTGTATCTGGGCCGGGCTCGCGCTCTACACGGCGGACGCGCTGCGCGGCAGCAAGGGGAGGGAGAGATGACCGACAAGACCTATTTTGCCACGCTGGCGGCCTATAATCGCTGGGCCAACGGGAGACTCTACGCCGCCGCCGAGGCGCTGGGCGAGGCGGCCCGAACCGCCGACCGGCAGGGCTTCTTCGGTTCCATCCACAACACGCTGAACCACATCATGGTCGGCGACCGGCTGTGGCTGTCACGCTTTCCCGGCCAGCCGGCCTATCGCTACAAGCTGGACGATGTACCCTATCCGGACTTCGACGCGCTGAAGGCGGCGCGAGTGGCGCAGGATCAGGTCTTTATCGATTTCCTGGCGGCGATGACTCCGGAGTATCTGGCCGGCGACCTCAGCTACACCAACACGCGCGGCGAAACCTTCACCATGCCGGTGCGGCTGGTGCTGGGCCATGTGTTCAACCACCAGACCCACCATCGCGGGCAGGTGCACCATATGATCGGGATGGCGGGAACAGAACCGCCTTCGATCGACCTGATCTATTACCTGCGCGAAGTGGGCATCTAGAGGCTAAGGTCCGGGGCCGGACGGATCACGCCGCAGCCATAGCCTTCCCAGTTGGTGACCGGAACGGTCAGCTGGCTGGCCAGCGCCTCCCGGTCGGCCTGCTTCAGCACGCCAAGCTGGGTGAGAATCCAGCCCAGCGCCACGGTGGAGGCGCGGGCATGGCCGTCATCGACCTTCAGCGCGATGCCGAGGCCCAGCTCGGGGATCGCGGCGGTATAGACGCCCTCCGCCCCGGTCTTCAGCAGGATGCGCTCGCCCAGCTGCTGCAGCACCAGGCTGCCGAAGCGGCCGGTGCCGGCAATCATCAGCGGCTCGGCCGCCACCGCCTTGCGGATGCGCAGGATCGCCTCGCGGCGTTTGGCGGATAGTTCCGCCGGGTCGGCCATGCGCGCCATCGCCACCGCCATCGCCTTCAGCGACATGCCGAAGACCGGGATGCCGCAACCATCGATACCGCGCGGCGTGCCTGACAGATCCTCGCCGCCCAGCTCCTCGCAGAGTTTGATGAGGCGCTTCTGCACCGGATGGTCGGCGCGGATATAGCCCTTGGTCGGCTCGCCCAGATGCTTCGCCGTGCTGAGGAAGCCGCAATGCTTGCCCGAACAGTTATTATGGATGCGGCAAGCGCTTTCGCCCTTGCGGATCATCGCATGCGCCGTCGGCTCATGGCTCGGCAGCTGGTTGCCGCATTCCAGATCGTCATTGCCGAGGCCAAGCTGCGACAGCCAGGCATCCACCGTTTCGGTGTGCATCGTCTCGCCACTGTGCGAGGCACAGGACAGCGATATGTGGCGGTCGGCCAGCCCATAGGCGTCGGCGGCGCCGCTTTCCACGAAGGGGATCGCCTGCAGCGGCTTGATCGCGGAGCGGCCATAGACCAGCCTGTCGGCATCGCCCCAGGCATGGCGCAGGCTACCCGAGGCGTCCGCCACGGCGGCGATGACCCGGTGGAAGCTCTCGACCATGCCGCCGCGCGTCACCTCGACGGCGATGGGGGCGGCGCTGCCGGCGCCGGCAGTGTTGGTCTGGACGCGGAGAATTTCTTCTGTCATTGGGGGCATCCGCAAAAAAAGCTGGTGGGAACTCCGATGCCGGCAACCTTGCCTTGCCGCTCCGGCGCTGGCAAGCAGGAGGGAAGGAGAAGGAGAGGTCATGAAGGGCTATTTCGCCATCGGCGTTCAGGGGTTGAGCAAGGCGCAGAACGCGGGGACGCTGTTCCGCACCGCGCATGCCTTTGGCGCCAACTTTGTGTTCACCATCGGCGAATCCTACGACCGGAAGAAGCTGAACCAGAGCGACACCTCCAATACGCTGCGCAATCTTCCCTATTACCGGTTCGACGGTGCGCGCGATTTCCGCCTGCCGGAGGGTTGCGCGCTGGTCGGGGTGGAGCTCGTCGAGGATGCAGTGGCATTGCCCAGCTTCCGGCATCCGCGCCAGGCCGCCTATATATTGGGGCCGGAACGCAACAGCCTGGACCCGGAAATCGTCGGGCTGTGCGACCATGTGGTGCAGATACCGATGAAATTCTGTGTCAATGTCGGCATTGCCGGCGCCATCGTGATGTATGACCGGCTCATCAGCCTGGGACGCGCCGCGCCGCGTCCGACCATGCCGGGTGGACCTGTCGAGCCGCTGCCGGAACCGGTCTTCGGCGCGCCGCTGTGGGCCAAGAAGCAGCGCCGGCGCGAACGCCTCGCCGCGGAGGAGAATGTTGGCCGCACGGACTAGGCCCGGTAGCGGCTGTATCTGTTTCAGGCTGATTTTTGCACTGGGCGTACCTATCTGTTGATCATTCAAGATTGAACCGGGACCAGACAATGTCGGGCGATGAGACGCGGGACGAATTTCCCTATGACGAATATTCCGCCCCGCGCAGGCGGGTGACACAGTGGCTGCGCCGCATCCCGCTGGTGCGCAGCCTGGGTGTGCTGGTCCTGCTCGTCCTGCTCTATTACGGTGCCGGCGCCACGATCATCAACAAGATCGACGCCGATCCGGATTTCGCGCCGCCGACAGTGGCCGAGGGCAGCAGCAACGCGATTGCGGCGGCGGCGGCGATGGTCAGCCGCGAGGTGGACCAGAATGGCTGGACCGCCAACGACCCGTTCTTCATGCCCTCCGTCATTCTGGACAATATGCCGAACTACCAGCAGGGCATCCTGAAGGCGGTTTCGCGTTTCAGCGTCGAGATGATGGACCATATCGGCCGCATACGGGGCACCAGCCAGATCGACAAGGATCTGGAGCGCGCCGCCGGCCTGCTGAAATATCCAGGCAATGTCTGGGTCTGGGACCCCTCGGTCTCGCTGGCGCCGACGGCGACCTCCGAATCGCAGTACCGCGCGGCTGCGCGGGCGCTGATCTCCTATAATGACAGGCTCTCGACCGGGCAGGCGGTGTTCGACCGGCGCGGGGACAATCTGATGTCGATGCTGGAACGGATCGCTTCCGATCTCGGCTCCGCCTCGGCGCAGATCGACTCCCATATCCTGAGCGCACCGTTCTGGCTGATCGACACCAGGGTCGATGATCTGTTCTATTCGACCAAGGGGCAGCTTTACGGGCATTACATCATGCTGCGCGAGCTGGGCCGGGATTTCGCGCCGATCCTGCGCGAGCGGCAGCTCGATGGCGTCTGGCAGCAGATGCTGGACAGCCTGCGCGAAGGGTCCCAGCTGGAACCGCTGGTTGTCATCGGCGGTTCGCCGGATGCGCTGATCCTGCCGAACCATCTCACCGCCCAGGGCTTCTATCTGCTGCGCGCCCGCACGCAGCTCTATGAGGTGGTCAACATCCTGTTGAAATAGAACGAAGAGTCTGGTCAGGATTAAGCGGCGCCGGTACGGTACTGGGCTGCATGCGCTAATGCATCATCGTTACAATCTGGGATGGGGCTGACTGGGGCGATGACGGCTGAACACACAGCTGAACAGAGTGAGACGGATGTCGCTGACAGCGAGGCGTTGCTGGAGAGTCTGCTGTCGTCGCATCGCGCTGTCATGCAGATGGAGATGGGCGTCGAACGTTTCCGGGCGATGAACACCCTGTTCGACGAAACGCGCCAGACCCTCCGGACGATCGATTCGCGGATGTCGAGGCTCAGCCAGGAGCGTAACGGCTTTCGTGACGAGATTGCCTTCATCCGCCGCCATCGTTCCCGCCTGGCGACCCTGCGCGGATATCTGTCGGCGACCTATCGCAGCGCCGACCGGGCGATCGCCAATCTGGACGGTTTCACCCTCAATCACGATCCGGCGAAGCTGAAGATCATGCTGAAGGATCCCGACCGGCTGGGGATCGTCCGCGGTACAAGCTTCCTGGGCCTGATCAAGAATGGCGAACGCAAGGAAGCGGTCGATAACTACAACAAGAACGTCCTGAAGGCGCTTGACGGGCTGCTCGCCGATCATCGCGCCTTTCTGCACAGCATCGCCACCGACTGGCAGGCGAAGCAGGATGAAACCAGCCATGTGCTGGACCGGATTTCCGAGATCAAGAAGACCATCGGCTTCTTCATGAAGGAATTGCAGGTCGAGCACGTCCGCATCGGCAAGAACCTCCTGCCCGAGCATATCGATCAGTTGCAGGTAGCGGAAAAGAAGCTGGTTGACTGGCTGAAAGGGCAGAAGGAAAGCGTCGCGGTGCCAAAGGTGGAGGAGTAGCGGTTTTCTACTCCTGGTCCTTGCTCTGCTTTGCGGCGGCGGCCTTCATCGCCTCCGTCTGCATGCGGACCATCGCCTCGATCTGATGTTGCAGGTTGTCGATCTGCTCCTTCATCGCGCTCACCATGGGATCACCGGCGGGCGTTGTCTCGGCTTTCTGCGCACCGCCCGGGCCACCATGCGAGGCGCCGGGCGCAGCACCGGTATTCCGGCCGGCCGGGCCTTCCGCGCCGAAGGGCGAGAACATGCGCATGGCGCTGTCCAGCATGGCCATGTTCTGCTTGCCCATTTCCTCCAGATTGGAGCCGAAAGGGAAGATTCCGCCGAACGTGTTGTCCATGTAGGAGCGCATGCTGTCCTGATTCCGCGAGAAGGAGGACATGCTGTGTTCGAGATATTTCGGCAGCACCCATTGCAGGCTGTCGCCATAGAAGCTGATGAGCATCCGCAGGAAGCCGATAGGTAGCAGATTCTGCCCCTTCGATTCCTCCTCGACGATGATCTGGGTCAGCACGGCGTGGGTGATATCGTCGCCGGTCTTGGCGTCATAGACCTGAAACTCGACGCCGTCCTTCACCATCTGGCACAGATGGTCGAGGGTCACATAGCTGCTGGTCGCGGTGTTGTAGAGCCGTCGGTTCGCGTATTTCTTGATAGTGACGGGCTCGCCTTCCCCTTGCTTCTTCTTATCGGCCATTAGGGACCTTTCCGGTTGTCTCCCCCTGGCGTCAGACTCGCTCTTCGGCGTGTCTTTCCGCCCAAAATCGCCTTTAAGGTCAGGCTTCTGTTTTTGCTTTGCAACAGAAATCTTGCTGCGCAGCATAATCCGCAGCATTGTCGCCAGTCGGGCACGCAAACCGGCGTCTGGCGATCCGGTGAGAGGGCTTTTATAGTGTGGCCATGGCAGACGATACCGACGCAAAAGAAATCGACGCGAAAGAACTGGCCGAGCAGTTTCTCGACCTCTGGCAACAGCAGCTGGGCGCGCTGTCCCGCGACCCGGAATTCGCCCGCGCGGCGGGGCAGGGGATGCAGCTCTGGTCCCGCATGCTGGCCGGGATGGCCGCAGGACCGTCCGGCGCTCCGGGTGCCGTTGCGGCGCCGTTCGACGCCTTTTTCAATGCGATGAGGTCTGCTGGTGATGCCGGAAAAGCACAGTCCGCCACCGCAGATGCAGGCGGAAACCAGGCTGGGGCCAAGACCGCTGCCGCTGCATCTGGCGATTGCGGCGATGACCCTGCTGACCTCGCGCGGTGCCTTGCCGCTCTTGAGGAAAGGCTCGCTCGACTGGAGGCCGGAACTGGCGGAGACGGCGGAAAGACTCCGCCAAAGCGCCGCAGCCCTCGACGAAAAGCAGGTTGAGCGGGCGCTCGACGCAGCTGCAGCAAAACGCTGGGGCGCGTTCCTGGACGGCATCCTGCGCTATCGCCGGCATCCCTACCGGCGTGATTTGCCGGCCGCGCGGCTGGCCTGGCAGGATGGCACCACCCGCTTGCTGGCCTATGCGCCGAAACGTCGCCGCACCGGCCGGCCGGTGCTGGTTGTCCCCTCGCTCATCAACCGCGCCTACATACTGGACCTCACGGAGCAGCGCAGCTTCATGCGCGATCTGGCGGCGCGCGGCTTCCGGCCCTATCTGGTCGATTGGGGCCAGCCGGGCGATGTCGAGCGCGGCTTCACGCTGACCGACTACATCGCCGGTCGGCTGGATGCGGCGCTGGAGGCCGTTCTGGATGAAGCCGGCGCGAAACCGGCGCTGGTCGGCTATTGCATGGGCGGCACCATGTCGGTGGCGCTGACGCAGCACCGTCAGGCCGATCTGGCAGGGCTTGCCCTGCTGGCGGCCCCCTGGGATTTCCTGGCCGATCCGACACCGGCGACGGCGGCGCTGCCGGGTTTCCTGCCGGCCCTGAACGCGGCAATCGGGACGCTGGGCGAGCTGCCGACCGATATGATCCAGGCGCTGTTCCTGGGGCTCGATGCCCATCTTGGATACCGCAAGTTCCGGGCGTTCGCCGCACTCGACCCGGCATCGGAAAAGGCCCATGCCTTCGTTGCGCTGGAGGACTGGCTGAACGACGGTGTGGCGCTGGCCGGTCCGGTTTCCCGCGAATGCATGGAGGGCTGGTACATCCGCAATGACCCGGCCCTGGGTGCGTGGCGAGTGGCCGGAGAGGCCGTGGATCCTGCCACTATCCGCCTGCCGGCGCTGGCCATGGTCCCGGCGGGCGACCGGATCGTTCCGCCGGCCTCGTCGCTGGCCCTGGCTGCGGCGCTGCCGAACGCCACAACGCTGCGCCCGGCGCAGGGCCATATCGGCATGATGGCCGGCGGTGCGGCTGCGAAACAGGTGTGGGACCCCCTGGCCGATTGGCTGAAAAATCTGGACTGACAACCGCTTAATCGGACCGTTTGCGCCTTCGCTGCACTGCAACTATGGTAGCCGAAAAGCAATCGTTCCGGCGGACCACCAGCCGCCCTGTTCCAGGAGGAGTAAGCCATGACCGATGTCGTGATCGTCAGCGCCGCCCGTACCGCAATCGGCGCCTTCAACGGCGCGCTGAGTTCGCTGCCCGCCCATACGCTGGGCGAGATCGCCATCCGCGAGGCGCTGTCGCGCGGCAAGGTCGATGCCGCCGAGGTGTCGGAGCTGATCTTCGGTCAGGTGCTGACTGCCGGCACCGGCCAGAACCCGGCCCGCCAGGCCGCCATCGCCGCCGGCATCCCGAAAGAAGCTACCGCCTATGTCATCAACCAGGTCTGCGGCTCCGGGCTGCGCACCGTGGCGCTGGGCTATCAGGCGATCCGCAATGGCGATTCGGCCATCGTCGTCGCCGGCGGCCAGGAGAGCATGAGCCAGTCCACCCATTGCGCGCATCTGCGTAACGGCACCAAGATGGGCGACCTGAAGATGGTCGATACCATGATCAAGGACGGGCTGTGGGACGCCTTCAACGGCTATCATATGGGCAACACGGCCGAGAATGTCGCCAAGCAGTGGCAGATCAGCCGCGAGCAGCAGGATGAATTCGCCGCTGCTTCGCAGCAGAAGGCGGAGGCGGCGCAGAAATCCGGCCGCTTCAAGGATGAGATCGTGCCGGTCACGATTTCCGGCCGCAAGGGTGACACCATCGTCGATGCCGATGAGTATCCGCGCCACGGCACCACGATGGACACGCTGGCGAAGCTGAAGCCGGCCTTCGAGAAGGAAGGCAGCGTCACCGCCGGCAATGCGTCGGGCATCAATGACGGTGCGGCCGCGCTGGTGCTGATGAGTGCCGAGGAGGCGGCGAAGCGTGGCCTGACGCCGCTGGCGCGCATCGCCTCCTGGGCCACGCGCGGTGTCGATCCGGCGATCATGGGCACCGGGCCGATCCCGGCCAGCCGCGCAGCGCTGGAGAAGGCCGGCTGGAAGGCCGGGGATCTCGACCTGATCGAGGCCAATGAGGCCTTCGCCGCTCAGGCCTGCGCGGTCAACAAGGATCTTGGCTGGGACACCGACAAGGTGAATGTGAATGGCGGCGCCATCGCGCTCGGCCACCCGATTGGCGCGTCGGGCGCCCGCGTGCTGGTCACGCTGCTGCACGAAATGCAGAAGCGCGACGCCAAGAAGGGCCTGACCACGCTGTGCATCGGCGGCGGCATGGGCATCGCCATGTGCCTCGAGCGCTAAGCCGGCAGCACTATTTTCAAACAGCCGCCCCGGACATCCGGGGCGGCTTTTTTGTGGGTTTTGACCTCCGTCAATTGAAAGCTGCCGAACTCGTGTCATGATTAATGGGTAAATACCGACAGGGCGAAATCAAACCGTCGGACAACACAGGGAGGATGGCATGGCGCGTGTGGCAATCGTGACGGGTGGAACGCGGGGCATCGGCAAGGCGATCTGCCTGGCGCTGAAGGACAAGGGCTACAAGGTCGCGGCCAATTATGGCGGCAATGACGAGCGGGCGAAGCAGTTCACCGACGAGACCGGTATCGCCGCCTACAAATTCGACGTGTCGGATTTCAAGGCCTGCCAGGAAGGCGTGGCGAAGGTCACGGCCGATCTGGGGCCGGTCGATATTCTGGTGAACAATGCCGGCATCACCCGCGACGGCACCATGCACAAGATGTCCCACGAGATGTGGCAGGAGGTCATCGACACCAATCTCGGCTCCTGCTTCAACATGTGCCGCGCCGTCATCGACAGCATGCGCGAGCGCAATTTCGGCCGCATCGTAAATATCGGCTCGATCAACGGCCAGGCCGGCCAGTACGGTCAGGTGAACTACGCCGCCGCCAAGTCGGGCATCCACGGCTTCACCAAGGCGCTGGCGCAGGAAGGGGCGGGCAAGGGCATCACCGTGAACGCCATCGCCCCCGGCTATATCGACACCGACATGGTCGCCGCCGTGCCGGCCAATGTGCTGGAGAAGATCGTCGCCCGGGTGCCGGTCGGCCGTCTCGGCAAGGCCTCGGAGATCGCGCGTGGCGTGGTGTTCCTGGTCGATGACGAGGGCGGTTTCATCACCGGTTCGACACTGTCGATCAATGGCGGCCAGCATATGTACTAAGGCGGCCTAGCCGTCCAGTATTTCCCCCACCGTCCGGCGCAGCAGGGCAATATCCTGCTCGCGCGAGAGGCGGTGGTCGCCATCCTTCACCAGCGCGATGCGCACATCGTCGGTTTTCAGCGTTTCGGCCAGCCGGATAGAGACCTGCCAGGGCACGTCCGGGTCGCGCATGCCGTGCAGCAGCCGCACCGGGCAGTTGAGCCGGATCGGGCCGCGCAGCAGCAGATGGTCGCGGCCATCTTCGATCAGCCTGCGGGTGATGATGTAGGGATCGTCGCTGTAGGAAGAGGGTTCGGCATAGGACCCCTCGCGCAGGATTGTTTCGCGGACCTCATGCGAGAACTTCTCCCACATCAGATCTTCCGTGAAATCCGGTGCGGCAGCGATGCCGACCAGGCCGGCGACGCGCTCCGGCCGCGCCAGGGCAGTCAGCAGCATCAGCCAGCCGCCCATCGAGGAGCCGACCAGGATCTGCGGCCCCTCGGTTAGTGCGTCCAGCGCCGCGATGGCATCCGCCGCCCAGGTGCCGATGCAGCCCTCCGTGAATTTGCCGTCCGACGCGCCATGGCCGGAATAGTCGAACCGCAGGAAAGCCTGGCCGCGCGCCTTTGCGAATTCCTCCAGCGCCAGCGCCTTGGAGCCGGTCATATCCGACTTGAAACCGCCCAGAAACACGATGCCCGGAGTCTTGCCAGCCGTGCGATGATACGCGAGGCATTCCCCGGCGGGGCGGACTAGGGTATCGAAGGGTGTTTCGGTCATGACTTGGACCATCCTTACGGGGACCATTGTTGCGGAAGGGACGGCAGAAGGCCGTGACGGGAGAGAATGACGGACAGCGACCATAACATTGATGGCCCCAGCGCGGGAAACCCGGAAGGCAGCCCGGCGGAAGCCGCGCCCGAACCCCGCCGCCCGACCGTGCTGCAGGTTCTGCCCGGGCTGGTGACCGGCGGGGTGGAGCGCGGCACCGTCGATATGGCGGATGCGCTGGTGCGTGCCGGCTGGCGCGCGATGGTCGCCTCCAGCGGCGGGCCGATGGTGCGCGAGCTGGAGCGCGTGGGCGGCGAGCATGTCACCCTGCCGCTGGCCAGCAAGAACCCGATCCGTATGCGCAAGAACGCCAAGGCGCTGGAAGAACTGATCGCGACGGAGGGCGTGGACATCGTGCATGCCCGCAGCCGCGCCCCGGCCTGGAGCGCCTGGTGGGCGACACGGCGCACCGGCACGCCCTTCGTCACCTCCTTCCATGCGCCCTACAGCCTCGGCGGGCCCCTGGTAGGGCCGCTGAAGCGGCTCTATAATTCGGTGATGACGAAGGGCGACCGCGTTATCGCCATCTCGGAATTCATCAGCCGCCACATCCTCGACAATTACCCCGTCGATCCCGAAAAGCTGCGCGTCATTCCGCGCGGCGCCGATGTGGCCATCTTCGATCCCGAGCGGGTGAGCGCCGAGCGCATGATCCAGCTGAGCGAGGCCTGGCGGCTGGAGGATGGCGTGCCGGTGGTCATGCTGCCGGGCCGGCTGACGCGCTGGAAGGGGCAGGGCGTGCTGATCGAGGCGATGGCGCACCTGCGCGACCTGCCCGTACTGTGCGTGCTGGTGGGCTCCGACCAGGGCCGGGTGCGCTACCGCGAGGAGCTGGAAGCGCTGACCGAGCGGCTGAATCTGAAGAGCGTGGTGCGCTTCGCCGGCGAGTGCCGCGACATGGCGGCGGGCTACATGCTGGCCGATGTGGTGGTCTCCGCCAGCATCGAGCCGGAGGGCTTCGGCCGCGTCTCCGTCGAGGCGCAGGCGATGGGCAAGCCGGTGGTGGGATCCAACCATGGTGGCGTGGCCGAGACCGTGCTGCCCGGCCAGACCGGCTGGCTGGTGCCGGCCGAGGACCCGGCGGCGCTGGCCGCTGCCCTGCGCGCGGCACTGACGCTCGACAATGGCCAGCGCGAGCAATGGGCCGCCCGCGCCATCGCCCATGTGCGCGACAACTACACCAAGGATTTGATGTGCGACCGCACGCTCGCCGTCTATGCGGAGCTGCTGGGGTAGGGGGGCGTCGCGCTAACCATTTCAGTCTTCATTTCTTGTCTCTCACGCCTTGATGATATATGTATATCCAATAGGCATATCCCATAGTCGGGAGGGAGGCATGACCAGTTCGACCGTCTTTACCAGCAACCGCAGCCAGGCCGTTCGGTTGCCGAAGGCCGTGGCGTTCCCTGAGGGCGTTCATCAGGTCGATATCCTGAAGATTGGATCCAGTCGTGTAATTGTGCCCCGGGGCAGGCGCTGGGACGATCTGTTCCTGCATGGGCCACGGGTCAGCGACGACTTCATGAGTGAGCGCGAACAGCCCGCCTTGGAAGACCGCGAGCCCTTCTGATGCTCGCCTATATGCTCGATACCAATATCTGCATCTATGTGATGAAGACCTACCCGCCGGCCCTGTTGGAAAAGTTCAACGCGCTGGCCGAGCAGCTCTGCATATCGAGCATCACGCTGGGTGAACTCTGTTATGGCGCGGAGAAATCGATGCGCCGGGCGGAGAACCTGTTGGCCATAGAACATTTCGTGGCGCGGCTGGAGGTTCTGCCTTTCGCCGACAAGGCAGCCGCCCATTATGGACAGGTTCGAGCGGAACTTGAGCGCGCCGGAACGCCCTGTGGCCCGCATGACATGCAGATCGGCGCCCATGCCCGCAGCGAGGGGCTGATCATCGTGACGAACAACATGAGGGAGTTTATCCGGATGCCCGGCCTTCGGGTCGAAAACTGGATTTGAATGGCCGGATTGCCATCCGTTACCGCCCTTGACACAAAACCATCATAAGAATATTCTGATAATTACCGTTTCCTGCGGTATTTAAGTAAGAATATTTCGGGAAATGGCCGTGAACGCAGCAGGGAGGGTGTCGAAACGGACATGAATCCGCCTGACTAGCAAAACCACATCACTGGATAGTTTTCCAAAGCACAGACCCGGATTTAGCACCGGGTGCCGGGATCAATCCCGAGCCATATGAAGCCCCGCCCTTTGCCGGCGGGGCTTCTTGTTAGGTGTCCCCCGCCCTATCTGTCGGACGGTTCCGCCGCGTCCAGGATGGCGTCGAGCAGGCCGGGGAAGCGGGCGTCGAGATCGTCCAGGCGCAGGCAGTTGGCATATTGCGTGCCCTCGCGCCGGCTGCACAGGATACCGGCCTCGCGCAAGATGCGGAAATGGTTGGAGAGCGTGGATTTCGCCATGTCCGGGCAGGGCATCGCCTTGTTGCAGGACAGGTCCGGCGATTGCCGCAGCGCACGCACGATGGCCAGCCGTGACGGGTCGCTCAACGCGTGCAGCAGGCCCTGCAGGGTGATGGCGTCTCTGTCGGGGTGAACCAGCGGGCGCATGCCGACCCATATGGCAGCTTAATCGCCTTAATTCAATTGTTCAATAATCTTGAACTATTGAACCTGATCGCCATCTTTTCCGCATCGACACATGTTTCGCTCAGGAGGATAAGATGAGCAGCAAGATACTTGAGGGCAAGACCGCCCTCGTCACCGGCGCCAGCCGCGGGCTGGGCCGCGCCATTGCCGAACGGCTGGGGGGTGACGGCGCCCTCGTCGCGGTGCATTACGGCAAGAACCGCGAGGCGGCGGATACCGTCGTCGGGCAGATCAAGGCGGCGGGCGGCGACGCTTTCGCCGTGCAGGCCGAGATCGGCTCGGTCAAGAGCATCGAGGACCTGTTCGCCACCCTTGATAAGGAACTGACCACGCGCACCGGCGCCGCGCATCTCGACATTCTGGTGAATAATGCCGGCATCGCGCCGAACATCCCGATGGAGCAGACCGACGAGGACACCTTCGACCGTCTGTTCGACGTGAATGTGAAGGGCGTGTTCTTCGTCACCAAACATGCCATCGGCCGGCTGCGCGATGGCGGGCGGATCATCAACATCTCGTCGGGCCTGTCGCGGGCCGTCGGCGGCATGGACATCCCGGCCTATTCAGCCACGAAGGGGGCGGTGGATGTGCTGACCCGGCAATGGGCGGTGGCCTATGGCGGGCGCGGCATCACGGTGAATGCGTTGGCGCCGGGCGCCATCGACACCGACATGAATGCCGGTTGGCTGCGCGACAATGCCGAATCGGAGGCAATGATCAAGTCGGTTCAGGCGCTGAAGCGAATCGGCAAGGCCGAGGATATCGGCGATGCGGTTGCCTTCCTCGCCGGGCCGGACAGCCGCTGGGTCACCGGCCAGTATATCGAGGCGAGCGGCGGCTGGCTGATCTAGCCTGCTGAAGCAAGGCTCCCGGACAGGCGGCGGCGCGCCCGCATCGCCGCCTGTTCCAACACCTCGCGATCCTGCTTCAGGGGGAGCGCGTCTTCGGCATAGCCGATGGTGAGGTTCAGCATATCCATCAGGATGGGCTGGATTTGTGCCGTGTCGGCGGCCATGGCAATACGCTCCAGTGCCGCGATCTGGCGCAGCACCACCTCGATATCGGTCGCGCCATCGCGCGCAATGGAATGCATCGCCCGGTCCAGCATGGTCTGGAAGGTCAGTGCCGGCAGGGACAGCCGGTCGTGGCGCGGCACATCTTCCTGTTGGGGCGGTTGCGCCGCCTGCGACAGCAGCGCCTCCAGCCGGTCCAGGCAGATGATCGCGGTCTTCGGGTCGTTGATGCCGGGCGACAAAGCGCGGCTGGCGACCTCGCCCAGTATCTGTATTCCCAGCAGCGGATCCTGGTGGTAGGAGCGCTCTTCCCCCAGCAGGAAGCAGCCGAGCAGCTTCTCCCGCAGCCCGTCGTCCAGCCGTTCCTCACCGATATGGATGGCCATGGCCGGCCGGTCACGGTGCAGGAAGTCGCCGGGCCGGCACATCAGCTCGATGGTCAGGCCGTTGCGCGCGGCGATCTCCTGCAGGCCGTCCGTATCGATGCCGCACAGATAGGCGCTGCGCGTTGTGGCCAGCGTCGCCGTGCCATTTTCCGCTTCCCGCTTTCCCTCGACCGGGTGGGCGCCCAGATACGGATCGGCCAGGAACCGCGCCAGACTGTCCTGGGTGTCGGTATGCACCCGCGCGACGATGTTGCCCAGCCGCAGCGTGCCGGCGATATGGTGCATCCACTGCACCAGATAGCGCAGCGCCTGGACGGTCAATAACAGGCCGCAGCCGAACAGCAGGCTCAGGCCGCTCTTGTCGTAGGCCTCCAGCGCCAGCCCCAGCATGCCGGCCATGGCAAAGACGAAGGTGGCGATGAAGGTGCTGAGCGCGTTCTGCGTCACCTCGTCCGCCATCAGGCCGGGCAGGGCGCGCGGTGAGGCCTGGCTGGCGGCCATGTTGAACACCAGCAGCAGCGCCGACAACGTCACCGTGGTCACGGTCAGCATGGCGCTGGCCAGAAGCTTCAGCAGCTCCTTCACGCTGCCGTCATCGACCTCCGGTATGGCGATGAATTCCGGCAGCAGCCGGTCGGTGCCGGCCAGGATCAGGGCCAGTGCGGCGGCACCGATGGAGGCGATTGTCGGCCGGAACCACAGGGCGGAGCGCAGGCGGATGACGAAATTATGCAGCCTGGTGATCATCCGCTCGCCTGTTCCGTCTCATGGGTCAATGAAGCCGCACCGCATCGGCGCGCCGGCGTGCCTCCGCCGCCTGTGCGGCATCGCCCGATATCTCCAGCACATCGCCATAGCGCTGCCAGCTATACAGGCTGTTCGGCTTGGTCTGGCTGCGCTCGGCGAGCAGCAGCCGGGCCAGCGGAATGCGTCCGGCGCCGATAGCGGCCTCAATGACGATCTGCTGGAACAGGTCGCGCTGGGCATGGCTGGCGCCGAGCTGCTGCCAGTCGTAGCGCAGCGGCAGCAGGATATCGAGCGCCCGGTCATGGCGCTTCTCGGCAAAGGCCAGGATCGCCTCTGAGATTGGCGCGGTCAGCGGCAGCGCCACCTTCGCCGCGCTGTTGTCGCCGGGATTGGCGCCGAACGACCGCAGTGAGCCGATCAGCCTGTTCGCTTCCTCGCTGCGCCCGCCCTTGGCCAGCGCCAGGGCGAAATGCGTGTCGGTGAAGGCCAGCACATGATCGTCCAGCCGCTTGCCGGAGACGCTGGCCAGCAATTCCCAGCGCTTGCCGACATCGACGCCGCAGAATTCCAGGCGCAACAGCATCGAGGCGGCGTTCTGCACATCGAGATAGAAGCCGTTCTCATCCACCTCGATCTCGGCATCGTAAAGTTCAAGCACGCGGTCGAAATCGCCGCCCTCCAGCGAATAGAGCGCGCGGTGCCACCACACATGATCCTTGAACGGGTTGCGGTCGGACCAGGTGCCGGCGGGCTGGTTCAGCCAGGCGATGCCGTCCTTCAGCCTGCCCTGCATTTCCAGCACATGGGCGACGGCGTGGATCGCCCACAGATCCTCGCCATTGTGATCGACCGCCGCGCGGCCGGCCTTCTCCGCCTCGGCATAGGCGCCGCATTCCTCCAGCCCGAAGGCCAGCATGCCCAACACATTGCCATAGCCCGGCATGTCCGCGCTCCAGGCCGGCAGCACGCCGGCCGGCAGGTCGCGCAGCGCGGCGGAGCGGCCGAGCCAGAAGCTGGCGAAATGCTGCAGCCGCAGCGCCAGCATGTCGGTCGGATACTCGGCCAGAAGCTGTTCCCACACCGCGCAGGCCTTGATCGTGTCGCCGGCAGCCCAGGCTTCCAGCGCCGCCAGATGCAGCGCCTCACGCGGGGTGATCCCGGCGGCGAGGGCCTTCGCCTGCACCAGCGCCTTCTGTGCCGCCGGCAGGGTGGCGTTGGAGCCGATCAGCAGCATGAAATAGCCGCGCAGGATGTGCCCCATCGCGAAATTGGGGTCGGCGGCCAGCACCTGCTTCACTTTCTCGCCGGCCGACAGCCGGTATTCCAGATAATCGGCAATGGCGGCGTTGAAGGCGGCGGCGGCCTCGGCGCTGTCGGTCGAAAGGGCAAGGCCGCGAACATCGTGCTGCATGGGTTCCTCCGGTTATTCTTTGGCGGCAGGGTGCCGGGCGGAGGATGGGCCTGTCCAGTGGATTGTTCGGCAGTGGCTATGCGCGCCGGCGCAATCCGTGGCCCCTGATCTTGCGCAGGATCATGATGATCTCCCCGCCGCCGCTTTTGCGGATATCCGCCAGCCAGCCACCATGCGTGGCGCAGAAGACGATGCCGAGCGTCAGAAAGGAGACCGGGCTGAAAGTGAAATAATGGATGTCGTAGATGCGGTTGATCGCCGCGATGTGGGCCGCGAACAGTTCCCCGCCATTCCGTGCTGCCTGCAACCGGGTGCCGAGATCGTCAATGCGACCCTTGGTGAAATTTTCCTGTTCGGCGGGGTCGCCCGGCGGCAGGTGGTTGTCTCGGCGGATATTCGCATCGCTGATGGTGATGAACTCGCGCAGCCTGCGGGACGTCTCGGCGATCATGGCGTCCCGGTCCATCCGGACGAAGTTGCGGTGGGCGCGCCGTATCTCGCGCAGGCTGGATATCGGCCGCCCCCGGTCGAAACATTTATCGGCGGCCGGCACGGTGACGTAGAGCACGCCGCCCTGTCGCAGCTTTGCCCACCATGTCTCCAGCGTTCCCCACGGATCGGGCGAATGCTCAAGCGCATGGTTGGCGATCACGAAGTCCTGGCTTTCTCTAGCGATGAAATCCAGCGAAAAGCCGTCGCCGACATGATGCGTCTCGACAATCGTCTCGCCGGCCAGTTCGGGGTAGGTCTTCTCGTTCTCGGCCCTGGTCTTGTAATCGACATAGGCGACTGACGCGCCCTCGGGCAACGGTGTCGGCTTGTGCAGGGCGCCGATCTCCAGCCCGTTGCCTTTCAGCCAGCGCATCGCCATCGCCGGACGATGATCGAGATGATGACGCGGCATCCAAGGGCGATTGAGGATCATTGAGTCTTACAAGATATGAATTTCAGTATTCCTTATATTGAATTTTGCTTTCGTCTGTCTCCTGGCGAAAGCGGCGCCATCTTGGCTGTTGGAATATTTTCCGCAATTCTATCCGCATACAGGGAGGCGGATCATGTTCCACGGCTTCGGGGAAGGCACGGCGCGTCTGGGCGAGGCGGAGATCTATTATCGCAGCGGCGGCAGCGGACCGCCGCTGCTGTTGCTGCACGGTTATCCGCAGACCCATCATGCCTGGCACACGGTGGCCCCGGCGCTGGCCGAACGCTTCACGCTGGTGCTGCCGGATCTGCGCGGCTATGGCCGCAGCCGGGGACCGGCGCCGGATGTAGTGCGCGACCCCGATCATCTGGCCTATTCCAAACGCGTCATGGCCGCCGACATGGTGGCGCTGATGGAAAGCCTCGGCCATTCGCGCTTTGCGCTGGCGGGTCATGATCGCGGCGGGCGCGTCGGCTACCGGCTGTGCCTCGACCATCCCGAACGCGTGATGAAATTCGCCGCACTCGACATCATCCCGACCTTGGAGAACTGGGAGCGGATGAACGCCGACAATGCCATCGCCACCTATCATTGGCCGTTCCTGGCGGTGCCAGCCCCGGTGCCGGAGAAGCTGATCGGCGGCGATCCGGATTTCTATTTCCGCCATCTTCTGGACCGCTGGGCAGTGTATCGCGACCGGCTGGACCCGGCGGCGGTGAAGGAATATCTGGGGCAGTTCCACGATCCCTACGTTATCGCCGCCACTTGCGAGGATTACCGCGCCGGTGCCGGTATCGACCGCCGCCACGATGCCGAGGACCGCGCCGCCGGGCGGAAGATCGTGTGCCCGGTTTTGGTGCTGTGGGCGCGCGGCTATCTCGGGCCGAAAGCGTCCTCGCCGGCGGATATCTGGCGCGGCTGGGCCAAGGATGTCTCCGAGGTGGCGCTGGAGTGCGGCCATTTCGTTGTCGAGGAGGCGCCGGAGCAGGCGGCATCCGCGCTGCTGGATTTCTTCAGCTGATCCGACCAATCGACCGCATGGTCCGGATGGGCGGGCAGGGCGGTTTCGGCTATGCTCCCGCCGGTTTCGCGGAAGAGGAAATGCCATGCCGATCATCGCTACCGTCGAGGAACTGCACGCGCTCTATGGCGAGGCCTCCGAGGCCTCGCTTGTGAAGGAGGTGGACCGGATTACCCCGGACTATCGCCGCTTCATCGAGGCCTCGCCCTTCGTCGCACTGGCCACATCCGGACCGGAGGGGCTGGACTGCTCGCCGCGCGGCGACAGGGCGGGCTTCGTGCGCATCGCCGATGAGCAGACGCTGCTGATGCCGGACCGGCGCGGCAACAACCGCGTCGATTCGCTGGCCAATATCGTGCGCGATCCGCGTGTGGCGCTGCTGTTCCTGATCCCCGGTTCCGGCACCACGTTGCGGGTGAACGGAACGGCGCAGCTCTCGACCGATCCGGATCTGCTGGACAGTTTCGCGGTGGAGGAGAAGGCGCCGCGCAGCGTCATCGTCATGAAAGTGGAGCGCGTCTATTTCCAATGCGCCCGCGCCATCGTGCGATCCGAGCTGTGGAACCCGGAGCGCCATGTCGATCCGAAGAGCCTGCCGACGCCGGGCCGCATCCTCGCCAATCTGTCGGAGGAGACGGTGGGCGGCGACGCCTATGACAGGGACTGGCCGGAGCGTGCCCGCAGGAGCATGTGGTAGTCGGCTAGCAGGCGGGGCGGGCTATTGCGTCAGGTTCGGCACGAACATGCAGCGCACATGCCCTTTCCAGAAGCACAGCCAGAAGCGCTCGTCGATCGAGGTGTAGATGCCGCGGTTGCGGTCCGGCCGCACCACCTGCCCGGTCGAGGTGATGACATAGCCGCTCTCGAAGGCGACGACCTCGCCCTTGCGCGCTGGCCGGCAATCATCCACGCCGCAGCAATGCAGGCCATCCGTGCCCATGTAGCGCGGGTCGCTCTGTATCCAGTAGGCATCGCCATGCACCAGCGTCAACAGTCCCATGCCGGCGGCGAGGGACGGCGTCAGGCCTGCGAGGGCGGACAGCGGACCGATCATGTTCAGTTCCAGCCGGTTTTTCTAATGAACCATGGCATGGAAAGGCGTGGCGCGCCAACTTTGCACGTGCCCTGGGCCACCAACCAAGCAGTTGGCTTTGTCGCCAAGAAATCGAAGTAAATTACCTGATATTTTAACTAACTATCGGCATAACCTTTTGTTAATTACTTGGGAATAAGAAGAGGCGGTAATCATAATCCATAAGGATATCGCCATGTTCGCCAAGGGCATTCGCATTGCCAACCTGCTGACCGGCCTGTTCGCCGTGCTGCTGGTCTTCCTGCTTACTTTCTGTATCCGTGAAATGATCACGGCCGTCTCCGACCAGCGTCAGGCTGGCGAGGTCCTGATCCAGGCCAATGCGGCCCGTGACGTGTTCAATGCGCTGCAGAACACGCGGCTCGAGCGCGGTCCGGTAACCAGTGCGCTGAAGGCGGACGCGTTGGCGGGTAACGGGTTGCTGGAAACGATCACAAAGGTGCGCGGCCTGTCCGGCCCGGCAACCGACGCGGTCATCAAGGCCTGTGGCGAGATCGATTGCGGCGCCGATGTCTCTGTGCAGAAGCTGACGGCGGCGCTCGACAAGCTGAAGGCGCTGCGCACCGAGGTCGATCCTGGCCTGCGCGGCCCGCTCGCCAATCGCCGTGCCGGTCTGGCCGATGAGTGGCAGAAGAGTGCTACCGTCATGGTGAACCTGCTTGAATCCATCAACGATCATCTGGGCACCGAAATGCGCCTTGCCGGCTCGATCAGCGCCGAGCTGATCGCCATCAAGGATGCCGCCTATCTGACCCGCGATGCGGTCGGGCTGGAGCGTGTCGTGGTCGGCGACGCCATCGACGCCGGCAGCGTGAAACCGGCTCAACAGGCGCGCATGCTGGTCTGGCGTGGTCAGGCCAAGGCGGGCTGGAGCCAGCTGGCGATGCTGGTGTCGCGCGATGGGGTTGATCCCCAGGTCGCGGCGGCCTTCGCCAAGGCGAAGACGATCTACATCGATACGCTGATCCCGGCCCGCGACAAGATTGATGCGGCCCTTGCGGCGGGCACTGCCTCGCCGGTCTCCAAGGCGGAATGGGGCAAGATCAGCGTCGCGGCGCTGGACGATATGGTCGGCGTTTCCACCACCGCGCTCTCCTCGCTGGCGGATTACGCGGCGGACCGCAATGCCGACGCCCAGATGAAGCTGGCGATGAATGCCGGCCTGCTGCTGCTGGCCCTGGCCATCGGTGTTGCCGGTCTGCTGATCGTGCGCGGCCGGGTGACCCGGCCGATGGCCGGAATCACCGAGGCCATGCTGCGTGTTGCCGAGGGCGACCTCGACGGCGAGATTCCCTACAAGGACCGCAAGGACGAGATTGGCGATCTGGCTGGCACGCTGGTGGTGTTCCGCGACAATGCGGAGGCCCGGCGCCGGATGGAAGCCGCGACTGCCGAAGAGCAGCGCAAGCGCACTGAGCGTCAGCAGGTGATCGAAAACCTGCTGGTCAATTTCGACAACAGCGTGTCGGGCGTGCTGGGCGCCGTCGCTGCCGCCGCGACGGAGCTGGAACGCACGGCCACCAGCATGACCGACGTTGCTCAGGTCACCAGCGACCAGGCACTGGCGACATCGGAGGCGGCGCAGCAGACCTCGGCCAATGTGCAGACCGTGGCGGCCGCGACCGACGAGATGTCCAGCTCGACCGCCGAAATCGCCCGTCAGGTCGAGGAAAGCACCAAGGTTGCCCGTCAGGCTTCGCAGGAAGCCGAGCAGACCGGCACGATTGTCGAGGAGCTGTCCAATTCGGCCAAGCGCATCGGCGAGGTTATTGGCCTGATCAACGACATTGCCGAACAGACCAACCTGCTGGCGCTGAACGCGACCATCGAAGCGGCTCGCGCCGGTGAGGCCGGCAAGGGCTTCGCGGTCGTTGCCTCGGAGGTGAAGAATCTGGCCAGCCAGACCGCCAAGGCGACCGAGGATATCGTCGCGCAGGTCAATGCCATGCAGTCGGCGACCGGCTCCACGGTGCAGGCCATCGCCTCCATCGCGGCGGTTATCGCCCAGGTGAACGAAATCTCCGCCACCATCTCCGCCGCCGTCGAGGAGCAGAATGCGACCACGGCGGAAATCGCCCGGAATGTGCAGCAGGCGGCCTCCGCGACCGAGGGCGTGACCGGGAATATCGGCAAGGTGAGCGAGGCGGCCGAGCAGACCGGTGCCGCCGGGGCCGAGGTGCTGGGTGCGGCCCAGGAGCTGTCGGAAAAGTCGGAGCAGATGCGCCGCGAGATCGAGACCTTCCTGACCGATATCCGCGCCGCCTGATCCGGGCAGCAGTGACTACAGGAGACGCCGGGCCTCGTGCCCGGCGTTTTCTTTTGCGCGCCCTCTTTCCCCGGTGGCGGGCCATGCTATCGTCCGGTTACGTCCTGTGACCGTTCCGGATTCTCATGCCGACACCGCCTGACGCCGCATCGCCGACGCCGCTCCGCTGGCTTGTCCTGTTCGGCGTGTGGATCGTCTATTGCTGCTTCGGCCTGACCATCGCCGGGCTGGCCCCGCTGATCGGGCCGATCACCCGTGACCTGTCGATCAGCAACACGGCGATGGGCGGCGTGCTGGGCATCTGGCAGCTGGTCTATATTGGCGCCGCCATTCCCTGCGGTGCGCTGCTCGACCGTATCGGCGCGCGCTGGGCGCTGCTGCTGGGGGCGGGCATCATCGCCTTGTCGGGTTATCTGCGCGGCATGGCGGAGGGTGCTGCGCTGCTCTATCTGGCCGTGGCCCTGTTCGGCATCGGCGGTCCCATCGTCTCCGCCGGTGCGCCGAAGGTGATCGCACGCTGGTTCACGGGGTCGGAGCGCGGCTTTGCCATGGGCATCTACATTACCGGGCCGAATATCGGCGGCATCATTGCCTTCTCGCTGACCAATTCCGTTCTGATGCCGGCCTTTGGCGGCGACTGGCGCGCCGTGTTGTGGCTGTGGGCGACGGTATCGGTGGCGGGCGGGCTGCTGTGGCTGGCGATTGCCAGCCTGCCGGCGGTGCGCGCACGGGACGATGCGGCGGAAGCCGAGGCGCGCCGCGACGGGCAGGGCGGCGGCGTGGCCGAACTGCTGCGTATCCCGGCGGTGCCCATCATCCTGATCATGAGTGTCGGCATCTTCACCTATAATCACGGCCTGAATAACTGGCTGCCGGAATTGCTGCGCGTGTCGGGCATGACACCGGCCGAGGCCGGCTACTGGGCGGCGGTGCCGACGCTGGTCGGCATCCTGGGGTCGCTGGTCATCCCACGCCTTGCGACACCGGCGCGGCGGCTGCCGATCCTGGCCGTGCTGTTCGTCCTTGCCTTCCTGTCCTGCCTGCTGATCGGTACGGTGTGGCAGCCGGGCCTGATGACCGGCCTGGTGCTGCAGGGCATCGCGCGCTCCTCCCTCATGACCATCGCCATCCTGATCCTGGTGGAAACGCCAGGCATCGGCACAAGGCGGGCCGGGGCGGCCAGCGGGCTGTTCTTCGCCGCCGCCGAGGTGGGCGGGGCGGGCGGCCCCTTCGCGCTGGGGTTGCTCTACGATGCGACGGGCGGCTTTCAGGCCGGCCTCACCCTGCTGGCGGCGCTGTCTGCCGCGATGCTGCTGTGCGTCGCGCTGCTGTACCGTCTGGCCCGGCGACAGGCTGCCTAGCCGGCGCTGAACAGCGGGAAAGTGACTCCCAGCGACCAGGCGAGACAGAGGCCGAGGCCGATTCCCGCGGACACCGGCCCGCTGCGCTGTCCGATCCATCTTCCCATCAGGCCGTGCATGAGCAGGAACAGGAGCAGCACCGGCAGGATGATGAACAGGAACATCAATCTCTCCGGGTCCAGAAGGGCCGCTCCGGCCAGCGACAGGAGCAGGGCGGTCCGCGCGGCGATGCGCTGCCACCAGCGCCCGCTGCCGGCACCGGTCAGCACACTGTCCGCCACCATGAACGGAATGGTGCCAATACACAGGATGGCGATGATCGTCAGCCGTTCGGCATTCGGCACGAAGCTCGCCGCATAGCGGTCCATCGCGAATCCGAAGACGGCGATACCCCAGATTGCGAGCAGCAGGATGGCGGGGATCGACAGCGCCCGTCCGGCGATCCGCCAGACCAGTATGAGTTGCAGCCCGCCATAGACCGCCAGATGGGCCATCAGATAGTCGGCCACCAGCACCGGCATGAACGGCACATAGACCGCCGTGCCAACCAGCGGCACCAGAAAGGCGGGAAGCAGAAGTGCCATCCAGAATCGCCGCGCCGGGATGGCGATGGCGGGCTGCGGACGGCGCGGCAGCAGACGCGAGAGCGGGTGCAGCAGGGCGACGATTCCGCCCAGCAACAGCACGATCCACAGGCCAGGCCGGACAATGGGGCCGTCGCTGCTCCGGTCGAACGCATCATCCAGCCAGGCGCGCGCCTCGCGCAGCGCGGTGGCGCTGAACAGCACACCGACATGTTCGACGGCGGGGGCGACGACGGCGCGGCGCACAATGCCGTTGGCGCTGACGCTTTCGCCCTCAGCGGCATCCGGCCGGAGCTGCCGCAGATTGTCGAGTGCGACGCTGCGCAGGGCGCCTTCCCACTGGCCACTGATCATGAGCAGCCGGTCGGGTTCGGTCGCAGTCACCGCACTGGAGAACATGGAGATTGCAACAATGGCGGCGATGGGCGTTCCGGCGGCGCGCTCGGCGATCGCGGCGCGCACGATGATGTCGGTCGCCATCGAATGGCCGAGCAGGGCGACGGCGCCGGTAACATTCGGCAGGGTGCGCCCGGCGGCGATCACACGGCGCGTCTCGGCGACAAGAAGCGCGGTCGTGCCGTCGACCGAGGTCACGTCCCCGGACATCGGCACCGGATTGCGCCCATGCCCCTCGAAATCAAACGCCAGGACGGTATAGCCCGATTGCGCCAGCGTCAGCGAATAAGCCTGCATCAGTTGGCGGGAACCGGCGAAGCCGTGCGCCACCACTATGAGCGGGCTGCTGGCCTCTCCGGTATTGCCGGGCTTGCGGTAAAGGGTGGCGGGCGTGGTGCCGATCCGCATCTCGGATATATCGAGACCCGACCGTCCCTGCTCCAGCTGGACAATGGAAACACAGATAGCAACCAGCGCGACGAGCGCGAGCAGCCAGTGTCCCGCAATTCTTCCGGTTTTCGGCGGCTGGCCGGCTTTTGGGGGAGTGTCGTGGCTCAATCCGGTGGCTTTCCTGCCCTATGGCTTCCCTGCGACGAGTCGATATCGCTGCGCGTTCCGGTTACTCTCTGCGACACAGGCGTCCAAATCAACGTGCCGGTTGCTCATGGTCCCGACATCGCCGACTGTTCCATCCGCGCAAACGCGATCCCCGCGGCCGCGCCGCGTGTTCGTGCTGGGCGCGACCGGAACCATTGGACGGGCCACGGTGCGCGCGCTCGTTGACCGGGGGCATGAGGTGGTCTGTTTCGTGCGCCCGCGTGCCGGGCCGGGTGGCGCGCTGGGCCCCGGCGACATCGCGGAACTTCTGCCGGGCGCCAGCCTGCGTTATGGCGATGTGACGGATGCCGGCTCAATCGCGCGCGACGGCTTCCGCGGCGAGGCGTTCGATGTGCTGGTCTCCTGCCTCGCCTCGCGCACCGGCAGGGCCCGCGATGCCTGGAAGATCGATCATCAGGCCCATGTCGATGCCCTGGCTGCCGCGAAACAGGTGGGCGTTGCGCACATGGTGCTGCTGTCGGCGATCTGCGTGCAGAAACCGCTTCTGGCCTTTCAGCACGCCAAGCTCGCCTTCGAGCAGGAACTGATCCACTCCGGACTGACCTATTCCATCGTGCGGCCCACCGCCTTCTTCAAATCGCTGTCCGGGCAGGTCGAACGCGTAAAGCAGGGCAAGCCGTTCCTTGTCTTCGGCGATGGCCGCCTGACCGCGTGCAAGCCGATCAGCGATGGCGACCTCGGCCGCTATCTTGCCGACTGCCTGGACGATGAAGAGCGCTGGAACCGTATTCTGCCGATCGGTGGGCCAGGCGATGCGATCACGCCCCGGCAGCAGGGCGAGATGCTATTCGCCCAGCTGGGCCGCGAACCCCGGTTCCGGCAGGTGCCGCTGGCGCTGCTCGGGGGCATCCGCTGGGTGCTGGCCACACTCGGCAGGGTAAGTCCGAAAATGGCGGACAAGGCGGAACTCGCCGGCATCGGCCTCTACTATGCCAGCGAATCGATGCTGGTCCTGAATCCAAAGACCGGGGCGTATGACGCGGACGCGACGCCCTCCACCGGAACGGAGACGCTGGCCGGGCACTATGTGCGCCTGATCCGCGGCGAGACCGGGGACGATCGGGGCGATCACGCGGTGTTCTGATCCGATCTCAGATCGCCGTGTCCCGCCGGGATCCGGCCTGACCCGCTTCATATAATCGCACTGAAGACTTGCGCTCCAAGCCATCTGTCTTTACAGACAAATGATAATTAGTCGCATTATTAGTTGAGCTGGATACATCTCCGGCGCGGCTGGAGCCATTGTTTTCAAGTCTTCACGGAGCGTAGCGATGATTGGGGTCAAGAAGACCGCCGTCCGGGGCTGTGGCCGCGCGGTGATGCTGGGGATGCTGCTGGCGACGACGGCCTTGGTGGCGGGCGCTGTGCCGGCGAATGCGCAGCAGACTGGTTCAGGCGGCGCGGTGCAGCTGTCGCCGGTCGTGGTCGAAGGCGAGGGTGGCAATCCCAAGTCCGATATCGGCACGCCGCCGCCGGCCTATGCCGGTGGCCAGGTTTCGCGCGGCGCGCGGGTCGGCGCGCTGGGCAACCGCGACATCATGGATGTGCCGTTCAGCGTGACCTCCTACACCGAGGAGCTGATCCAGAATCAGCAGGCCGAGACGCTGGCCGATGTGCTGGAGAACGATCCCGGCGTGCGCAGCACCTACGGTTTCGGCAATTTCGCGGAACTGTTCGTCATCCGCGGTTTTCCGGTGAACGGCGAGGACATCACGGTGGACGGGTTGGCCGGCATGGCACCGCGCCAGGTCAGCGCCGTCGAATCGCTGGGTCAGGTTGAGGTGCTGCGCGGTTCCAACGCCTTCCTGAACGGCATCGGCCTCAGCAGCTCCGGCATCGGCGGCGGCATCAACCTGGTGCCGAAGCGCGCCGGGGACGAGCCGCTGAACCGCCTTACCCTGGGCTGGGAGCAGGAGAGCCGCATCGGCGCCCATCTCGATATCGGCCGCCGCTATGGCGACAACAAGGAATTCGGCGTGCGCGCCAATGTGGCGCTGCGCGACGGCGAGACCGCCATCGAGAACGAGCAGCGGGATGCGATGCTGGGCGCGCTGGCGCTGGATTATCGCGGCGAACGCCTACGCGCCACGCTGGACCTGTCCAACCAGCGCCTCCGGGTGGATCAGGGCCGTCCCACGGTTCGGCTGAATGGCACGTCGGCTCCCGGCGCGCCGGATTCCGACATCAATTACGGTCAGCCCTTCTCCTATACGGAATTGCGGGAAACCACGGCGCAGACCCGCATCGAGTATGATTTCACCGACAACCTCATGGGCTATGCCGCCGTCGGCGTGCGCGACACCCGCGAGGATGGCGAATATGCCTCGCTGACCGTGAACGGCAATGGTGATGGCACGGTTGGCCGCCTGTATGTCCCGCGCGAGGATTTCACGACCAGCGGCATTGCGGGCCTGCGCGGCGAGGCGGTGACCGGCATGGTCGCGCATCGCCTGGATGGCGGTGTATCCGGCGCGCACACGGAGAACCGCAATTCCTTTGATTTCGCGGCCAGCAGCCCGACCAGCATCTATAACCCGGTCTATTATCCCCGGCCCGATGCCTATCTGTTCAGCGGGTCGCAGACCGACCTGCCGAAGGTCAGCGAGACCGAGCTGCGCAGCGTCTTCTTTTCCGACACGCTGTCGGTATACGAAGACCGCGTGCAGCTGACGCTGGGCGCCCGCCACCAGTGGCTGCAGGTCGAGAATTTCGACCGTGCCAGCGGCGCGCGGAACAGCAATTACGACGAGTCCGAGATCAGCCCGGTCGTCGGCATCGTGGTGAAGCCGCTCGACTATCTGTCGCTGTACGCCAACCGCATCGAGGGGCTGTCGCAGGGCGACAGCGCGCCATCCACGGCGGTCAATGTCGGCGAGGTGCTGCCGCCCTATGTCTCGACCCAGTATGAGGTCGGCGCGAAGCTCGATTTCGGGCGGGTCGGCGCGTCGGTGGCGGTGTTCCAGATCGAGAAGCCGAACGCGGTGCTCGACCCGGCGACGCAGTATTATGGCGTTTCCGGCGAGCAGGAGAATCGCGGCATCGAGCTGATGCTGTTCGGCGAGCCGATGAAGGGGCTGCGCCTGCTGGGCGGCGTCACCTTCATCGAGGCGGAGCTGAACGGTACCGCCGGTGGCGCCAATGACGGCAACACCGCTGTTGGCGTGCCGGAATTCCTGGCCAATGCTGGCGTGGAATGGGATGCGCCCTTCCTGCGCGGTCTCACCCTGTCCGGCCGGGTGCTGCACACCGGCTCGCAATATGTGAACGACGCCAACACGCTGGAAATCCCGGACTGGACGCGCCTCGATATCGGCGCGCGCTACGCCACCATGATCCGCGAACAGCCGGTGGTGTTCCGCGCCAATATCGAGAATGTGACGGACGAGGCCTACTGGTCGTCCGCGCAGGGCGGCTACCTGGTGCAGGGCCGGCCGCTGACGGCGAAACTCTCGGTCGCCATCGACTTCTGACGGTCGCTGAAACGGGGACGGCACGCGCAGCGCCTTCGGGCAGGCGCGTGCCGTTTTCCTGTGCGGGCGGTCTTTCGCCTGTTACTTGCGGGACAATAGCCGGCGCGGGCTTGCGGACCTGCCCGCCGTCATGGTTGTTTCGGGGTACCGGTTTTGCCTTCCCCGCAGACGGACATGTCGATGCCCGCTATTGCCCGCCTTTTCCCGCTTGCGATAAAGATCGCGCTGCTCGCCGCCCTGGCGGTTCTGCCGCGCGCGGCAGCGGCTGAATCCGTGCTTGACCGGGTGGAACGCACCGGTGTGCTGAAGGCCGGTACGCGCGACCAGATCCGGCCCTTCGCCTTCCGGCAGGAGGATGGCAGCTTCGTCGGCTTCTCGGTCGATATCATCCGCCACATCCATGCCGCGCTGGAGGCGAAGCTTGGCCGCGATATCGCGCTGGAAATCGGGCAGGTGGATGCACAGAGCCGCATCGACCGTGTCGCCGACGGCACGCTGGACATCACCTGCGATATCGCCAGCAAGACCTGGGTCCGCGAGCAGCGCATCGATTACAGCCTGACCATCTTCTATAACGGCACGCGCATCCTCACCGAACGGCAGATCGGACTGGATGGCCTGGGGGGGCTGGAAGGCCGGCAGGTCGGCGTCATCGCCAACAGCGCCACGATCGATGTGCTGCGCCGGGCCCTGCCGTCGGTGGAGCTGGTCCAGTTCCCGTCCATGAATGCCGCCATGGCGGCGCTGGAAGCGGGCGAGGTCTCCGGCATCTCCAACATTTCCATCGTGCTGCGCGATTTGCAGCGCCAGGCAGCCCAGCCGGGCCGCTACATCATCCTGCCGCGCGCCGGCTATCTGAACGGGGAGCCGATGGCCTGCATCCTGCCGCAGGACGATTCGCGCTGGCGCGATTTCGTCGATCACACGCTGGTCCGCCTGCTGAAAGGCATTGAGGAATATCGCGGGCCTTATTTCGAGACCTATCAGAAATGGTTCGGCCCGAACGGTGATCTGCACTATCCGCTGAACCGCGACGCCATCAATCATTTCAACCAGAGCCGGGGCTGGATCGATGAGTGATCCGGCTGCCGGGTGGCGCCGCTGTCTGGTTTCCTTTCTGCTGGCATTCTTCGTCCTGGCCGGACCGGCGATGGCGGCTGACGATCTGGCCGCCCTGCGCGCCAAGGGGCAGGTGACCATCGCGGTAAAGGCGGATTACCCGCCCTGGGGCTTCCGCGATCCGCAGGGGCGGCTGATCGGCATGGAGATCGACCTGGCGCAGGACATCGCCCGGCGGATCGGCGTACCGGCCCAGATCGTCGCCGTTCAGTCCGCCAATCGGCTGGAGGTGCTGCGCCAGAACCAGGCGGACATCGTGATCGCCACCATGGGCGACAATGCCAGCCGGCGGCGGATCATCGGCATGGTCGAGCCGCACTATTATGCGTCCGGCATCAATCTGCTGGCCCGCGAGGAACTGCGGATCGCGCGCTGGGAGGATCTGCGCGGGATGCCGGTCTGCGCCAAGCAGGGTGCTTATTTCAACAAGTCGGTGGCGCGCCGCTACGATCTCGATTTGCGTATCTTCAAGGAGACGCGCGCGGCCAAGCTGGCGCTGCGCGACCGGCGCTGTGTGGGCTTCCTGTTCGACGATTCCGCCATCGCCGCCGACCTGTTGCAGCCGGAATGGCAGGGCTACACCATGCCGCTGCCGACGCTGGACGAGATCGGCTGGGCCATCGGCATCCGCCAGCAGGCACTGGGCAGCGATCTGGACCGGCTGCTGTCCGATGCCGTTGCGGACTGGCACCGTGAGGGGCTGCTGCTGGAACTGGAAGCGAAATGGGGCATCAAGCAGACCGGCTTCCTGCTTGAGATGAACCGGCTGTGGCGTGCCAGCGACAGCGCTGGCGAGTTGCTTTGCCGGCGCGGGGCGGATGGCGCTTTTCCAGCCGAATGCCGGCCGACCCGGGTCGAGGGGCAGCAGGCCGCGCCGCGTCAGCCTGGCGCGATGGAAGCCTGGCTGAAATCGGCGGGCATCAATCTCTCGATTCTCTACGATCCCTATGACCGTACCCAGTTCCTGCGCGGGCTGGGCAATACCGTGCTGCTGGCGGTCGGCTGCATCGTGCTCAGCGTCATCATCGGCATCACCGGCGCCTGGCTGCTGGGTGTCGGCTTCCCGCCGGTACGCTGGCTGGCGACCGCCTATGTCGAGTTCTTCCGCTACACGCCGCCGCTGGTGCAGCTGTATTTCTTCTTCTTCGGAATCGGCGCCATGCTGCCGCTGGTCACCGCGTCAAACGGGGTGGAAACGCCGCTGATGGGCGGCTTCGCCTGGGCAGTGATCGCGCTTGGAATCTATGCCGGCGCGTCCAACACGGTGATCTTCCGCACCGGTATCGATGCGGTGCCGGTGGATATCCGCGATTCGGCGGCGGCGCTCGGCTACAGCCCGCTACAGGCCTATGTGCGGATCATCCTGCCGCTGGCGCTGCGCAACTGCCTGGCGGCGCTGAATGCCAATCTGGTGAACATCGTGAAGGCAACCGGCCTCGCCTCGGCCATCGCCGTGCCGGAATTGCTGTACGTCACCAACCAGATCTGGCCGGAGGAGGGGAACACGGTCGAGATGATGAACGTGCTGCTGGTGATCTTCTTCCTGCTGGTCTCGATGCTGGTCTATGGCATGCACCGGCTGGAGAAGCGGCTGCGGATTCCGGGGCAGGGGGCCTGAGGGCGGCATGGGTACGATTCTGGAAACCCTGATCGTCTGGACGCCGGCGCTGGCCGAGGGCTTCCTGATGAACATCATCATCAGCATCGGCGCGATGAGTATCGGCACCGTGCTGGGCATGCTGGTCGGGCTGGGCCGCAACTCGACGCGGCAATGGCTGCGGCGCGGCTGCTGGGGGGTGACGCAGTTCCTGCGCAACACGCCGTCGCTGGTGCTGCTGTTCTATCTCGCCTACATGCTGCCCTATGAGGTTCATCTGGCCGGCATGACGATCCCGCTGCCGGGCTGGCTGAAGGCGGTGGTCGGGCTGTCCATGCCGGTGATCGGCTTCATGTCGGACAATGTCTATGGCGCCGTGCGCAACATCCATGCCGACCAGTGGGACGCGGCGGCGGCGCTGCCGCTCAGCCGCTACCAGACCATGAGTTCGGTGATCCTGCCGCAGGCGACGCCGATGCTGCTGCCGCCCTGGATGAGCTATTTCGCGGTTATCGTCATGGCCTCTTCGACAGCGTCCATGGTCGGCGTGAAGGAGATATTGTCGAGCGCCACCGTGGCGATGGAATCGGTAAGCGACCCGGCGCTGATCATCCCGATGTATTTCTACGTGCTGTGCTGGTTTTTCGTGTTTTGCTACCCTTTCTCGCACATCACGCGCTGGCTCGAGAAACGGCAGTGGCGTTAGGGCGCGTTACGGCGTCACGTCGAGGCGGGTGAGGTAGGCCAGCACCCAGCCCAGGGAATGTTCCGCCTCGAAGCGCACGGGCACCCACAGATCGGTCCCCTCGGGCTTGGCGAACCAGACATGCGAGGGTGGCATCGGCTCGCTGCTGGTGCGCCAGCGGGTGCCGGTATAGCGGCCGGCGATGCTGTCGTAATGCACCCGGCACTTGATGGCGGGGCCGGCATAGACGCCATGCCGCCCGGCGGGCAGGTTTTCTTCGGCAAGCCGTTCGAAGCGCAGATTGTAGCGCCGCCGCCCGTCGAACACCGGCACTGTCCAGTCGCAGGCTCCGGCCTGTGCATAGGCCGGCTGGTTGACGAACAGGATGGCGCTCAGGGGATCGACCGTGCCGCGCCACAGCGGTTCGGGCACTGGCTCGCGGTCCGACGGGTCCTCGACCGGCTCGACCGTCACATCGACCGGGCCCTGCGCGCCATAGCGCATTTCGATGCGCCGGGTGTCGCCGCGCCAGATGCCCCTGTTCAGATGGGTGGTTGGCTGCAACTCCCCGTCGGCGATGCGTCCCTCGGACAGGGTATGCTGGGAGAAGCCCGAGACCCAGCCGACGAAACCGCGGCTGTTGAGCTGGGTTTGCAGATTATAGCCATCCGGCTTCAGCCTGGTCCGGCTGTCGATGGTCAGTACGTGGAAACCGCCGGCAAAGACATCGACGCCGATGGAAATCTCGCGGGGCTGTTCCAGCGGCGCGGCGAGAGCGGGCGCGGCCAGCAGCAAAGCGGCGAAGCCAGGGATAAGCGGGCGCATGGGGCAAATCTCCATTCCCGCTAGATATCGGGCGGTCCGTCGCAACTTCAAGCTGCCCGTGCTTCTGCTATTCCGCCGGCTGTCGCCGCTTGATGCAGGTCAGCCGGTTTTCCCCCTCCCGCCGTTCATAGGCGACTTCGTCCATCATGGCTTCCACCAGATGCAGTCCGAGACCGCCGATCGGCCGATCCTCGACATCGCCCTCCAGCGTTGGCGCGGGCGCTTGCGCGAGTGGATCGAAGGCGATGCCATCGTCGCGCACGATCAGCATGACGCGGTCGCTGTCGATGGAGACCTCCACCGTCACTTTCCCGCTGCCGCCATCCGGATAGCCGTAGGAGAGCGCGTTGGTCACCAGCTCGTCGATGGCGAGTTCCGGCGCATAGGCGATTTCGGGGGCGAGGCCGTTCTCTTCGATAAGTCCGGTGACCGCGGCGACGATCTCCGGGATGGCCTCCCGGTCGTTCGCGACGGAAATTTCCAACCGGGCCGCCATGGCGCGTTACGGTCCCGTCGCCGGAGGAGGCTGCAACGGTGCGAGCCGGCCCCGGTCCAGCTGCGCCAGCAGATCGGCGCACAGGGTGGCGAAGCGCATGTCGTGGCTCGATGCCAGGATGGTCATGCCCGCCGCCGCCATCTGACGGATCAGCTCCGCCACCTTGTCCACCATGCGCGGATCGAGGGCGGCCGTCACCTCGTCCAGCAGCAGGATTTTCGGGTCCATGGTCAGGGCACGCACCAGCGCCACCCGCTGTTGCTGGCCCGCCGACAATTCGCCGGGATAGCGGTCGCGCAGTTCCGCCACTTCCAGCCGGGCGAGCAGGTCGATGGCCTGCTCCTCGGCCTCCGCGCGCGGCCGGCGGAGCACCTGGCGCGGCCCCATGGTCAGGTTTTCCAGCACGCTCTTGTGCGGAAACAGGCTGTAGCGCTGGAACACCATGCCAACATACCGGCGCAGCGCCTGCAGGTCGGTGCCGGGCTGCGTCACCGTGAACGGGCCGACCTGGATATGCCCCTGATCGGCGGGGGTGAGCGCATTGACCAGACGCAGCAGCGTGGTCTTGCCGGTGCCCGACGGGCCGGCGATGCACACCACCTGGCCCGGTAACACGGTGAAGGAGACCGCATCCAGCACGGGCGTCTCGTCGAACCGCTTGCTGACAGACTCGAAGCGGAGTGCAGCTGCCGTCACAGGTTCCGTTGCCAAGACTGCTTCCCTCATCACCCTGTTCCTGCCGTCGCCAGAATGCCATAGCCGAGGCCCGCCGGGGTTACCGGCCGTATCAGCCTGTCGAGCGCGGCCAGCGTGCCGGAGCGGGTAACGCCGGATTCCGGCCAGACGCTCTCCGCCTGCAGCCTGATGCCCTTGAAGCCGGCATCGCGCAATTCGCCGGTCAGCATCTCCGGGCTGTACAGATGATAGAACAGCTCGATCTGCTCGCCCCCATGTTGGCGGCTGTAGAGAATATCGCCTTCCTCGCGCGCTGGCGGGCGCGGCGTGCCGGCCGCCAGGGCCGCCCGATGCTCCTGCTGTTCCGCCCGGAACCGCCGCGCGGCGTTGGGCACGCTGACCACCAGATGTCCGGCGCCGTCCCGCGTCAGCAGCTGGTGAATGCGGCGCAGCGTCGCCACCCGGTTGGCCCGGCCCGGAATATGCCCCAGCACACCGAACATGATCAGCGCCAGATCGACCGGCGCGCCGCCGGTATAATCCTCGCGCGGCCCGAGGATCGCCTGCACCCGGTCGCGCCCTGGCTCGCCGGCGATGCGGCGTTCCAGGCTGGTGAGTGCCACCGGGCAGATGTCGTAGGCAAATATCCGCGCCGCGGTGGTGTGTAGCAGAGGCAGGACATAGCGCCCGTCGCCGCAGCCGAAATCCAGGATGGCGCGGGCATCCCTGCCGACAGTCAGGATCGTCGCCAGGCTCTGCGCATTGTGGCGGGGATAGCGCTGGTCGTAGAAGCCGCTGGCAAAATAGCGCTCATAGGCTCGCGCGATGGTCGCCACCTCGCTGTCGGTCGGGTTTTGTATGGCCGCAAGGTCACTCATACGGTCAGTCTTTTCTCGTCTGCGGGGTCAATCATGTCAGCCCGTTTCCCTCATGCCCGGCATAACGCAGCGCCAGGCAGGTCAGGTCGTCGGATTGCGGCGCGGTGTCGCTGAAGCTGTCCACACTGTCCACCACGCGCTGTGCCAGCGCTTCGATGGTCAGGGTCTGTCCGTCCTGCAAGGCGGCTTCCAGCCGGACCTCGCCATATTCCTCGTTGACCGGATCGAAGGCCTCGGTCACGCCATCGGTGAACAGGAACAGCGAATCGCCGGGGCGCAGGGTCACGCTCTTTTCCGCGTAGGGCAGCTCGTCCATGATACCGAGCGCCATGCCGCCGGTGGTTTCCAGCGCCGTCACCATGCCGTCGGCACCGATCAGATAGGGCGGGTTATGCCCGCCATTGGCGAAGCGGAACTCGCCGGTGCGGGCATCCAGAATGCCGTAGAATACGGTGACGAACAGTTCCAGCGGGTTTTCCTGGCACACAAGATCGTTGGCGCGCGCCAGGCAGTCGCCCGGCCCGTCCGCTTCCCGCGCGACGCTCTGGATGACGGTGCGCGACACCGCCATGAAGAAGGCCGCCGGCACGCCCTTGCCGGATACGTCGGCCATGACCACGGCGATCCGGTCCTCGTCGAGCATGAAGTAATCGTAGAAATCTCCGCCGACATGGCGCGCCGCCTGCATCATCGCATAGCCGGTGAAGCGCGGATCCTGCGGGAAGGCCGCCGGCAGGATGGCGGTCTGCATCGCCTGGGCGAGGGTGAGTTCCTGATTGATCTGCGCGTTCGCGGCCTCCAGCTGCTCGTTCTTCTGTTCCAGCTGCAGGGTGCGTTCCTTCACCAGCGCATCCAGCTCCTCCTGGCGGGCGAAGACCTGCTTGGCCATCGCCTCGAACACGCGGGCGAGGTTGCCGAACTCGTCACGCCGGGCCGCCACGGCCTGCAGCTGGCCGCGGACATAGCGCTGCTGCTCCACCGCCTGGGCCGCCTCGCCGATGCTGTAGAGCGGGCGGGTCAGCCGGTGCGAGAACCAGGTTGCCGTCAGCAGGCTGGCGGCCAGCACCAGCCCGGCGACGATAGCGGTATAGATCAGGCTGGACTGCATCAGCTTCTGCAACCCGTCAGTCGGCAGGCGCAGCAGAGTGGCGCCGATCGGGCCGCCATCGGGCCCGGGAATCGGGGTCACGACAACCATGTCGCGCCCGGCCAGCCAGCTTGCCGTGCTGCCGGTGCGGATGCTGTCGTCCAGCGCCTCCTGCTCCCGGCTGTCCGGCGGCTGGTTCACCTCCTCGCCGAAGACCGTGCCCTGGGCGAGCGGCTGGAACTGGTAGTCGAACACCCAGATCGCGTTCACGCGGCCGCTGTCCAGCAGGCTGCGCACCACCTGCACGAGGCCGATCCGGTCCACGATCCCGCCAATGAAGTCAAAATCATAGCCGACAAGCGCCGCCCCCGGCGTGCTGACGCCGCGCACGCCGGCATATTTGAAGCGCCTTCCATCGAGATCGCGGTCGATTCCGGGACCGACGACGGAGAATTTCTCGCCGGAGAGCAGATGCCAGAAGCGTGACAGGACCGGGCTGCGCTCCGGATCGGGGAAGATCTGCAGGCTGACATCCGGCAGGCTGCCATAGGTCGTAGTACCGCTGCCGTCGAAGCCCCAGATTTCCGAGATTTCGCTCCGCGCCGTGATCTCCATCAGCCGGGCATTGACCTCCTCGACAGAGATACCGGCCTGCTCCGCGATGTCGAACAGATGCGCGGTCAGCAGCGCCTCGGAGACCATCTGCCGGCCGATCACCTGCTCGATTTCCGCCGGCACCGTGTTGGCGACGGAGGCCGCCTGCGCCAGCACGCGGGCGATGCGCGTGCCGTCGGATTCCGCCTGCAGCAGGATCGCGTTGCGCGCCTGCCAGCCGAGCGAGACCGCCAGTCCAAGGATGGCGGCGCTCAGCAACCCGACGATCAGCAGGAGAAGACGGAACTTCAACGACATGCGAATGGGATATGCGGTGCGAGAAAAGGGCGGGCCGGGGGAATCCCGGCTACTTGCTGCCGGCCAAGGCGGCGCCGCTGTCCGGATATATCGTGAAGATCGCCAGAAAACCGCTGATTTCGAAGACTTTGGCGATATTGTCGTTGAGCGCGCACAGGCAGAGCCGGCCCTTGCCGGCCTTCACCCGCTTTGCCGCCATCAGCATGACGCGCAGGCCGGCACTGGAGATGAATTCCAGGGCCTCAAAATCGATCACTACGTCGTTCCGGCCGTTTTCGATTTTTCCGATGATGTGCCGTTCGAACTCCGGCGCTGTCGTGCTGTCCAGCCTGCCGGATATTGCCACGACCAGCGTGTTGCCGTGATCGCTTTCCTTGATTTCCATAACCCTCTACCGATTGATTGCAGTTGGGTGCTTCCGCTTGGGCGCCCGCCTGTTCAGGCGCTTGCACGGAGAGTTGAGGCTAAGGCTAGCATACCCGGCTTAACCGTAGGAACTGCCATTGCTGCCGTCGGGGACCGGGATCATCGCGAAAAAACCGATGGTATCGCTGTGCCTGCCAGCTTCCAGGACATGCCCATCAACCATTCTGCGGACGACTCTGCCGGCGACAAGGGCGTGCCCTTTATGGGTATGGAGAGCGTTCCTATGCGCGGCGGCCGGCTTATGACGGGATGATCTGGACGAGCGGCTTTTCGAAATCGGCGGTGATCGCTTCGAGCAGGGCCAGCTTTTCGGTGACAGGCGGTTCGGCGCCGTCACGGCAACGGCTCCGTGCTTTTGTCTGCAGGCCATAGACCCGCTGCATGCCCTGCTCATAGATACCGCTGGCCTTTGCCTGCCCACCCTGACGGGCAAGCCCGCGCAGCAACCGCAATGTCATGCCGGCATGCGTCGAGAATATCCGGAACGTGTCCGCGCTGACCTTCGGGGTATCGATTCCGCGCTCCAGGGCGCGCAGATAGTAGGACAGCAGCGCGCCAAGGTCGGCCAGATTGGCGATGGCGATCTGTTCGCCGAGCGACAGGATGAAGGGGTGCGCGGCCCCCTTGTTTTTCTCTTCCTTCGTGGATTCCAGGACGCGCAGCACCGCGACGATCAGATCCTCGACATACAGCAACACGGCCGAGACATCGAAATGCCGCACCATGTCGCTATCCGAGAGGAAGCCCTGGATGGTGCGGCTGACCGAGCGCACGATACTGCGGGCGAGGCGTGCCGAAGCGGCCTGCAACTCCGCCACCTTCTGGCCCTGGCCTAAGCCTTCCAGCAGCCAGGTAGTGGCGTCGAGCTGCAGGATCAGCGCGCCGGCCTGCGGCATTTCCGCATAGTCCGCCTTGTCCAGCCGCTGGATGAAGGCGGCGGTCTGCTGCTGCATGTCGGCGAAGAGCTGGTCGGCGAGGCGCTGGCGGAAGCGCTGTATCTCGAAACCGGATTCCGAGCGCGCCTCCCAGGCGGCGAGGGCATTCAGCAGCTCGACCAGATCGAGCAGGTTTGCCGGCCCGCCAGTGACGTCGCGCCGCGGCAATCTCTGTTCGATGGCCGGAAGGATCTTCGTCGTCAGCAGCTTGTGAAAATCCTGCGCATTGCCGTCGACGCCGACGATTCCGGACACCTTGTCCAGCGCGCGGATCGTGTTGCAGATATGGGCATGTTCCTGCAATTCGGCGATCAGGTCGGGCAGGTTGGAGTCCGCGCTATCTTGCAGAAACAGGGACAGCGTATCGGCCAGACTGTCGTGCAAGACCGTCAATCTTTGCGTCCTTGCCGAAAGCTTCGCCATATGGTCGTCACCTGCTTCATGCTCTTCACGATTACGCTCTGGATGCAGGAATCATGAAATGATCCTCTGCCGACGAGGTCACCGCGACTGCCGCTGCAGTCCAGGTGACGTTATTATCATCGTGCCAGATTATTATCGTGCCAGTCGAGGGTAGCAGTTCGAGGGTAGCAGTCCCGCCGGAATCTGACGATAGACGTATCGGCGGGGCGCCGTCATCGCCGGCCCCGGCCAGCGAATTTCCTTTATCCCTACACTCTGAGCGTCAGCTTGCCGGATTGTCATAAGACGGGCTGGACTCAGGTGCTGGAACGAAACTACCTTCGCTATCAGCCATATAATGGCGATTAGGGCAAACGGGCGGGGAGCTGAATGCAGGCAGCCTGGACCATTGCGACGATTCTGGGCGGCCTGGGGCTGTTCTTTGCCGGCAGCGAGATGCTGACCGGCAATCTGCGCAGCCTTGCAAACCGCCGCATCCAGATGGAAATTGCGCGGGTCGCTTCCTCGATTCCAGCCGGCCTGATGTGGGGCGCCATCCTGGGCGCGATTACCCAGAGCACGCAGATCGTCACCTTCATCCTGGTCGGGCTGTTGATGGCGCGGATGATCGACGCGCGCCGCGCCCTGCCGATGATCGTGGGCGCCAATGTCGGCTCCTCCCTCATCATCTTTGTGGTCACGCTGGATATCGAGATCGTGGTGCTGCTGGCGCTGGGCGGCAGCGGTATCCTGATGACCATGCATCGTTTCCAGAACTGGCAGGTGGCGCTACGCGCGATCTTCGGCCTGTGCCTGCTCTATTACGGCCTTGTGCTCCTGAAAATGGGAGCGGCGCCAATCGCCGAGGAACCCTTCTTCAAGGAACTTATGGCAGGGGCTGGCGGATCTCCGATGGCGGCGCTTGCCATCGGTGCGGTTCTGACGGTGATCAGCCAGTCCTCCGTCAGTGTCTCGCTGCTGGCCATCGCCTTCGCCGCGAGCGGTCTGTTGAGCTTCGAGCAGACCGTGATGGTGGCTTATGGCACCAATCTGGGCAGTTCCATCGCCACCTGGCTGCTGTCCGGTCAGATCAGGGGGACCGCGCGCCAGGTCGCCATGTATCAGTTTGCCTTCAACATCGTCGGCTGCATCGTGCTGATTCCGTTATTCTATACGGAAGTTGCCTTCGGCTTTCCGCCGTTCATGGCGGCTGTGCAGTCATTGTCCGACGATGTCGGCCAGCAGATCGCCTTCGCCTATCTGTTCTTCAACATGATTGCCGGACTTGTATTGCTGCCGCTGATCGGCCCGTCGGAAAGGCTTCTGGCCCGCCTCTATCCGCCGACCGAGCAGGAGGATGAATCGCGCCTCGCCTTTCTCAGCGAGCATGCCGCCGCCAATCCCGAGATTGGCGTCATCATGGCGGAGAAGGAGCAGCTGCGCCTGCTGGGCCGCCTGCCACGCTATGTGGAGTTGGCACGGGCCGGAGGATCGGCGGCGCAGGGCCTTGCCCTGAAGACATTGCGGGACGGGTTCCGCTCGGTGCACAAGCAGGCCGCGCTTTATATCGACGATATGTCGGATTACCGGCTGACGGCGGAGAATCAGGAACGCGTGTACCGTATCCTCGACCGGCACAGCCGGCTGGATTCGCTGGAGGCGGCATTCGCGGAATTCGCCCTGGCCGCCCCGCTGATGCAGGCAAGTGACGCGCTGGAAAACACCCGTGTCGCCCTGATCGAGGGGCTGGATGCCGTGCTGTTGTCCTTCATCGAGGCGATGGCCAGCGGCGATCCCGAGGATATGGCGCTTGTCGAGAGCATCACCGGCGACCGCGGCGCCCTGATGGAAGGGGTGCGCCGGCAGTTTCTAAGCGACGAGACACTGACCCTGGGCCGGGAGGAGAAGCTGGGGCTGCTGCAGCTGACCGGCCTGTTCGAGCGGCTGATCTGGATGCTGCGCGAAATGGCGCAGAAGGCACCGCTCGACACGCTGCGGGAAGAATCCTGAGGCTTCGGTATGGCTGGCCCGCTATCCGCGCAGTCCCGAAGGGCGGGTTTAGGCTGGTCCTGATATGCCTGGGCGTTAGGATGGGGTTCCATCCTCTGGCGATCCACCGGCGAACAGGCAGGACGATATGACCGATTCAGGCTGGCGTACCCGCGCCGGAACCCGCTTCGAGTGCGAGAAGACGCCGGTGACCGCCGCGCGCGGCATGGCGGTGACGAACCACCCGCTGGCCTCCGCCGCTGCCGCCGAGATGTTCGCGCTGGGCGGCAACGCCATCGATGCCGCGATCTCCGCCCTGTTCACCCTCACCGTGGTCGAGCCGATGATGGTCGGCATCTTCGGCGGCGGCACGGCGGTGCTGCATCTGGCGGATGGGCGCGAGACGGTGATCGACGGCCTCGCCACCGCGCCGATGGCGGCGAAGCCTGACAGCTTCAAGCCGATCTCCGACAGCTGGCCGGACTATATGGAGGCGGAAGGGCGGCGCAACCGCGTCGGTCCGGCCTCGGTCGCCGTGCCGGGCAATCTGAAGGCCTGGTGCGAGACGCTGGAGCGCTTCGGCAGCCTGCCGCTCGACACGGTGATGGAACCGGCGATCCGCCATGCCGCGCGCGGCTTCCGCGTCACCAATTACCTGGCCTCCTGCATCGATGAAATCTCTGACGATCTGAAGCTCGATCCGGCAATCGCCGCCATCTTCCTGCCCGGCGGCAAGCCGCTGGCGGAGGGCGCACTGCTGGTGCAGCGGGATTACGCTCAAACCCTGCGGGAAATTGCGGAGAAGGGGCCGGATCACCTTTATGGCGGCGCGCTCGGCAAGCGGATCGCCGATTATCTGCAGCAGGCTGGCTCCTACGTTGCGCTGGCGGACCTTGCCAATTACCGCACGGTGGAACGCCAGCCGGTGCGCGGTATCTATCGCGGGGTGGAGATCGTCGGCCCGCCGCCACCCTGTTCCGGCGGCGTGCATATCGTGCAGATGCTGAATTTGCTGGAGAAATTCGACATCGCCGGCATGGGCTTCGGCACCACGGAGACGCTGCATCTGATGGCCGAGGCGCTGAAGATCGCGGCGGCCGACCGGCGCGCCACCACCGCCGACCCGGCCTTTGTTGATGTGCCGGTGGAACGGTTGATCTCCAAGGAATATGCCGACGAACGACGGCCGGAAATCAGCACGGACCGGGCCAGCGCCTTCGAGGCGAAGATCCTGAATGTCGAATCGGCGAACACCACGCATCTGACCGTGGCCGATGCGGCGGGCAACATCGTCACCTCGACCCAGACCATCAACAGCCTGTTCGGCGCGCGCATCATGATTCCGGGCACCGGCATCATCCCGACCAACTACATGTATCTGTTCGATCCGCATCCGGGCAACGCGCTGTCGCTGCAGCCGGGCAAGCGCATCACCAGCGGCATCTCCGCGACCATCGGCAAGCGCGACGGCAAGCCGATCTTTGCCGTGGGCCTGCCGGGTGCGCACCGCATCCCGTCGGCTGTGTTCCAGTTCATCCTGAACCGGGTCGATCACGGCATGAGCCTGCAGGAGGCGGTGGAGGCGCCGCGCCTGTTCACGCAAGGCCAGGAGGTCGAGATCGAGAATGCGGTGCCGGCGGATGTCCGCGCCCGCTTCGAAGCGCTGGGGCACACGGTGACCGTGTCCGACCATGTCGCGGGTGGCATGGGCGCCATCGCCTTTAACGCGGATGGCACGATGGAAGGGGCGTCCTGCTGGCGCGCCGATGGCGTGCCGATGGGCGTTGGTGGCGGCCTCGCCCGGCGCGGCACCTCCTTCTGGCCCGACCCGAGACGCGGCCGGAAATATTAGGGGGCATCAGTGTTTGAAACAGTTCTCACGATGCCACGAAAGAAAACTAGTATGCGGGCGGTCGGCAGCGCGCAATGGCATGATGGCTTTGCTAGTTCCATCGATGAGTCTCTCTATGCTTCGCGGGTCATTTACCTGTCTTGAGATGAGGATGTCCAAATCATCCGAAAGGCTGATGAGGCCACGGTCAAACATCCAATGGGCCGTGCCCGAAAGGGCAATACCGTTATTCACGATATCGGGGCCGCCATATTGGACTGGTCGAATATGAGCGGCATTGGCTTCCGCCCGTCCACCCCCATTGATGAACTTCAATCCGGTGATCGCGCAGCGCTCTCCATAGGCACGAAGTACAACTCGACGGAATATCCTGTCACGCACCATGCGATTGGTTAGTTGTTGAAGGCGCGTTCGCGTTGTTTCGAATTCATAAGGTCGCTGGTCTTCAGCAAGCCCAGGTATGGTTGTGTCTGTCTCAAGGCGCGGCAACAAGGGAGCACTATCGGTCAAACCGTTTTCAATGATACGCATGAAATCTGCTGTTGAAATTGGTCTTACGGCCGCTTGGGCACGACCTGATAGACGCCCTTCATCATTGAGCAGTCCGCGTTCAATGGGACCGCTATCATCGTTGAATGGCACAGGCTCAGCGAAGTCGAGATAACTTCCAGGCTCAATCAAGGCATAAAACATGCCGGGCGCCATTGGATCTGGAATGATTTTATGGACACGGGCTATCCCAAAGTAACCGCGCGTTTCACGCAATTTTTTGGGCTCTAAATAAACGATCCAGTCGCCAACGGAGCCGCTTGCCCGTTGCAGATATTGCTTTGGAAACTGGTACTGTATTGCGGGACTGTCATTATAGATCGAGTCCGGTCGCAGCATGAATACACAGTGGCTCATACGATAGACTATTCTGTAAGAAGCTTTTGCATTCAGAAGCTTAGCAGCCATCATCATGGCATGTCGTTGCTAAAATGTGATTGTGTTGATTTTGTCGAATCAGCCACTGGCTTGCTGTTTTTGCGTCTCTTGGTCCCGCTGAGTTTATCGGAAGCTTTTGAACCGTGGTGGAGATGACGAAGTGCGTTTTGGCTTCCTAACTAGTTCGTCTGGACAAGCCGGCCCTTATGACGTGTGATTCAGCCTCACGGTCAGGAAGGGTGCCATGCAGGATCAAGACGCCGACAGGAAACTGATTGCCGATGCGCTGGGGGCTGCGCCCTATCCGCGCGACCTGAAGGGCTATGGCCCGACCCCGCCTGACCCGCGCTGGCCCAATGGGGCGAAGATCGCCCTCAGCTTCGTGGTGAATTTCGAGGAAGGCGGTGAGCGCAGCATCCTGCACGGCGATCCCACATCGGAAGTCTTCCTGCATGAAGTGCCGGGCGGCACCCCGCGCGAGGGGTTGCGCGATGAGCAGGTCGAATCGGTCTATGATTACGGCATGCGCGCCGGGCTGTGGCGGCTCATGCGGATCTTCGGCGAGCGCGGCATCCCCTTCACCTCCTGGGCTGTCGGCATGGCCGTGGCGCGCTATCCCGAGGCGGTGCGCGCGATGCACGAGGCCGGGCACGAGATTGCCAGCCATGGCTGGCGCTGGATCGACTATAGCGGCATGCCCATTGAGACCGAGCGGGAGCACATGCGCCTCGCCATTGCCGCGATCCGGCAGGCGACCGGCGAGCGGCCGCTGGGCTGGTACACGGGCCGGCTGTCGTCCAATACCCGCCGGTTGGTCTCCGAGGAGGGCGGCTTCCTCTACAGTTCCGACGCCTATGATGACGACCTGCCGCACTGGTCGCTGGAGGCCGGCAAGCCGCAGCTGATCATTCCCTACACCATCGACAATAACGACATGAAGTTCGGCCAGATTCACGGCTTCGCCACCGGGACGGATTTCTTCGACTATCTGAAGGACGCCTTTGACGTGCTCTACCGCGAAGGGGCCGAGGGCGCGCCGAAGATGATGAGCATCGGCCTGCATCTGCGCCTCGTCGGTCGGCCCGGCCGGGCGGCGGCGCTGGCGCGGTTCATGGATTATGTGCAGAAGCATGACGGCGTCTGGCTGGCGCGGCGCATCGATATCGCCCGCCACTGGATGGCGACGCATCCGTATAAGGGTTAGGGCGGTTAGCCGGCCACCATCACCGGCTGCGCCAGGGTGTGGAACTCGTCATTGCGGCCGTCTTCGGCGCACCACATGATGATGGCGAAGCGGCCGGGGCGGTCGAGCGCGATCATGCCGTGATGCCAGGTTGCCGGTGCATAGACCAGCGCCTGCCCGGCGGAGCCGATGAAGGCCTGTGCCCGGCTCATGTCCGGCCCGTCCTCGATTGTTGGCGCGACAATCACCAGAAACCGCGCCACATCCAGCGCCAGGAAGGCCTGTGACGACAGCGGGTGGCGTTCCATCAGCTTCGCCTCGAAGGGCAGGGCGCTGGCGGCGGTATGGGTCAGCGAGAAATCGAGCGCGGCGGCATCGCGGCGGTTTTCGATCAGGCTGCCGAGAAAGGCCCGGCCCGGTTTCTCTGGTGCGGCGATGACCCGCCCGAAAGGTGCGAAAGTCTCGGCGGTCAGGGGCTGGGCGATCAGCATGACGGCACCGTTCGGGCGGCACGGATGCCGGGGGTGGCGGAATGATCCAGCGCTATCAATACAGCGAGAAGCATCATTTCTGTTCCGTCGTTCGGGGCGCGCGGATCGAGGTTTCCTCGGCCGGAAACCAGTGCGTCGTGCGGTTGGCGAACCAGACCAGAGACAGCATCACCGGCACTTCGACCAGCACGCCGACCACCGTGACCAGTGCTGCGATGGAATTCAGCCCGAACAGCCCGATGGCCACGGCAACGGCCAGCTCGAAGAAGTTGGACGTGCCGATCATCGCACAGGGGGCAGCCACATTGTGCGGCACACGCCAGGCCTTTGCCGCCCAATAGGCGACCGCGAAGATGCCATAGGACTGGATAAGCAGCGGGATCGCGATCATCACGATCACCAGCGGCTGGCTCAGGATCACCTCGCCCTGGAAGCCGAACAGCAGAACCACAGTGGCGAGCAGGCCCAGAACCGAAAGCGGTTTCACCCTGGCTGTGAACGCGCCCACCGCCGCCTCGGCCTGCGCGGGGCCTGCAGCGCCGCGCGTCATGAGCATCCGTGTGGCGACACCTGCCGCCAGCGGGATCACGACATACAGGCCAACCGACAGGACCAGCGTTGTCCAGGGCACGGTGATGTCGGTGACGCCCAGCAGCAGGGCGACGATCGGCGCATAGGCAAAGACCATGATCGCGTCGTTGAGCGACACCTGCGCCAGCGTGTAGTTCGGGTCGCCTTTGGTCAGTTGCGACCAGACAAACACCATTGCCGTGCAGGGGGCGGCCCCCAGCAGGATCAGGCCCGCGATATACTGGCCGCTCGTTTCCGGCGCGATGAAGGGGGCGAATATCCACTCGAAGAAGAGCACGCCAAGGGCGGCCATGGTGAAGGGCTTGATCAGCCAATTCACGGCAAGTGTGATGATCATGCCCTTGGGGCGTTCATGGATGCGCATGAGGCTGGAGAAATCCACCGCCACCATCATCGGATAGACCATGAACCAGATCAGGATCGCGACGACGAAGTTGACCGATCCGTATTCGAGGCTTGCCAGGAACCCGACGAGCCCCGGTGCGATCTGACCGAGCGCCAGCCCGCCGACAATCGCAAGCGCGACCCAGATCGAAAGATAGCGTTCAAATGCAGACATGGGCGAAATCTCTGTTCCGGGTTCAGGCAATTGCCGGTCGTGCCGGGCGACCAGCGCCGCGAAGCTGCCCTGCACCGGGCAGCAGGCTCGCAGTGACCATATGCCTCTCGTCCTGCAACGCCCGCGCGGCCGCTGCAAGCCATAAACGCCGTTTGTGAGGAAATCACCAGGATGGAACGCAGGATGGGGGGTGATTCCCATCCGGTAAAATAAATCGTGAAATTAATGCTTTAAAAGAAAACTGGCGGGGGGAAAGGACTCTTCGACAAACTCGCTCGAAGTATGCCCCACATCGCGCCAGCACGCCTTAGTATTCGTAAGTGAATCTTCGCCACCGCAGAATTTCTCTGTTCAAGACAGGGAAGCGCAGCGCCCTATGTTTTCCGCTCCGGACAGTATTACCTTGATAGTGTTTTCCGCCCACGCCTTCGTCGTGTCGCAGTCAAACTGGCCCGAGCGAAAGGAAGCGGAAATGAAGGAAACTCATTTGAACCAACTTGAACTGGCAGTCCGCTGGAGGATCAGCCATCGCACACTTGAGCGGTGGCGTTGGACCGGTGAGGGGCCGAAGTTCCTCAAAGTGGGCGGCCGGGTGGTCTATCGCCTGTCCGACGTCGAGGAATACGAGCAGTCGATTATCCGCTCCAGCACCTCCGACCCTGGTCAGGTTCAGCAAACCGGCGCCTGACCATAGCTCCAGGATGGCGGTTGGCCGAGACGCAGCCGCCATCCGCGCCTTCTCCCTTGCTTGCAGATCCTACCAATTTCGATTGAACCCACACGGCTTCCCAGATAGCTTAGCAGAAAATCCAGAAACTGGGCTCGCCTAGTTTCGGGACGGATCATGTCACTGGGAGTGCATGGTGGGAACAGAGAAGGCTGATCTTCGGTGGGGCGTCGAGCGACGGCTCGAATTCATCGAGTTCCGCCTGTTTTGGGAGGGGCATGTGAATCGGGGCGATCTGATGGAAGCGTTCGGCGTGTCGGTGAACCAGGCGTCCACCGACCTGAACCGCTACATCGGCATGGCTCCGGACAACATGACCTACGACAAGAGCGCCCGGACCTACATCCGAGGCAGCAAGTTCGATCCCCTGTTTCTGAAACCGGACGCAAGCCGCTACCTCTCTCAGCTGCGATCCGTCGCCGACGGCATCCTTGACCGCGCTGACGCCTGGATTGGCCAGTTCCCTTCCTATGCCGCCGCACCGACCCCTGTGCGGGGAGTGAATGCCAAGACCCTGCGTTCGGTGGTCGCCGCAATCCGGCGATCAGAGGCGATCGAGGTCAAGTATCAGTCGCTGTCCCGGCCGGAGCCGCGCTGGCGCTGGATTGCGCCACACGCGATCGGGTTCGACGGTTTCCGCTGGCACACACGGGCCTTCTGTCTCACCGATCAGAGCTTTAAGGACTTCCTGCTCTCGCGGATCATCGAGACCCGCGGCACCAAGCTGAGTGAGGTCGGTGCCGATCGCGACGCCGACTGGAACGAGCAGGTGACATTGGAGATCGGACCGCACCCGGAGCTGTCCGACACGCAGCAGAAAGTCATTGCCCTCGATTACGGGATGCGTAGCGGCCGGGCGAAGATCCCCGTGCGCAAGGCGCTTCTCTACTACGCGCTGAAGCGGTTGGGTCTCGACACCGACCCGGGCGCACGTACACCTCAAGACCAACAGATTATTCTGATAAATCGCAGCGATGTAATGGCAGTCACATCCGGCGATTAAAAAAGCGGCAGACATCCAGTAACGGAATGACTTCTTGCTGCTGAAAAATGTGACCTGTGAGAATAGAGGGCTTCGGCGGATGATGAACTCGGAGAAACAAACCAAGGGACTGTTGTCCCTCTATGACAGCTGCACGCCTCGTGCTGACATTATAAAGGGAACTTTCAATCCAGAGCTTTTTACCGCGAGCCTGAGCCAGGTGATGGATAGCTACGCAGGCCAGAAGGTTGCGGAGACTCCCTACACTGATGCCACCGTTTTCTTCGGAGAGGCGACATACCCCACGAGTGGGATGCGCGACCTATTGTCTACCGTCCTTCTAAGGGTCTCTGGAGACACAACGGCGAGCGCGATCACGCGCCTTGAGACCGGGTTTGGCGGCGGGAAGACCCACTCCCTAATCGGGCTGGTCCACTGCGCCAAGCGCGGAACGGAGATCCGCGACCTTGTTGACCCCCTCTTCCCAGGCCTGCCGCTGCCGGCGCCGGGCACCGTGGACGTCGTAGCGATCGCCGGGGACGTCCTTTCCGTGAACAAGCCGTCTGGTGCCGCTCTAATCCCCCACACCCTCTGGGGCGAGCTTGCAATGCAGGTGGGAGGCGAGGCGCTCTACAGGGATTTGGAAGGGGACGTCACCTCGGTTGCCGCGCCCGGTAAGGACTTTTTCAAGCGGGTACTCGAAGGGCGCAAAGTGATCATCCTGATCGACGAGCTTGCGCAGTACGTCGCCCGATTCGAGGCCGCGCATCCGGGAAAGGGAGCGACACAGGTCGCCGCCTTCCTCATGTCTTTGTCGACCTTTGCCCGGTCCGCAACCGGCATCGCGGTCGTGATCTCCCTCGCCAGCTCATCGGACGCTTTTGCCCGCCAGAGCGAGAGCCTTGGCTCCGAACTCACCCGGATCACAGGATCCGAGGTCGCCCCAGAGGAGGCCGTGCAGCGGGCTGCGCGCGCCGTCGGTGAGACCGAGAGTGTCGTGGCGCGTGACGCGCTCCCTATCAAGCCGGTCCCACAGAGCGAGCTTGCCCGGGTTCTCGCCCGCCGCCTTTTCTCGCAGATCAATTCCGAGGCGGCACAAAGGGCCGCAGAGGCCTATGCAGCCCTTTACGCCAGTTCCCCGGCCGACCTCCCTTCGGAGGCGAAACAGACCGACTACGCGGACCGGATCCGGGCCAGTTACCCGTTCCACCCGACTTTCCTGCGGTTCCTGAACGACAAGCTAGCCTCGATCGAAACGTTCCAGGGGACCCGCGGGGTTCTCCGGGTGATGACCCTCGCGATCCGGCTCCTCTGGGAGAAACGCCCGAACGCGCCCATGATCCATGTGGGGCATCTCGACTTCTCGGATCGGCTAATGGCGGACGAGATCGTGGGGAGCCGTCTGAAAGCGGGCGACATGCAGATCGTCCTCAACACCGACGTCGGGGGGCCGCAGTCGGATGCTCTCGCGTCGAACCGGAGCCGGGCTCAGATGCGCGACGCCGCGAACCCGCTCCCGTCCGGGATCCCATACCACGAGATGACTTGGCGCGTCGTGCTGGTGAACAGCCTAGTTGGCCGAGCCGGCGGGGTGTCCAGCAATCTGTTCGGGATCAACGAGGCCGACGCTCTCCTGTCGGTCCTTATGCCGGGGCTCCCTGCGACCGCTGTGAAGACCGCCCTCGAGGCGATCCAGAAGCACGCCTACTACCTGCGCGAGGATGGGGGAAAGTTCTTCGCGAACACCGACCCGACCATCAACCGGGCCCTCAGCGACATCCGTGAGGGGGTGAAGCGGGATGACGCGTTGCGGCTTATCCTCGAGGCGTCCCGGAAGGTAATCACGAACCAGAACGGGATCTTCGAGGTCCGGGAAGACGTGACCGCCCCTCAGGACATGGCGGAGTCCCCGCGTCGGCCCTCGATCGGGATCGTCCGGGTCGATGCCCCGCGTATTGTGGTCGACGAATTCATCCAGACGGTGGGTAACGGGCAGCCCCGCATATCTCAGAATCACGTGGCGCTCCTGATCCCGAACACAGTTGCGACGGACCGGGATAGTGACGGAATGTTCGGTGATCAGCGGGCGCAACAGAGCCTGGACCGGCTCCTCGAGTTGGCGCGCGATGTCCGGGCAATGGAGAAGCTGGCGGCGGACCCCGGCGCCTATGGGCTCACGCTCCGGCAACTTGATGACGATTTCCAGGGCCGCCGAGCGCGGGCCCGGAACGACCTAAACGTAGCGGTCAGCAAGAGCTACACCCGGCTCGTCTATCCGGGAGCCGACGGAATCGCGATCCGAGAGATCCGGGTCGCTGGCGGTGAAGGTGGCGCCCCAGTCGCCGAGCAGGTCAAGGAGATCTTGCGCAAGGATGGAGAGGTGATCGAGGCTGATCGGGCAGCGACCATGGAAATCGTTCGTGGCCTTGCCCAGCTTTTTTTCGGCCTCGGCGGGGACACGCCGACCGTAAACGGGATCCGTGACGCGTTCGCGCAGCAACGGCGCTGGCCGATCCTAGAGAACCCGAGCGTCTTGAATCGGGTCATCTCCGCAGGCGTGGAGCGAGGGGTCTGGTGCTTGTTCCGCTTTGCCGACGCCAAGAGCGATCGGCCTGACGAGATTTATGACGCGCAAAACCAAGTCCCTCTGAACGCAGATCTCTCTGCCGACGGGTGGTCTATCATTCAGGTGACGAAGGCGCGGGCCCGCGGCTGGATCAAGGGGGAGAAGCCGTCCGAGGATAAGATCAGGGAATGGGCAGCAGAGGTGGCGCGGCAATCCGCTGAAACCCGCGTCTCGGAGATCATAGAGAAGGTCAAAGAGAAATCCGAGGCCGTGACGGACGCGGATGTTCTAAACGTTATCCCGAAGGTGATCGCGCAGGACCGATACCTTGTTCACGACGGCGAACCGGAGCAGCAAGAGAAGCCGAATGGCTTTCGAGAAGGTATCGAGGCGACTATTCGTCCCCCTCGTCCCGATGACTTCCTGATTGTCCGGGCTGAAGCTGCCAAGCGCGGCTGGCTCGCGAGCGCACCGCAGACCCTCCTGATCGAAGAAGAAGGGGACGCTCCGAAGGTTCTCCTGCCCTTGGTTAAGCGTTTGGGGCGCGTTGGTGCCAATGGGACCAAATCTACCGTGGATGACCTCAGGATCCAAGCCCTCAAGGTACCCGGAGGAGCATCGATCGACCTCAAGATTTCAGGTGCAACACCAGAAAGCCTGAAGGCACTGGATGAGTTGTTCGAAACTCTTATGACGGTCGGCCGGGTCGATGCCGACACATTTGCGTCGATCGAAATCGAACACCCGGACGAGGAGTGCTCCTTGGTGGCAGAGCTCAAGAAAGGTGCTGAATGACAACCAAGAAGGGGCGTCCGCACCGGCATGCGGAACTCTACAAGACGCTCCACGAAGGGGCGCTCTCCGCGGCGCCCTTCGCGTTACGGATCACTCGGCACAACGACGTGCCGCCCCCGGTCCTTGTGATCAAGGAGCGGCGGGCTCGTGATGGGGACGAGGGGGATGCGCGGACGGGACATCTTCAGGATCGGGGGCGCCTGCATGGGGACAGCCTCCGCCGCCTCCTGCCGGTCGTCCGGGCGATCGCATCCCGGGCCCGGAACCAACATGACGTCCCTCTGGAGGTGGACGCCTTCCTGTCCGAGGAGGGAATGAAGACGCAGCGGACCCTCGTTCTCGATGAAGAGGCCGGGGCGAAGCTCGGGATCATTTTCAAGCTGCAGGAGCGACTAATGGACCTTGACCGGGGGGAACTCCTGTCACGGCGAGTCGCGACCTTTTCGCGGGAGGAGGCCGTCTACTGGTTCTCCCGCATCACACATTATGGGCCGGTCGCCAACCGGTGGGCCGTGTCCGGACTGCGGGTGATGCTGTGTGGGCAGGGAAAAGGACCGGACACGGAGGTCGAATCAATGCTCACCAAGCTGCGCGCGCGCCAGTAACGGGAAAAGAGGGAATGGTATGAAGGATTTGTCGAACGACCTGCGGCTCATGGAGAGCGGCTTCCCGTGCCACCAGGTGGGCGCGGAAACGCAACGGGAGCGTGGGTCCAGCTCGGCCCTTCCGCCCCTCTACTTCCTCCATGTCTGGTGGGCGCGCCGTCCCCTGATCCCGTCCCGGGCCGCCATCCAGGCGTCTCTCCTCGGGTCCGATGCCGATCCGGACGCCTTTGTCCGGGACCTCGGAATCATGAAGAAGGTCGCGATCGTCGGCGACCAGGAATGGACCCTCGTCGGGAAGCCGCTGGCGCATGTGCGGCGGGACGCGTCCGGCGAGGTGTTCCTCCTCGACGAGAAGGGGATGAAGTTCCTCGAGGCGGAGGTTGAACGGCGCGAGCGCAACCGGGAGATCATCGACCGGCTGACCTCCTTTGATCCGTCCTTCTCTCGTGACCCCGTCGTGACACGCTGGGCGCAGGACTCTCTCGCATTTCGGTTGCCGCTCCCGGCGGAAGGCACACGGCTCCGCGTCGAGGAGCGCGCGGCAGACCCGGCCCATGTGAACGACCGCGTCACCTTCGCCAAGCTCGACCGGGTGAAGCAGGCGCTCGGAGAGACCATCCGATGGGACCCGGAGGATCTTTACGCGTACGATCGAGCCTATGCGAACTCACCAGAGTATCGACCGACCGGGTTGACGGTTCTTGACGCGACTGCGGGTGGCGGCAGCATCCCGTTCGAGGCGCTGCGCCTTGGACACACCGTGATCGCCAACGAGCTGAACCCGGTGGCGACGACGATCCTGCATGCGACCCTAGACTTCCCGGCCAGGTTCGGGCCGGACCTTCTGAATGACATTCAGAAATGGGGCGACCGGCTCGTTTCCGAAGTCGAAGCGGAGATGCTCGACGTCACCCCCCGCTCCCCGTTGCCGGAGACCGAGCGTCAGAAGCTCGAACGGGTCGTGCGCGGTGATCCGGAACTGATGCGCCTCTATGGTCAGACCGAGCATGACCAGAACGGGATCCTCTATTGCCGGATGGTCAAGTGCCCGTCGTGTGGGGGAGACGCCCCCCTCCTGAACAGCCTTTGGCTGTCGAAAGCGGCAGGGGACATGTGGGGCGTGAAAGTCGTTCCTCAGACAGATAAGACCGTGACCTTCGAGGTCTATGAAGCGCCGGGTGGACGCGGCCCGAACGGTGAGAACCCCGAAGACGCAACCGTGTCCAGGGGGGTTGGGCAGTGCGTCCATTGTCGCCAGGCGATCTCAGGAGATGAGATCAAGGCGCAGGCGCGTGGCGAAAGTCGCCACGGAACCTGGTGGGATCGCGTCTATGCTGTTCAGGCGGCCCGTATGGAGCCCAAAATGGACGCTCGGGGCCGACCACAGAGGTACGCGACAGGAGAACGGGCTGGAGAGATCAAGACCGGGAAGGTGAAGTTTTTCCGGGCCCCGACCACCGAAGATCAGGCGGCTCTGGTAGAGGCCAAACGCCGCCTTGATGAGAACTGGCCTCGTTGGGAGCGAGAAGACCTCATCCCAACGGAATCTTTCCCGGAAGGGAATGACATGCGCCCGGCAATTTACGGGATGCCTAGATGGTGTGACATGTTCTCACCGCGCCAGCTCCTCGGACACCTGACGCTGGTTGAGCTGTTCCGAGACTTGCAGCCTCAGATCCGGGCTGCGCTCGGGGAGGCGCGCGGGAACGCCGTTATCACTTACCTCCAGTTCATGGTCGACAAGTTCGTCGATTACAACAGCCGTCAGACCCGGTGGCACTTCTCACGTGGGGCAATCGTGGGGACCTTCGGCCGTCACGATTTCTCTCTGAAGTGGACCTATGCGGAGATGCCCTACGCAGGCCCTTCCAGTGGAATCCGGTGGGCGCTTTCGCAGGTGATCGATGCATACAAGGGGATATCGGAACTCGCCCTGTCGGTTCATGAGGCCCAGGGCAAAGACCTGCCGCTGAAGATCATCAACGGGTCTGCGGGAAACATGTCCCGAGTGGCGACCGGCTCGGTCGACTTGGTCTGCTTCGACCCTCCCTATTACGACAACGTCCAGTACGGGGAGCTGTCCGACTTCTACTACGTCTGGCAGAAGCGCGGGCTGCGCGACGTCTTCCCGGACCTTTTCACCCGACGCAACGTAAACAAGAAGGACGAAGCGGTCGCCAACCCGGCCCGTGACGGATCGGCGGCGAACGCCAAGGCCACCTACGAGCGCATGATGGGCGAGATCTTTGCCGAGTGCCGTCGGGTTCTCAGCGATGATGGCGTCATGACCCTGATGTTCACCCACAAGAAGCAGGAGGCATGGGAGACGCTGACCCGGTCGCTGATCGAGTCCGGCTGGGTCATCACCGCCTGCATGCCCGTGGAGTCCGAGTCTGGATACTCGACCCATCAGATGAACATGGCCTCCGCTGCGTCGACCATCTTCATCACCTGCCGCAAGCGGGTCGATGAGGACGCAGAACCGGCCGCTTGGCAGGGCATCGGCGGAACCGGGGTCGCGGCGCGGATCCGCAAGGCGGTCCGGGACGGCTTGGCCGAGTTCGATCGTCTAAACCTCAGCCCGGTCGACGAGATGATCGCCGGCTTCGGGCGGGCGCTTCAGGTCCTGTCCGAGCGCTGGCCGGTGTATGACGGGGACGAGGTGGTCTCGCCGGTTCAGGCGATGACCGCCGCCAGCGCCGTTGTGGCCGCCCACCAGATCACTCGGATCACCGAGGGACGTCTCTCGGTCGAGGAGCTGGACACAGAAACCGGTGTCGCGCTCACCATTCTGGGGGCCTTCGGCACAGGTGAGTTCGCCTTCGATGACGCCCGGAACCTCGCGAACGCTCTGAACGTCGCGATCGAGGGGAAGAGCGGTAACTATACCGTCGCCGATCGCCGGGTGGGCCTTGCGACGCTGCAGCCCGGGGCGACCTATGCCGCCCCCCTCGTGAAGTCCGGCTCGAAGGTACGCCTTGCGGCCCCCGAAGAGCGAGCCCCGGCGCGCCTTGAGAAACCGCAGACTGCTTGGGACCGGCTCCACGGTCTGATCGCCGCCTACCGGCAGGGGGAGGACGTCCTAGTTCGCGCCTACTTCGAGAAGCACTGTCTGCCGCAGGCGCAACTTCTGCGAGACCTGCTGGAGGTTTACCGGGCCGAAATCGGGGATGAGCGACTCCAGAAGGAGGTCGACTGGGTGCGCTTTGCCCTTGAGAGCTTCGGGGGCGCGCAGTGACAGAAACAGCCGGCGTTAAAGGGACGCCAGCGTCCTTCCGGGACGTCGAGTGGCGGGACGAGTACCGGACCTCGGAGATCCGGCCCGGCGAGCCCGCGACCGACATCCTGAAGGAGTTCTATATCCCGGCCCTGGAGCGGTCGGTCCGCTATGACCGGGTCGCCGGGTATTTCCGGTCCTCGTCCCTCGCGGCCGCCTCCCAAGGGTTCACGGCCTTCGCTCGGAACGGGGCGAAGGCCCGCTTCCTTGTCGGCTGCGATCTGGACGCGGAGGACGTGAAAGCGGCGCTAAGGGGCGCTGACGAGGCGCTCGTTGCGCACCTGACGGCCGCCCTCGAAAATGACGGGTCCTGGAGCGCGGAGACGATCCGGGGCGTCGACCTGTTCGCCTATTTGGTCTCCAAGGGGATCCTCGAGGTGAAGGTAGCCTTTCGGGTTCACAAGGGAACCGGCGATCCGCTCTCAGTCGAATCCACGGCCGACGGGTACGTTCACGAGAAATGGGCCGTGTTCGTGGACGGAGAGGGAAACGTGATCCGGATCGACGGGTCCCTGAACGAGTCTAAGACGGCCCTGTCGATCAACGCCGAGAACGTCCTGCTGCACTGCTCCTGGTGGGATGAGCGAAGTCGTCGTCAGACCGGTAAGGCCCTGAAGGATTTCGAACACCTTTGGCGTCATGGGAGCGACGGGATCCGGGTGATGGCCCTGCCGGAGGCGGTCCAGGCGCGTCTGATCCGGATGGGACGGGACGTGATCGAGCCGAAGGAGATCGACGGGACGGAGGCGCCCGCCCCGCCCAAGGCTCCGGAAAGCCCATTCGCCGCGCTCGCCCCGGTCGATTATCTTCGGTGGCGCCTCATAAAGGACGGGCCGCGATTGCCCGGTGGGCGGTTCGTCGGGATCGAGACCGCCCCAGTAGTCCCTTGGCCGCATCAGGCTTTCGTCGCCCGACGCCTCGTGACCTCCTGGCCCCACAGCTTTCTGATGTGCGACGAGGTGGGGCTCGGGAAGACGATCGAGGCAGGTCTCGCGATACGGTCTCTGACCCTTTCTGGTATCGCCTCGAGGGTGTTGATCGCCTCCCCGGCCTCGCTGACGCGTCAGTGGCAGCGCGAAATGAAGTCGAAGTTCTTGCTCGATTTCGCCAGGACGGCCCCGAGGGGGCGGATGAGCCATGAGCGCCTGAACGAGGACTCGACCCCGTTCGAGGTTTCCGAAGGGGGCCTTCTCGCCCCGGATCTGGTGATCGCCTCGACCGGCCTACTGACGCACCGGACCAGGCGTGGCGAGGTCCGGGGCGCCAAGGGGTGGGATATCGCGCTCGTAGACGAGGCCCATTATGCGCGTGCGGTCAACCGGCAGAACCAGCTCTACTCACTCATTGATGAGGTGATCCGGCCGAAAGCCCGCGCCCTTCTACTCGCGACGGCGACCCCAATGCAGCTCTCGATGCAGGAGGCGTTCGACCTGATGCGGCTCACCGGACGGGTCGGCAGCTTCGGGCTCGATGACGACATCTCGCGGCAGTATTACGAGGCGGTTCAGGAGTTCGTCCAGAGCCGGGGCCGGATCTCCGACGCGACGCTGGAGTTCCTGCGCCGCGCCATTCTCGAGATCAAGCTGCTCGACCCGGAGTACTGGACGTTCATTATGAGCGCCTACCGTTCGCCAGCGGATCAGCGGACCGTGGCCCGTTGGGTAGAGGAAGCGCGCCCGTTCCCGGCCGGGGATTGGCGACTTATCGCCCGGGTGCTGCGCGCGGCCGCCCCGCTCTCGCGCGTCATGCTGCGTCACACCAGGGACCTTCTCCGCCTCTACCGGGACAGCGGCAAGCTGAACGCGAACCTTGCCCAACGCCATGTGCGGCCCCTGGACCCGATCAACTTCTCCCCCACCGAGCGGCGGGTCTATGACGCGCTCGAGGCGTACTGTCGGGATTTAGACGCCCGCGTTCGGGCCTCTTCCCGCCAGGAAGACCAGCGCCGCGTCGCCTCTGTCGGCTTCTATCTGAGCTTCCTTCGGCTCCGGTTCGCTTCCAGCCTTCACGCGATCCGCAAGACACTGGAGCGACGCACAGAGAAGGTGAAAGCCACCCTCCGGGCGCATCAGCACGCCGGGTTCAACCCGACCGACGAAGAGCTGGCAGAGGCCGTTTTCGAGGGGGATGATGAGGGGGACGAGGTCGCTGTCGAGGCTCTGCTGGACGGGCGCACCGAAGCTGACCTCCTATGGGAGCAGGAGGCTCTCCGGGGCTTATTGGACCGCCTCGACGAGTTGGTCGGCGTACCGTCAAAGCTCGACCGGCTCCTGTCCGAGCTGAACGCGCGGCGCCAAGGGAGCCGAATCCGCCAGGCGGTGGTATTCACCCGGTTCAAAGACACGCTCGATCACCTGGTCGACGAGCTCCGGTCCCGGATGCCGAGCGCGCTGGTTGGCACCTTCTCCGGGGCGGGCGGTAGCCGTTACGACCCTGCCGCGGGCAAGATGATCAGCACTACACGCCTCGAGATCACCCAGAGCTTCGTACGCGGTGACATCGACGTCCTGCTCTGCACGGACGCCGCGGCAGAGGGGCTGAACCTCCAGACCGCAGACCTGCTGATCAATTTTGACCTTCCCTGGAACCCGGCGAAGGTGGAGCAGCGGATCGGGCGTATCGACCGGATTGGCCAGAAGTATCAGGAGATCTTCGTCGCCAACTACGCGTATGCGGGCTCGGCGGAAGAGCGGGTCTACGGGCGTCTCCTCTCTCGGCTCGCTGAGGCGGGTCTCATCGTCGGTCCCCAACAGATTGCGCTCCTTCCGGTTACAGAGGCAGATTTCCGGGCGCTCGAGAACCCGAAGGTGTCGGCGGAGGAACTCCGGCGGATAGAGGCGGAGGCGGCCGAACGGCTCCGCCGGTCCAAGGCGGCCGCTGAGGCGCTCGAGATCCCGCCTAAGGAGTTGCAGGAGTTCTACCGGGCGTGGGAGCGGTCCGGAGATTTCGCCGCCCCGGTCACGCTAGACGACATCGACGCCGCGCTGGCTTCCCTCGCGAACGTAGCCCCGGACCTCCTGTCCCTGACTGAGCATCCGGGCGTATTCGCCCTCCGCCACGAGGACGGCCGTGTCTCTTATCTTACCGCGTCACGGGATATCTTTGACCGGCCGCCCCTTGAGGTGCGGACCGGTCTGGAGTTCGCCTCCTATGGGGCCCCCGCGTTCGACCGACTTCTGGAGCTGATCCCGGAACGGGACGCCTCCTGGATGCGTCGCGTCAGCGTCACGAGCATGATCGGAGACAACCGGATTGAGCGGGTCGGCTTCTCTGTCGCCACCTGCACCGGTCCGGTGAGCGTAATGGGGGTGTCGGACCTGCGCGGAATCGAGATCGACCCAGACACTATTATCGGGGACGCGGAGGCGCGTCGGGTTGAGGCCGGGCTCGCTTCGGCACTCGCAACTGAGATCCGCACCGTCGAGAAGGGGGTTGAGGACGTCGACGCGAACAGACGGGCCTCCGCAGAGCAACTGGTCTTGTCCTATGAGATCGCCGCGGCCTACATGGAGACCGCGACCGGCGCAAATGACGCGGATGACCTGCACCGGCGTCTCCGGGATGAGTTGATCCCGAACAAGCCCCACGGGCTCTTGGTCCGCATGCGGCCGACCCGTCTCGCGCACCGGACCCCGATGCTGTCGGAGACCTCCTTCCGTGGCATCCCGGGGGAGGAGGTGAACGTCCACATTTCCCCCCCGCAGCTGAAAGGGGCGGAGATCAAGATTGACGGGGTGATCAAGGAGATGCGGCGTCAGGGGGAGGAGATGTATCGGGAAGAAGCAGCCACTCGTTTAAGGCGGAAAGTGGCCAAGCTCTGAAAGCCTATGCTAATCCCGATCAAGGTTCTAGCGAAGGCCAGCCGCTATTCTCACCTTCGTTGAGCGACAGCGCTCGCGCCGAATTGCGCTGGCAGGATCCGATCCCGTTGACTGACAAACATCGGAAACGCCTAACCTGGCATCGCACCGATCTCTTCGACAAGCCAAGAAGGCGATTAGGAAAGCGGTTCAGGCGCTCGCGAGCCACCCTTTGTTCTGCAAAGTCTGAAGGGCGATTCCGATCTGGCGCGGCGAAAACCGCTTTTTCCGCTCGTTCCAGGCATAAACCTTGGCCATCGCATCCTCCGCGTTGACAGCCTTCTCGCGCGTCGTCACCCAGTGCACAGTTGCGAGAAGTTCCAGGCCGAACGGTGTCTCGAACCCCTCTACAAGCTCCGCCACACGATCAAAGCGCGCGGCTGTATCTTGCTTATCCGACAAGAAGGACTCGGCGTCCTTCACCGCGCCCGGGACGAGTTCGAGCTGCTTGTCGGGCGCATCGCCACCATCGGCGTATCCCGAGACAAGGTGTCCCTCGACCGCGCGAAGGACATGTCGCAGGTTCTCGGCATAGGGACCATACGGCGCCTTCGCATACTTGAGGCGGAGTGGTTCACCTGCCTCCTGCATGAAATACATGAGCTTATGCACTTCAAGGAGCGTCACGAACGGATCCATCAAGCCGCCAAGATAGCGGTTCATCAGAACCACCAGTGCGGCTCGTCCGGGGCTCATAGTCGGAACTTCCCGCGACTTGGTCGAGACCGGCGCATTGTTGGGCTCAAAGACAATGACGTCCAAGTCCGGTAGGTCGCGTAGCGCTGCTTCGATCCGGGGACGTACATCCCCCCAGTTTAGGCCACCAAGACCGCTCCCAAGCGGCGGGATGGCGATCGATCGAATGCCACGCTGCCGAATCTCTTCGGCAAGGGCGACAAGCCCGGAATCGATGTCTTCCATCCGACTTTTCCCGCGCCAATGCCGCTTCGTCGGGAAATTGATGATGTACTTAGGATTCGTGAAGGTGCCCGTCTCGAAGACGAACATCTTCCCCGGCTGAACTTCGTCGCGCTTGCAGGCCGCTTCGTATGCCTTGAAGTTGACCGGGAATGCATTCTTGAACTGGAGGGCGATGCCACGGCCCATGATGCCGACACAGTTCACCGTGTTGACGATCGCTTCTGCGTCCGCCCTCAAGATGTCTCCTGTCGTATATCTGATCATGGTCATCCTCCCCTCAGTAATACCATTCTCTTCGGATTTCGACGCTCGGCCGGTGGCCGGCCCCGTTCATGGCAGCGTAGACCCGCTGAGCGATCCCCTGTGAGTGAACGCCGATCCTCTCGACCAGGTGCCAAGGAAACGACTGCTGAACAAGAAACTCAGCCTGTTTTGCCTCCTTGACATCTGCCGGGCGGAAATCCCGCGCAGCCACCGCGTCCCAGTTGATCTCATCCAACTGCGCCAGTTCGCTGCGAAATTGAGTGTAGACTGCACCTGCATTCGACAACGAGAACGCCCACCGTCTACCGTTCGCTTGGGCCCACTGAACTACTTGGCTGAGATCGGCTTGGAGATGGATAATCGGCTGTTGCCCGCCCCTGTAGGCAAGCTCAGGATGGTTCGCGCAATGAATAACGAACAACATGATTGAGCGTGGGCAAAAATAGAAAGGGACATACTCGCCCACGAAAGTTTGTGGATGGCAAGAGACAGGCAAAGTCAAGCGCCGCTGCTTTATGCTTCCCATACCGATTACCGTACCGCCCTGGCGCTGAACCATCACAGAATCGGACCAAAGGCAGCCGTCGCCACAAATCGACGCGAGGTTGTCGACATGGACTATATGGTAGATTTTCGGCTGGTCAGGTATCGGCATTGTCAGGCAGCCATTTTCACATCATTCGTCTTTGCTCGTCGATTTCTTGGAGAGAGCGGCCGCATCTTCCGCTGCCATCCCATCCATGACCCAACGATCAACATCGCTCAACTTAAACTTCCATAGCCGCCCAACACGCTGAGCGGGCAAGCTCTTAGTCTCGATCCAGCGGTACACCGTGTCCTTCGCGACCCCCAGGTGGGCGGCCACTTGATCAACGGAAACCCATGGTTCAGTCATCCCGCCGCCATCCTCGTTGGCCCGTGTATATCGGCTTGACTCGGCAAAAGTCGATAAAACTCGTATAGCACGACCCCGTGTTCCCCTAAAGTTCTTTCTCGTCAGGCAGCGCATTTGACCTGTCTTTATGCAGAATCACCGGCACGCCCGCGCCTGATCCCGCATGACGCTGTAGTCGGAGAGCATTTCGGCGATTGCCGACCCATCCGGCAGCAGATCGAGCTCGTCGGCGGCGCGCGCCTGGAACTCGCGGCCATACTCGACCACCGGCGGACAGACGGTAGCCATGCGAGGTTCAGAAGTGGCCGTCGCGCAGCCGGTCAGCGAGATCGTCGCGATCACGAGGGCGGCGAGCCGCCGCATCGAGCATCTGGCGTTGGATGTCATTGGTCTTCTCCGAGGTTTCGAGGCGTTCCGCCAGGCGGCCAGCACGCTCGCCGGAGCGCCGGAGCGTGAACAGGAACAGGAGGATCGTGAGGGCGAGGACGCCGTACCGGAGCGCGGCACGGACCCAGGGGCTGGCGCCGATCCAGGAAAGCAGCGAGGCAATCATCGCCGCCCCCGCTTCCAGTCGTCGATGCGGGCGTAGATGGCGACTGCAATGCCAGCGAGCGCCACGGCGATGAACACCCAGCGCAAGGTGTCGAGATAGGGGACGAGCGGCAGGATCGCGGTCTGGGTTTCCGCCAGGACGTTCTGCGCCACCTCGACACCGGCCGCGCCCACGGTCGCAACACCCGCCGCACCGCTGCCCTTCAGGGTGCGGCTTGTCGAGAGC
>Ga0114898_1000140_pt1 | contig 72410 bp, 65 predicted proteins | sample Malvired_Geostar_FD_83496 | JGI IMG/M metagenome (GOLD analysis project Ga0114898, IMG submission 83496) | Marine viral communities from the Global Malaspina Expedition - Malaspina viral metaG DeepMed_Geostar | ecosystem: Environmental > Aquatic > Marine > Oceanic | place: Mediterranean Sea...
AGGTCCATGACGCGTTTTATTTTCGTTACCGGCGGCGTGGTTTCATCTCTTGGCAAGGGGCTGGCGTCGGCAGCGCTGGGTGCGCTGCTGCAATCGCGCGGCTATGCCATCCGGCTGCGCAAGCTGGACCCCTATCTGAATGTCGATCCCGGCACGATGAGCCCGCTGCAGCATGGCGAGGTTTTCGTCACCGATGATGGTGCGGAAACCGATCTCGACCTCGGCCATTATGAGCGTTTCACCGGCATTCCCGCGCGCCGCAGCGACAATGTGACGACCGGCCGTATCTATTCGACCGTGATCGAGCGCGAGCGGCGCGGCGATTATCTGGGCGCCACCGTGCAGGTGATCCCGCACGTTACCGACGCGATCAAGGAATTCGTCCGTGCTGACGTGAATGGCGAGGATTTCATCATCTGCGAGATCGGCGGCACGGTCGGCGATATCGAAAGCCTGCCCTTCCTGGAGGCGATCCGCCAGCTCGGCAACGAGATGGGGCGCGAGCGGGTGATGTTCCTGCATGTCACGCTGCTGCCCTATGTCAGCGCCGCCGGCGAGTTGAAGACCAAGCCGACCCAGCATTCGGTGAAGGAACTGCTGTCGGTCGGTATTCAGCCCGACATGCTGCTGTGCCGCTCGGAAATGACCATCAGCGAGGATGAACGGCGCAAGATCGCGCTGTTCTGCAACGTCCGCCAGGAAGCGGTCATCCCGGCGCTGAATGTCGATACGATTTATGCGGTCCCCATCGAATATCACAAGCAGGGACTGGACACCCAGGTGCTGCGCCATTTCGGCCTGACCTCTGATGTTGAGCCGGACCTGTCGGGGTGGGAGTCCATCGCCAGCCACATCCGCCAGCCCGAAGGCGAGGTGAAGATCGCCGTGGTCGGCAAGTACACGTCCGTGTTCGATGCCTACAAGTCGCTGGCCGAGGCCCTTGCGCATGGCGGTATCGCCAACAATGTGAAAGTCAATCTGCACTGGATGGACGCCGAGATCTTCGAGCGCGAGGATGCCGTCCATTTTTTGGAGGATGTGCATGGCATCCTGGTGCCGGGCGGCTTCGGCGAGCGTGGCAGCGAGGGCAAGATCGCGGCGGTGCGCTTCGCGCGCGAGCGCAATGTGCCCTATTTCGGCATCTGTTTCGGCATGCAGATGGCGGTGATCGAGGCGGCCCGCACGCTGGTGAACCTGCCGAAGGCCAGCAGCACCGAGTTCGGTCCGTCGGACGAGCCGGTCGTCGGATTGCTGACCGAATGGACGCGCGGCAACGAAGTGGAGCGCCGCAGCGCCGAAGGCAATCTGGGCGGCACCATGCGGCTTGGTGCCTATGATTGCGCCGTCGCTGCCGGCAGCAAGCTGGAGGAGATTTACGGCAAGCAGTTGATCAGCGAACGGCATCGCCATCGCTATGAGGTCAACATCAACTACAAGGACCGGCTGGAGCAGGTGGGCCTGCGCTTCTCCGGCATGTCACCGGATGGCGAGCTGCCCGAAGTGGTCGAGATCCCCGACCACCCCTGGTTTGTCGGCGTGCAGTTCCATCCCGAATTGAAGTCGAAGCCGTTTGATCCGCATCCGCTGTTCACCTCTTTCGTGAAAGCGGCCCTCGAACAGTCGCGGCTGGTCTGAACCTACTGATCTTGACCCTTGGGGAAGTGCCATGAGCGTCGCACAGCGTCTCGTCCGCGTCGGCAAGCTGGAGATCGGCAACGACAAGCCGTTCACCCTGATCGCCGGCCCGTGCCAGCTGGAAAGCCGGCAGCACGCGCTGGAGATGAGCCATGCGCTGGCCGAACTGACCGGCAAGCTGGGCATCGGCCTGATCTACAAGACCTCCTATGACAAGGCGAACCGCACCAGCATCAAGGGCGAGCGCGGCCTGGGCATGGCCAAGAGCCTGCCGATCATGGCCGAGGTGCGCGAGACCTATGGTTGCCCGGTGCTGACCGATGTGCATCAGCCCGACCATTGTGCGGCGGTCGCCGAAGCGGTGGATGTGCTGCAGATTCCGGCCTTCCTGTGCCGCCAGACCGACCTGCTGGTCGCGGCGGCGAAGACCGGCCGGACAGTGAATGTGAAGAAGGGCCAGTTCCTCGCCCCCTGGGACATGAAGAACGTGGTCGCCAAGCTGTTCGAGAGCGGCAACGAGAATGTGCTGGTCACCGAACGCGGTGCCAGCTTTGGCTACAACACGCTGGTCAGCGACATGCGCTCCCTGCCGATCATGGCAGCGCAGACCGGCTGCCCGGTGGTGTTCGACGCCACCCATTCGGTGCAGCAGCCTGGCGGGCAGGGCACCAGCAGCGGCGGCCAGCGCGAATTCGTGCCGGTCCTGGCGCGCGCGGCGCTATCCATCGGCGTGGCGGCGGTCTTCATGGAAACCCATCAGGATCCCGACAACGCGCCGTCTGACGGGCCGAACATGGTGCCGCTGAAGGCGATGCCGGCGCTGCTGGAAACGCTGCTCGCTTTCGACCGTCTGGCCAAGGCGAATCCGGTTTCGATCGGCTGACCTGACATGTAAGCCGGCTTGTCATCTTTTGGGCAGGCGGCTATGAGTCGCCAGCCAGCTTTTTTCCAGTTTCGTTTCCAGCTTCGTTCCTTGCCACCCGGAGGCCATCACGCCATGAGCGCCATCATCGATATCGTCGCCCGTGAAATTCTCGACAGCCGCGGCAACCCGACCGTCGAGGTCGATGTGACGCTGGAAAGTGGCGCCACTGGCAGGGCCGGCGTGCCATCCGGCGCCTCCACCGGCACGCATGAGGCACTGGAGCTGCGCGACGGCGACAAGGGCCGCTATCTGGGCAAGGGGGTCCAGAAGGCGATCGATGCGGTGAATGGCGAGATTTTCGACACGCTGTCGGGCATCGACGCCACCGAGCAGGTGCATATCGACCAGATGATGATCGATCTGGATGGTACGCCGAACAAGGCGCGCCTCGGCGCCAATGCCATTCTTGGCGTCAGCCTTGCGGTCGCCAAGGCTGCGGCGGCTGACCTCGGCCTGCCGCTCTACCGCCATGTCGGCGGCGTCTATGCCCGCACCCTGCCAGTGCCGCAGATGAACATCATCAATGGCGGCGCGCATGCCGATAACCCCATCGACTTCCAGGAATTCATGATCCTGCCGGTCGGCGCGGACAGCTTCGCCGAGGCGCTGCGCATGGGCGCCGAGGTGTTCCAGCATCTGAAGACGCAGCTGAAGGATGCCGGCCACAACACCAATGTCGGTGACGAGGGCGGCTTCGCGCCGAACCTGAAGAGCGCGGATGAAGCACTGGCCTTCATCATGAAGGCCATCGAGGCGGCCGGTTACAAGCCGGGCGCCGATATCGCGCTCGGCCTCGATTCGGCGGCCAGCGAGTTCTACAAGGGCGGCAAATACGTGCTGGAGGGCGAGGGCAAGAGCCTGGATGCTGCCGGCATGGTGAAGCTGTATGCCGATCTGTGCGCGCGCTATCCCATCGTCTCCATTGAGGATGGCATGGCCGAGGATGACTGGGACGGCTGGAAGGCGCTCACCGACGCGCTGGGCGGCAAGGTACAGCTGGTCGGCGACGATCTGTTCGTCACCAACCCGGAGCGCCTGTCGGACGGCATCGCACGCGGTGTCGCCAACTCCATCCTCATCAAGGTGAACCAGATCGGTACGCTGTCGGAGACGCTGGAGGCGGTCGAGCGCGCGCACCGCGCCGGCTACACCGCCGTGATGTCGCACCGCTCCGGCGAGACCGAGGATGCGACCATCGCCGATCTGGCGGTCGCCACCAATTGCGGGCAGATCAAGACCGGCTCGCTCAGCCGCTCCGACCGGCTGGCGAAGTATAATCAGCTGCTGCGCATCGAGGAGCAGCTGGGCAGCGCCGCGCGCTACGCAGGCACCGCGATCCTGCGCTAAGCCTTTCGGCCGATTGGGAAAGGGGCGGCCTCCGGGCCGCCTTTTTCTATGAGTCATTTCCGCAACAGGTTGATTCTTCTTAGCGAATCGATCCGGTTGCGCTTGACGGCATTGGAGTCGCTGTGATTCCATCGAGCCATGGACGCCATTCGTGAAATACGCCGCCGCGCGCGACATGCTGTAGGCCCGGTCTGCGGGGCGCTGCTGCTGGGCTATTTCGTCTATCACGCGGTGCAGGGCGAGCGCGGGCTGCTGGCCTGGCGCCAGGTTGATCAGCAGATTGCCGGGGCCGAGGCGACATTGGCCGAGGTGCAAACCGTTCATGAACGGCTGGCGCGCAAGGTGTCCCTGCTGGAACCCACCAGCATTGACCCTGATATGCTGGATGAGCGGGCCAGGATCATGCTGAATCTTGTCCATGCCGATGAGCTGGTGGTTTTTGCTGCGTCTGCGAACGGTTTTTCTGTTACGCCAGACTTGCCGCCAGCCCCAGACTTTCGCGCTGCAAAATCGATGGTCGCACAGGCGCCTGCCATCGCAAAAGCTGATTAACTGAATTTCAGTTAATTCACGATTTTTTCAATATTTTCAATTTATTAAGACGCCCTTGATCGCATCGGGGGATTGCACTATTTCTTGCCCAGGTTCTGGGGGCGCCGATCAAGCAATTAGGCTTGCCGGCAATTTCTCCTATATACTGGATGGTGATGGTTAATGGCTGTGATGCAGCCGGCCACCATCCAACGCATGAGCGCGATCATATGAGCGCGACTGAAGGGAGGCGTTATGGCTAGTACCAGCAGCAAAACCGGAACAAAAAGTGCTGCCAACCGCAGCACAGCCAGCCGCACGGCGACGAAAGCCAAGAGCACGCCGGCCAAAGGCGCGCCAAAGGCGTCGCTCGACGAGCTGAAGCATCATTACCGCGAAATGCTGCTGATCCGCCGTTTCGAGGAGAAAGCGGGCCAGCTTTACGGCATGGGCCTGATCGGCGGCTTCTGCCATCTCTATATCGGCCAGGAGGCCGTGGTGGTTGGCATGCAGGCCGCCATTGAGGATGGCGATTCGGTCGTCACCTCCTACCGCGACCACGGTCACATGCTGGCAACCGGTATGGAATCGCGCGGCGTGATGGCGGAGCTGACCGGCCGCAGCGGCGGCTATTCGCGCGGCAAGGGCGGCTCCATGCACATGTTCAGCCGCGAGAAGAATTTCTATGGCGGGCACGGCATCGTCGGTGCCCAGGTGCCGATCGGCACCGGCATCGCCTTCGCCAACCAGTATGAAGAGAATGACCGGGTCTGCCTCACCTATCTGGGCGATGGCGCGGTCAATCAGGGCCAGGTCTATGAGAGTTTCAACATGGCCGCCCTGTGGAAGCTGCCGGTCATCTACATCATCGAGAACAACCAGTATGGCATGGGCACCTCGGTGCAGCGCGCCGCCGCCGGACCTGACCTCGCGCATCGCGGCCATGCCTACGGCATTCCCGGCGAAGTCGTGGACGGCATGAATGTGCTGACCGTGAAGGAGGCCGGCGAGAAGGCCGTGGCCCATGCCCGCGCCGGCAAGGGGCCGTACATACTGGAGATGAAGACCTACCGCTATCGCGGCCACTCCATGTCCGATCCGGCCAAGTACCGGACCAAGGAGGAGGTCAACAAGATGCGGCAGGAACGCGACCCCATCGACAATGTGCGCAAGATGTTGCTCGACGCCGGTGCGGCGGAAGATGATCTGAAGATCATCGACCGCGAGGTGAAGGACATCGTGACCGACGCCACCGATTTTGCACAGACCAGCCCGGAGCCGGATCCGTCCGAACTGTGGACCGACGTGCTGGTCGGGTCCTGAACGCAATCCGAAGCTACACTCTGCGGCCGGCGATCAAGGCGCTGCCGCGAAACAGGTGAGGGGATATCATGCCCATCGAGGTTCTGATGCCGGCGCTGTCGCCGACCATGACGGAAGGCAAACTGGCCAGCTGGCTGAAAAAAGAAGGCGATGCGGTCAAGGCCGGCGACGTGCTGGCCGAGATCGAGACCGACAAGGCGACCATGGAGGTTGAGGCGGTCGATGAGGGCACGCTCGGCAAGATCCTGGTCGAGGCGGGCACTGACGGGGTGGCGGTGAATACCCCCATCGCGATGCTGCTGGAGGAAGGCGAATCGGCCGAGGATGCGAAGGCCGCACCCGCACCGAAGCCTGAGGCGAAGCAGGAGGCTCCCAAGGAGGAGCCGAAGGCTGAGGCCAAGGCACCGGCCGCGCCGGCCCAGCCGAAGGCCGCCGTGCCGGCCAGCGACGAGGATCGCTTTTTCGCCAATACCAGGACGCAGACCGTGCGCGAGGCGCTGCGCGATGCGATGGCCGAGGAAATGCGGCTCGACAAGAAGGTGTTCCTGCTGGGCGAGGAAGTCGCGCAGTATCAGGGCGCCTACAAGGTCAGCCAGGGGCTGCTGGACGAATTCGGCGCCAAGCGCGTCATCGATACGCCGATCACCGAGCAGGGCTTTGCTGGCCTGGCCACCGGTGCCGCCTTCAAGAAGCTACGTCCCATCGTCGAGTTCATGACTTTCAACTTTGCCATGCAGGCGATTGACCAGATCATCAATTCGGCGGCCAAGACGCTGTACATGTCGGGCGGCCAGATGGGCTGCCCCATCGTGTTCCGCGGGCCGAACGGTGCGGCGTCGCGCGTCGCCGCGCAGCACAGCCAGTGCTATGCCTCCTGGTATGCGCATTGTCCGGGCCTGAAAGTGGTGTCTCCCTGGTCGGCAGCAGACGCCAAGGGCCTGCTGAAATCGGCGATTCGCGACGATAATCCGGTCATCTTCCTGGAGAACGAGCTGCTCTACGGCCAGAGCTTCGAGGTGCCGGAATCGGAAGAGTTTGTCGTGCCCATCGGTCGCGCCAAGGTGGTGCGCGCGGGCTCAGACGTGACCATCACCGCCTTCTCGATCATGGTCGGCCGGGCGCTTGAGGCGGCCGAGAAGCTGGCCGAGATCGGCATCGAGGCGGAGGTCATCGATCTGCGCACCATCCGGCCGCTGGATACCGAGACCATCATCAATTCGGTGAAGAAGACCAACCGTCTCGTTACCTGCGAGGAAGGCTGGCCCTATGCCGGCATCGGGTCCGAGCTGGCGGCGCTGATGATGGAGGAATGCTTCGACCATCTGGACGCGCCGGTGAGGCGGGTTAGTGGTGCCGACGTGCCGCTGCCCTATGCCGCTAATCTGGAAAAGCTGGCGCTGCCGCAGGCAGAGCATATCACTGAGGCGGCCAAGGCCGTCTGCTATCGCTGAGCCAGCCCACGATAACGCCGGACGCTAAAGGGGAAACACCATGCCGATCAAGGTTCTCATGCCGGCCCTGTCGCCGACCATGACAGAGGGTACGCTCGCCAAATGGCTGAAGAAGGAGGGCGACAGTGTCGCCTCCGGTGATGTCATCGCGGAGATCGAAACCGACAAGGCCACCATGGAGGTCGAATCGGCCGATGAGGGCGTGCTCGGCAAGATCGTCGTGCCGGACGGGACCGAGGGCGTGCCGGTGAACGAGATCATCGGCTGGCTGCTGGAGGAAGGCGAGGACGCCTCCGCCATCGACGGGGCTGGTGACGCCAAACCGGCGCCGAAAAAGGAAGAGCCGAAGGCCGAGGCCCCTAAGGAAGCCCCGAAGACGGAAGCGCCCAAGGAAGCTCCGAAGGAGCCGGCGAAGCCTGCTGCTGCTTCCGTTGACAAGGGCGACCGCATCTTCGCCAGCCCGCTTGCCCGCCGCATGGCGGAGCAGGCCGGCCTTGACCTCGGCTCTGTGAGCGGTTCCGGGCCGAATGGCCGCATCGTGAAGGCCGATATCGAGTCCGCGCTGTCGAAGGGCACTGGCAAGGAGGCAGGCAAGGCCGTTGCGCCCGCACCGCAGGCCGCTGCCGCCCCATCTGGTGGGGCAACACTGCCGCAGAGCCAGCCGGATGTGCCGGGTCTGCCGTCCTATACTGAGGTGCCGAACAGCTCCATGCGCAAGGTCATTGCCAAGCGCCTGATGGAATCGAAGCTGACCGCGCCGCATTTCTACCTGACCATCGATTGCGAGATCGACAAGCTGCTCGCCGTGCGCAAGGAGCTGAACGAGAAGGCCGGCGACAGCGGTTACAAGCTGTCGGTCAACGACCTCATCATCCGCGCCAGCGCGCTGGCGCTGAAGAAGGTGCCGGCAGCCAACGCCACCTGGACCGAAGCCGCGATCCGCATCTATGACCAGGTCGATATCTCGGTCGCCGTCGCCATCGATGACGGGCTGATCACCCCGGTGATCCGCGATGCCGGCTCCAAGGGGCTGATCGAGATTTCCGCCGAGATGAAGGATCTGGCCAAGCGGGCGCGCGATCGCAAGCTGAAGCCCGAGGAATTCCAGGGCGGCACTTTCTCGATCTCCAACCTCGGCATGTTCGGCATCAAGGATTTCGCCGCCGTCATCAACCCGCCGCAGGGCGCCATCCTGGCGGTCGGTGCGGGTGAGCAGCGGCCGGTGGTGAAGGACGGCGCGCTGGCCATCGCCACGGTGATGAGCTGCACCCTGTCGGTCGATCACCGCGTGGTCGATGGCGCGGTCGGGGCGGAGTTCCTCTCCGTCTTCAAGAAGCTGATCGAAGACCCGATGACGATGCTGCTGTAAGGTGGCAGGAAGGGAGACCGACATGGCCGATACCTCATTCGACCTCATCGTCGTCGGCGGCGGGCCGGGCGGCTACGTCGCCGCCATCCGCGCGGCGCAGCTTGGCATGAAGACGGCGCTGGTCGAGCGTGAGCATCTGGGCGGCATCTGCCTGAACTGGGGCTGCATCCCGACCAAGGCGCTGCTGCGCTCCTCCGAGGTCAAGCACATGCTCGACCATCTGGGCGATTACGGCTTCTCCGCCAAGGATATCAGCTTCGACGTGAAGAAGGTGGTGGAGCGCTCCCGCAAGGTGGCGGCGCAGCTTTCCGGCGGCGTGAAGCACCTGTTGAAGAAGAACAAGGTCACCGTGTTCGACGGTTCGGCGAAGCTCGACGGCACCGCCGGCGGGCAGCGCAAGATCGCCGTGACCGGCAAGGACGGCAAGAAGACCGCCGACCTGACCGCGAAGAATGTGATTCTGGCCACCGGCGCGCGGGCGCGTTCCCTGCCGGGGCTGGAAGCGGACGGCAAGCTGGTCTGGACCTACAAGGAAGCGATGGTGCCGGAGACCATGCCGAAATCGCTGCTGGTCGTCGGCTCGGGCGCCATCGGCATCGAATTCGCCAGCTTCTACAAGGATATGGGCGCGGAGGTCACGGTCGTCGAAGTGATGGACCGTATTCTGCCGGTGGAGGATGAGGAAATCTCCGCCTTCGCCCGCAAGGCGCTGGAAAAGCAGGGCATGAAGATCATCACCTCGGCCGGGGTGGAGGCGCTGAAGAAGGGCCAGAACAACGTCACCGCGACCATCAAGGCCGGCGGTAAGACCAGCGACATCACGGTGGACCGGGTGATCCTGGCCGTCGGCATCGTCGGCAATGTCGAGAATCTGGGCCTCGACGGCACCAAGGTGAAGGTGGAGAAGACGCATATCGTCACCGACCCCTACAGCGCCACCGGCGAGCCGGGTGTCTATGCCATCGGCGATCTGACCGGCCCGCCCTGGCTGGCGCACAAGGCCAGCCATGAGGGCGTGATCTGTGTCGAGAAGATCGCCGGGCTGAAAGATGTCCACCCGCTGGATACCGCGAACATCCCCGGCTGCACCTATTGCCGTCCGCAGGTCGCCAGCGTCGGCATGACCGAGGCCAAGGCGAAGGCGGCGGGCCACGAGGTGAAGGTTGGGCGCTTCCCCTTCATGGGCAATGGCAAGGCCATCGCGCTGGGTGAACCCGAGGGTCTGGTGAAGACCGTGTTCGACGCCAAGACCGGTGAATTGCTGGGTGCGCATATGATCGGCGCGGAAGTGACCGAGCTGATCCAGGGCTATACCATCGCCCGCACGCTGGAGAGTACGGAGGCGGAGCTGATGCACACCGTCTTCCCGCATCCGACGCTGTCCGAGATGATGCACGAATCCGTGCTTGACGCTTACGGCCGGGTTATCCACTTCTAGGGTCTGGCTCCGAAATAAGGATATAGCCTCATGAGTTCCGTGGAGGTGAAACCGGTGGTCCGCCATCCGGAAAAGGCCCACCGTCCGGACAATCCCGTGCAGCGCCGCAAGCCGGAATGGCTGCGCGTGAAGGCGCCGGTCTCGAAGGAGTACAACGAGACACGGCAGCTGATGCGCACGCTCAACCTCGTGACCGTGTGCGAGGAAGCGGCCTGCCCGAATATCGGCGAATGCTGGAAGAAGAAGCACGCCACCTTCATGATCCTGGGCAGCGTGTGCACCCGCGCCTGCGCCTTCTGCAACGTCGCCACCGGCATGCCGGACAAGCTGGACCCGCATGAGCCCGACAATATCGCGGTGGCGGTCGGCAAGCTGGGGCTGGAGCATGTCGTCATCACCTCGGTGGACCGCGACGACCTGCCGGATGGCGGGGCGGCCCATTTCGCGCGCGTCATCCAGCGGCTGCGCGAGGAAGCGCCGAATACCACCATCGAGATTCTGACGCCGGACTTCCTGCGCAAGGAGGGCGCGCTGGAGGTGGTGGTCGCGGCCAAGCCGGACGTGTTCAACCACAATCTGGAAACCGTGCCGCGGCTCTACCCGTCGATCCGGCCGGGTGCCCGCTATTTCCACTCGCTGCGCCTGCTCGACCGGGTGAAGGAACTGGACCCGTCGATCTTCACCAAGTCCGGCATCATGGTCGGCCTCGGTGAGACGGCGGAGGAGGTGGCGCAGGTGATGGACGATCTGCGCAGCGCCGATGTCGATTTCATCACCATCGGCCAGTATCTGCAGCCGACGCCGAAGCATGCGGCGGTGGACCGCTTCGTCACGCCGGACGAGTTCAAGGCCTATGAGCGCAAGGCTTATTCCAAGGGCTTCCTGATGGTCTCGGCCTCGCCGCTGACACGCTCCTCGCATCATGCCGGCGATGATTTCCAGCGCCTGCGCGCGGCGCGCGAGGCGAAGCTGACGGCCCAGGCCGTTCCCGCCGCCGAGTAGCCGAGCCTCAATGCCGACACACGCGGAACAGCGCGTCCTGCCCTACGCGCCGCAGAAGCTTTTCGATCTGGTCGCGGATGTGGAGCGCTATCCGGAATTCCTGCCCTGGTGCCTGGGCGCGCGCATCCGCAAGCGCGAGCCGGCGCTGCTGGTCGCCGACCTGATCATCGGTTTCAAGATGGTGCGGGAACGCTTCACCTCGCGCGTGGCGCTCGACCAGCCGGGCATGCGGATTGACGTCACCTATACGGAAGGCCCGTTCAAGTATCTAAACAATCACTGGATTTTCCTGCCGGCCGAAGGCGCGGGCGAGGGCGGCGGCGAGGGTTGCCTCATCGACTTCTATGTCGATTTCGAGTTCCGCTCGGTCCTGCTGCAGAAGATGATGTCGGTGCTGTTCAACGAGGCGGTCCGGCGCATGGTCGGCGCCTTCGAGACTCGCGCCCATGCGCTCTATGGAGAGGCGGCGGGGCCTGCAAACCCTTCAGCCGACTGATTCAGGGCGCTTCAGGTTTTCTTTCCCTCGGTCGAACCGCCGCGTCGATCATCGCCAGCGCCTTCTCCACCGTGGCCCGGCGCACCGCACTGCGGTCGCCGGGGAAGACTTCGTGATGGGCGGCGGTCTCCGCACCCGTGCGGGCGACGGCGAAATGAACCAGCCCGACCGGCTTCGTGGCTGTGCCGCCGCCGGGGCCGGCAACGCCGGTGACGGCGACCGCGATATCGGCGCGGGACCGGGCCAGCGCGCCCTCGGCCATGGCGCGGGCAACCGCCTCGCTGACCGCGCCTTGCTGGGCGATCAGCGCCGGATCGACACCCAGCATCTCCGCCTTCGCCTCGTTGGAATAGGTGACGAAGCCGCGATCCACCACGGCGGAGGAACCGGCGATCTCGGTCAGCGTGCCGGCGATCAGCCCGCCGGTGCAGGATTCCGCCGTGGCGAGCATGAAACCTGCTTTCTTGCAGCGGTCCAGCAGGGCGGCGGCCTGGGCCTGAAGATCGGCGGGAAGCATCGCAGTCACCAGAAGAAATGGACGATCAGGGCGGCGACCATCATGCCATAAAGCCCTGCCAGCACGTCATCCGCCATGATGCCAAAGCCGCCGGTCAGTTTTCTGTCGGCGAGTGAGACCGGCCAGGGCTTGGCGATGTCGAACAGCCGGAACAGCGCGAAACCGATGGCATAGGCCAGCGGGTCGAGCGGCAGCACGGCCAACACCATCCATTGCCCGACGACCTCGTCGATGACGGCGGATCCGGGGTCCTTGCGGCCGATCCCTCCGGCATAGGCGGCACTCGCCCAGCAGCCGATGGGGAACAGCAGCGCAGCCGCCGCCAGCAGCGTCAGCGGGCCGAACTGATCCGCGATCAGCCAGGCGAGGGGCAGGGCGGCCAGCGATCCCCAGGTGCCCGGTGCCTTCGGGATACGCCCGACCCAGAACCAGGTGGCCAGGATATAGGCCGGGTGAAACGGACTCATGTACGTGGCAGTTCGACGGTTGCCATGGCCTGCGCGGCGATGCCCTCGCGCCGGCCGGTGAAACCCAGTTGCTCGGTTGTGGTCGCCTTCACGCTGACCCGGTCTGCGGCGAGGCCAAGAATCTCCGCGATCCGTGCGGTCATCGCTTCCCGGTACGGGCCGACCTTGGGCCGCTCGCAGATCAGCGTCACATCGACATGGACAATCCGCCCGCTCTTCGCCGCCACCAGCTCTGCCGCATGGGCCAGGAAACGGTCGGACGAGGCGCCCCGCCATTGCGGGTCGGTCGGCGGGAAATGCTGGCCGATATCGCCGGCGGCGATGCAGCCCAGCAGCGCATCGGTCAGCGCGTGCAGCCCGACATCGGCGTCGGAATGGCCCTCCAGCCCGCGCTCATGCGGCACGGGAACGCCGCACAGCATTACATGGTCGCCGGCCTCGGCGAAGCGGTGGACATCGAAGCCGCCGGCGCTGCGGGTCTCGAAAGCAGCACCCTGAAGGGTTTCGGCGCGCATCATGTCCTCCGCCGTGGTGATCTTGAAATTCTCCTCGGTGCCCGGCACCAGCGCGACCTCCTGACCTGAGGCTTCCAGCAGCGAGGCGTCGTCGGTCAGCTCCTGCCCGGCCAGTGCTCGGTGCGCCGCCAGTATATCGGCAAAGCGGAAGCCCTGCGGCGTCTGCGCGCGATACAGGCCGCCGCGCGGCACCGTCGCGGCGATTCGGGCGCCCTCGGCGCGCTTCAGCGTGTCGGCGACGGCAAGGGCGGGGATGGCGCCGTGATGCTCCTTCAGCGCCGCCAGAACGGCGTCGATGGTCGCGGGGGCGGTAAAGGGCCGGGCGGCATCCTGGATCAGCACCAGATCGGGCGTATCAGCAACCAGCGCCTCCAGCCCCTGCCGCACACTGTCCTGCCGCGTGGCGCCGCCGGCAATCGGCGCGCCAAGGCCGAGATCGCCCAATGCCTGATCGTAGAGATTGCGGTCGTCGGGATGAATGACCACGCGCACAGCATCGATGCCGGGATGTGCCAGGAACCGCGCCACCGTATGGCGCAGCACCGGTTGCCCGGCCAGCGGCAGATATTGCTTTGGCAGGCTGCCGCCGAGGCGGTGGCCGCGTCCGGCGGCGACAATGAGGGCGATGGTCTTCGACATGCGCCGGAGCCTATGCCGGCGCGGCCGGAATTTCCACCGCGATGCGCTGTCAGACTGCCACGTCTACGATCATACCGGTCTTCTTCTCCGCCGTTTCCTTGACCTTCTCCAGGATCGTCTCGCGGATCTTTTCTTCGATCTTGGCGCGCTCCTGCGCGTCCATGTTGCGCAATTCCTCTTCCGTCACGCCAAGCTCGCCGAGAATCATCTCGCGCATGCGCTCGGCTGGCGATTTGTTCATATAGTTGAGGAATTCGTCCTGGGCCGACGTCTTCCCGATTTGCGCGGACGGGCTCGACGCCGCAGAGGACGCGCCGCCGACAGGAGGGGTATAGGGGGCGCCGATACCGGAAACAGACATGAGAAATTTCCTTCCAGTCGATTGACCTGTCGGGGAAGGCGCAAATGTCATGCCCGCAGAGTATCCTTCTAACTATTTGACTTTATTATAAGTGCCTTTGATGCCCGGATGGTCATTCCTGCCCATCGGCAGAATTTGCCGGGTAGAATCTTCCACACGTAACCGCGCAGTCCGATAATTTCTGCGCTGCGGAAAATGATATTTTGCGAATCGTTCGCAGCACTATATATTCCTCATCAGACAGGATATAAGGCGCACATGCCGACTTCCGTGATTCTCAGTCTTTCCGCTCTGTTGTCGATGCTTCCGGCGTCGCTGCTGCCCTTTGGCCAGGCGGCGGGCAGGGAGCGGCTGTTCTGGCTGCTGCTGGTGCCTGCCATTGTCGGCCCGACGGCCTGGGTGGTGGTGCAGATGTACGGACGCTGGTACGCGGATTTGTCCGGCGCGCTGTGGGTCACCGTGGCCGCGACCATGGTGCTGTTCGCCGGCCTGTCGCTGATCGTGCCTGCCAGCCGGCGCCTGGCGCCGCTGTTGCTGCCCTATCTGGTGTTGCTGGGCGTGCTGGCCACCGTGCTGCGGCCGATCGAGGCCGGGCCGTTTCCGGGAACCGTGCCGGGCCTCTGGACCCAGGCGCATATCGTGATGTCGGTCATGGCCTATGCGCTACTGACCCTGTCGGCGGTCTCCGGCTTCGCGGTGTTCCTGCAGGAGCGCGCGCTGAAGCGCAAGCAGCCGACGAAGCTGACCCGGCTGCTGCCCGCCGTGGCGGAAGGCGAGCGGCTGCAGATCGGCCTGCTCGTTCTGGCGGAAATCCTGCTTGGCCTCGGCGTTGCCACCGGCATGGCGGTGAACTGGACCAAGGGCGGCGGCGTGCTGGCGCTGGACCATAAGAGTATCCTGTCGATCATCGCCTTCGCCGTCGTGCTGGCCCTGCTGCTGGCGCACTGGCTGACCGGGCTGCGCGGTCGCATGGCGGCCCGCCTGGTGCTGATTGCCTTCCTGTTGCTGACCCTGGCCTATCCGGGCGTGAAATTCGTCGCCGATATTCTTCTCGGCTAACGCACGACAATCTGTATGCAGGTCGCGTGATTCACGCGCTTGTCATCCGGATTTGTTCGGTGTAGCGTTGCCCAAAGTTTGGGCACGAAAGGAAGATGCCTAAAATATGAGCGTATCAATCGGACCGATTACCCTGGACTCGCCGGTGATTCTGGCACCCATGTCGGGTGTCACCGACCAGCCGTTCCGCCGCATCGTCCGGCGTTTCGGTGCCGGGCTCGTGGTTTCCGAGATGATCGCCAGCGCCGCCATGGTGCAGCAGGCGCGCAAGGAAATCCGCAAAATGTCGGAGGATTACAGCACGGATTATCCGTTGTCGGTGCAGCTTGCCGGTTGCGAACCCGCGCTGATGGCCGACGCGGCGAAGCTGAATGCCGGCCGGGGCGCGGCCATCATCGACATCAATATGGGCTGCCCGGTGAAGAAGGTGACCGGCGGACAGCAGGCCGGCTCGGCGCTGATGCGGGATCTCGCGCATGCGGCGGCGCTGATCGAGGCGACGGTGAAGGCCGTCGATATCCCGGTCACGCTGAAGATGCGCACCGGCTGGGACGATGACAGCCGCAACGCGCCGGAGCTTGCAAGGATCGCCGAGGATCTCGGCGTACGCATGGTGACGGTGCATGGCCGCACCCGCTGCCAGTTCTATACCGGCCGTGCCGACTGGTCCTATGTGCGCGCGGTGAAGCAGGCCGTCTCCATCCCGGTGATCGTGAATGGTGACGTGACCAGTGAGGAAGAGGCCGCCGAGGCGCTGCGCCTGTCCGGCGCCGACGGGGTGATGATCGGGCGCGGCAGCTATGGCCGGCCCTGGTTCCCGTCCCAGGTGGCGCATTATCTGCGCACCGGCGAGAAACTGGCAGACCCGCCCCTGCCGGTGGTTCTGGAAACCGTGCGGGATCATTGGGAGGCGATGCAGCGCCATTACGGGCCGCAGCTGGGCTGCCGCATCGCCCGCAAGCATATCGGCTGGTACAGCCGCTGCCTGCCTGGTTCCGCCGCGTTCCGCCAGCAGGTCAACAACACCACCGATTCGGACGAGGTGCGTGCCGCGATGGAAAGTTATTTCGCCGCCGTCATGGACGGGCAGGCAGGCAATACAGTTCGGGAGGCCGCCTGATGGCGAAGATTAGCGCGCCGCTGAAGCTGCTGGGCAGGGGGCGGCGCCCGGCACGCCTCGACGAATCGGCGATCCTGCTGGCGCTGGCAAGCCCGGTTCTGGTGGTCGATGCGGACAATCAAATCGTTTATGTGAATGATGCGACCGAGCAGTTTTTCCGGCTCAGCGCCAACCAGCTCGTCGATCATCGGCTCGCCGACTTCATTCCGGCGGACAGCCCGCTTTTCTCCCTGCTGTCGCAGGTCAGGGCGCATGGCAACAGCATGTCGGATCACGGCGTGACGCTGGAGACGCCGCGCATCGGTACCCGTGACGTGACGATCGAGGTGGCGAGCATCGCGGATTTCGAGGGGCAGGTGGCGATCTGTATCCATGAACGCTCGGTGGCGCTGCAATTCCATCAGCAGCTGACCTTCCGCGGTGCGGCGCGCTCCGTCACCGCGATGGCGGCAATGCTGGCGCATGAGGTGAAGAATCCGCTGTCCGGCATTCGCGGCGCGGCGCAGCTGCTTGAGCAAAGCGTGCAGGACCCCGGCGATCAGGAACTGACCACGCTGATCCGCGACGAGACCGACCGTATCTGTGCGCTGGTGGACCGGATGGAAGTGTTCTCCGATGAGCGGCCGATGCCGCGCGGCCCGGTGAATATTCATCTGGTGCTGGATCATGTGCGCAAGGTCGCCAAGACCGGCTTCGCCCGGCAGCACCGGTTTATCGAACAGTATGACCCCTCGCTGCCGGCGGTGCTCGGTAACCGCGACCTGCTGATTCAGATATTCCTGAATCTGGTGAAGAACGCCTCGGAGGCCTTGCCGGAGGAGGGCGGGGAAATCACCCTCAGCACCGCCTACAAGCATGGCATCCGGCTGGCTGTGCCGGGCACGCGCAGCAGCTTCGACCTGCCGCTGGTGATCAGCGTCACCGATAACGGGTCCGGCATCCCCGACGAGTTGCGGCAGAACCTGTTCGACCCGTTCGTCACCACCAAGCAGAATGGCAGCGGCCTCGGGCTGGCGCTGGTCGCCAAGATCGTTGGCGATCACGGCGGCATCATCGAGGTCGATAGCCAGCCCAGGCGCACCACCCTGCGCGTCATGCTGCCAATGGCGCCGGAGGAGATGGGCAGCGATCCGGTGGCGCGGATGCTGCCGGCGGAGGCCGAGTGATGGCGCCGGCACGGACCCAGACCATTCTGGTTGCTGACGATGATCGCGCGATAAGAACAGTTCTGCATCAAGCGCTTGCGCGCGCCGGCTATGATGTAAAGGTAACCGGAACGGCAGCCGCGCTGTGGCGCTGGGTCGAGGCGGGCGAGGGCGATCTGGTACTGACCGATGTGGTGATGCCGGACGAGAACGGCCTCGACCTTATCCCCCGCATCAAGCGCCAGCGGCCCGATCTGCGCATTGTGGTGATGAGCGCGCAGAACACGCTGTTGACTGCGGTGAAGGCGACCGAGCGCGGCGCGTTCGAGTATCTCGCCAAGCCGTTCGATCTGAAGCAGCTCATCAATGTGGTGCAGCGCGCGCTGCTGTCGCCGAAGGAAACGCCGCCGCCGGTCATCGAGCAGCCGGAGGAGAGTGACGACACACTGCCGCTGATCGGCCGCTCGCCGGCGATGCAGGAAATCTACCGCGTGCTGGCGCGGCTCATGGGCACCGACCTTACGGTCATGATCCATGGCGAGTCCGGCACCGGCAAGGAACTGGTGGCTCGTGCCCTGCACGATTACGGCAAACGCCGCAGCGGCCCGTTCGTGGCTATCAACATGGCCGCGATCCCGCGCGAACTGATCGAGAGCGAGCTGTTCGGCCACGAAAAGGGCGCCTTCACCGGCGCCACCCAGCGGTCCACCGGCCGGTTCGAACAGGCCCAGGGCGGCACACTGTTCCTCGACGAGATCGGCGACATGCCGCTGGACGCTCAGACCCGGCTGCTGCGCGTGCTGCAGGAAGGCGAATACACCACGGTCGGCGGCCGTACCCCGATCAAGGCCGATGTGCGGATCATCGCCGCGACCCACCGCGATCTGCGCCAGCTTATCCGTCAGGGCCTGTTCCGTGAGGATCTGTTCTATCGCCTGAATGTCGTGCCCATCCGCCTGCCGCCGCTGCGCGAGCGCAAGGAGGACGTGCCGGCCCTGGTCCGGCATTTCCTGGCCGAGGCGCATAGCGAGGGATTGCCGCGCAAGAGCATCGAACCGGCGGCGCTCGACCGGCTGAAGAGCTATTCCTGGCCGGGCAATGTCCGTGAACTGGAAAATATGGTCCGCCGTCTGGCCGTGCTCTATTCGCAGGACGAGATCACCGCCGATGTGGTGAATGAGGAACTGGCCGAGGCCGAGGAGCCACAGCCGGCACTGGAGGTCGGCGGCGAGGGCGAAAGCCTGGGATCGGCCGTGGAGCGGCATCTGAAGAGCTTCTTTTCCGCGCATGCCGATGGCATGCCTGGCTCCGGCCTTTACGATCTCGTGCTGCGTGAAGTCGAGCGCCCGCTGATCTCGCTCAGCCTGTCGGCGACCCGCGGCAATCAGATCAAGGCGGCTGAGCTTCTGGGGCTGAACCGGAACACCCTGCGCAAGAAAATCCGCGAATTGGACATCAGGGTGACGCGAGGCCTAAAATAGCGGCCCTAAACGCGTGATTCGGAAACGCAAGGCTGGCCGATGGTAATGCTATGAGCGACGACGCCTTGGAACAGGCGCGGCGCGAGGACGGCGCGAGAAAAGACGGAACAGGCTCGGCAGGCATGACGCATTTCTGGCGTCATCTCGGGCACTGGGCGGAGCGCGTGCGGCTTGGCCGCAAGGTGGCGCTGCTGTTGATCGTCGCCGCCCTGGTTTCGGGCGTGGTGACCTATGCCGCGCTGACGGATTCCGGACCGGTCGGTCCCGATCCGAACACCATCTTCGTGCTGATGAATGTCAATCTGCTGCTTTTGCTGCTGGTTGGCATGGTGGTGTCCTACCGGCTCGTGCAGCTCTGGCTGGAACGGCGGCGTGGCCTCGCCGGTTCCAAGCTGCATCTGAAGCTGGTGACGCTGTTCGCCCTGGTTGCCGTGATTCCGGCGATCATCGTCGCGGTGTTTTCCGCCCTGTTCCTGAATTTCGGTGTTCAGTCCTGGTTCGACGAGCGGGTGCGCACGGCAGTCAACGAATCGCGCGAGGTGGCGAAGGCCTATCTGGCGGAGCATCAGAAGACGATCCGTGCCGACGTGCTGGCGATGGCTGCGGATCTGAACCGCGAGGCGCTGAATCTGTCCGCCAATCCCCGGCGTCTCACTGCCTTTATCAGCGCGCAGGCGCAAGTGCGGGCGTTGGCCGAGGCGGTGGTGTTCGACAGCACCGGTTATATCCTGGCGCAATCGGCGCTCAGTTTCGCGATGCATTTCGAGACCGTGCCGGAAGCCTCGCTGCGCGAGGCGGAAACCGGCGTTGTCGTGCTGATGGAGAATGATGCCGACGACCGGGTGCGCGCCCTGGTCCGGCTCGACGGATTCGCCGATGCCTATCTCTATGTCGGGCGATTCGTTGACAGCAAGGTGCTGGCCCATATGGACCAGACAGAGGCGGCGGTTGAGGAATATCAGCGCCTGCAGGGCCGGCAATCCAGCCTGCAGATCACCTTCGTGATGATTTTTGTCGTGGTGGCGCTGCTCATGCTGCTGGCTGCCGTCTGGGTTGGGCTGAACGTGGCGGCGGAGCTGTGGCGGCCGGTGCGCAACCTGATCGGCGCGGCGGAACGGGTGCGCGCCGGCGACCTGACCGCCCGGGTGGCGGACGAAGACAGTACCGACGAGCTGGGCGTGCTCAGCCGCGCCTTCAACCGGATGACAAGCCAGCTTGAGGAACAGCGGCAGGAGCTGATCGACGCCAACCGGCAGCTCGATACGCGCCGCCGGTTTACCGAGACGGTGCTGGCCGGTGTCTCGGCCGGTGTCATCGGCCTCGATGCGGAGGGACGGATCAACCTGCCCAACCGCTCTGCCTCCTTGCTGCTGGATCAGCCGCTGGAACGGGCAATCGGCCTGCCGATTGGCGATGTCGTGCCGGAGATGGCAGAATTGCTGGCCGTGGCGCAGGCACGCCCGGACCGCGATCAGGAACGCGAGGTCATCCTGCAGGGCGAGGCCGGGCAACGCACGCTGCTGGTGCGGATCACGGCGGAGCGTGGCGACAGCAATGCCGAGCAGGAGCGCGCGCTGGGCTTCATCCTCACCTTCGACGATATTACCCAATTGATGACGGCGCAGCGCAAGGCCGCCTGGGCCGATGTGGCGCGCCGCATCGCGCATGAGATCAAGAATCCCCTGACCCCGATCCAGCTTTCCGCCGAGCGGCTGAAGCGCAAATATCTGGGCGAAATCGTCTCCGACAAGGAAAGCTTCGTCGCCTGTACCGAGACCATCATCCGCCATGTCGGTGATATCGGCCGCATGGTCGATGAATTCTCTGCCTTCGCGCGGATGCCGGCCCCTGTGCTGCGCAACGAGACGTTGGACGCGCTGTGCCGCGAGACCCTGATGCTTTATCGCAGTGCTCACCAGGATATCCGCTTTGTGGCATCCCTGCCGGACGAGCCGGCTACCGTATGGTGCGACCATCGCCAGGTCCGGCAGGCGCTGACCAATCTGGTGCAGAACGCCATCGAATCGATCGAGGCACGGCGGGAAACCGACCTTCGGCCCGGTATTGTCCGGCTGGCAGTGCTGCACAGGCAGGGCCAGGTCGAGCTGCATGTCGAGGACAATGGCAAGGGATTGCCCAAGGAGGTCCGGCATCGCCTGACCGAACCCTATGTGACGACGCGCGAAAAGGGCACGGGGCTGGGGCTCGCCATCGTCAAGAAGATCATGGAGGATCATGGTGGCGACCTGGTGATCGAGGATCGCCGGCGCAGCGGTGCACGTGTCCGGTTGATTTTCCCGGGGCGGGATGTAATCTCCGGCCACAATGGTAAATCCAGCACCGAGGCAGAGACTGCCCGTTCGCCCGATTCCGGCCAGGGTTCAGGCCCAGGCTCTGGCGACGACACCCCTGAGTTAGCGGTTATTCATGGCGCATGACATCCTGATCGTCGATGACGAGGCGGATATTCGGCAGCTTATCTCCGATATTCTGGAAGATGAGGGCTATCGCACGCGGATGGCGGCGAACTCTGACGAGGCGTTCGAGGTTATCGCGACCCGCCTGCCGCATCTCGTGATCCAGGATATCTGGCTGCAGGGCAGCCGGCTGGACGGGCTGCAGATTCTCGACCGCGTGAAGCACGATCATCCGAACCTGCCGGTGGTGATGATCAGCGGCCATGGCACCATCGAGATGGCGGTCAGTTCGATTCAGCGCGGTGCCTACGATTTCGTCGAAAAACCGTTCAAGACCGACCGCCTGCTGCTGCTGGTCAAGCGCGCCATCGAGGATGCCAGCCTGCGCAAGGAGAATGCGGAACTCCGGCTGCGCGGCGGCCCGGAGATGGAGCTGACGGGTACCTCGCCTGCCGTTCTGAATCTGCGCCAGTCGATCGAGAAAGTGGCGCCGACCGGCAGCCGGGTACTGATTACCGGCCCGGCCGGGTCGGGCAAGGAAGTGGTGGCGCGGATGGTCCATGCGCGCTCCCGGCGCAACAATGGTCCTTTCGTGGTGCTGAATTGCGCCACCATGCATCCCGACCGGCTGGAACTGGAGCTGTTCGGCAGCGAAAGCGAGCAGGAAGGCAATGGCGGGCGGAAGATCGGCACTTTCGAGCAGGCCCATGGCGGCACGCTGCTGCTCGACGAGGTGGCCGACATGCCGCTGGAGACTCAAGGCAAGATCGTCCGCGTGCTGCAGGATCAGACTTTCGAGCGTCTGGGCGGCCGCCGCCGCGTCGAGGTGGATGTCCGTGTCATCGCTTCCACCAACCGCGATCTTGAGCAGGAGATGCAAGAAGGCCGGTTCCGGCAGGATCTCTATTACCGGCTGAATGTTGTGCCGCTGCGCGTCCCGTCCCTGCGCGACCGCCGGGATGATGTGCCGACCCTGATCGCCTATTTCCTGGCTCGTGCGGCGGAACAGGCCGGTCTGCCGGTGCGCCAGATCAGCGAGGATGTGATCGCGGCGCTGCAGGTCTATGAATGGCCGGGCAATGTGCGCCAGCTGCGCAATCTGGCGGAATGGATGCTCATCATGGCGCCCGGCGACGCGCGCGAGCCGATCCGGATCGAGAATCTGCCGCCCGAGATCAGCGCCACCGCACCGGCGGTGACACGGCTGGACAAGGGCAGTGAGATCATGAATCTGGCGCTGCGCGAGGCGCGTGAGCTGTTCGAGCGCGAATATCTGATGGCGCAGGTGAACCGGTTCGGCGGGAATATCTCGAAAACCGCGGCATTCGTCGGTATGGAACGGTCCGCGCTGCACCGGAAGCTGAAGTCACTGGGCGTACCGGCCACGGAACGGGCGCCCAAGCTGGTTTCCTGATGTCCGGCACCTGCCGGAGACCAGGCCGAAAGGATAGGCAACAGCCATGAATGTGATTATCTGCGGCGCGGGGCAGGTTGGCTCCAGCATCGCCCGCTATCTGTCCTCCGAGGGCAATGACGTCACCGTCATCGACCAGTCGCCGGACCTGATCCGCAAGATTAATGACACGCTCGACGTGCGCGCCTTCGTTGGCCACGCCTCGCATCCCAGCACGCTGGAGATGGCGGGTGCCAAGGAGGCCGACATGCTGATCGCGGTCACCTATGCGGACGAGGTGAACATGGTCGCCTGCCAGGTCGGCCATTCCCTGTTCCAGGTGCCGACCAAGATCGCCCGCATACGCAGCCAGAATTATCTGCAGCCGGAATGGGCGGATCTGTTCAGCCGCGAGAACATGCCGATCGACGTCATCATCTCGCCGGAGGTGGAGGTCGCGCGCCATATCGGCCAGCAGCTTCAGGTGCCCGGCGCCTTCGACATGCTGGCGATGGCTGATGGCAAGGTGCGGGTTGTCGGCGTCCGCTGCGGTGACGACTGCCCTGTGCTGAACACGCCGATGCGCCAGCTCGCCAGCCTGTTCCCGGATCTGAACATGGTGGTCGTTGCGATCATCCGGAACGACAAGGTGATCGTACCGTCCAGCGAAGACCAGATGCTGGCCGATGATGAGGTCTATTTCGTCTGCGATACCGGGCATCTGGCCCGGGCCATGGCCGCCTTTGGCCATCAGGAACCGGAAGCGCGCCGCATCATCATCGTCGGTGCCGGCAATATCGGCCTGACCCTGGCCCAGAATATCGAGGAAAATCAGGCTGGCGTCAGCGTGAAGCTGATCGAGGTGTCGCCCGAACGTGCCAAGCGGGCGGCTGGCCAGCTCGCCAAGACGATGGTGCTGGCGGGCAGCGCGCTGGACCCGGAAATCCTCGAAGAGGCGAATATCCGCAGCACGGAGACCTTCGTCGCGGTCTCCAACGATGACGAGGTGAACATCATCAGCGCGCTGCTGGCCAAACGCTATGGCTGCGAGCGCGCGGTGACCCTGATCAACAATCAGCCCTACGGCCCGCTGGTCACGGCGCTGGGGGTGGATGCGGTGGTCAATCCGCGCTCCATCACGGTCTCGACCATCCTGCAGCATATCCGCCGCGGCCGTATCCGGGCCGTCCACTCGCTGCGCGAGGGGGTGGGCGAAGTGATCGAGGCGGAGGCGCTGGAAACCTCCACCATGGTCGGGGTGCCGCTGCGCGAGGCGAAGCTGCCGAACGGTGTCATTGTCGGCGCCATCCTGCGCGAAGACGAGCTGGTCGTGCCGCGCGGCGACACCAGGATACAGGCCAAGGACAGGATCATCCTTTTTGCTGCCAGCAATGCGGTAAAGAAGGTGGAGAAGCTGTTCTCGGTTCGGCTAGAGTATTTCTGAGGCGGTTGACGCCTTCCCGTTCCCGTTGCGTCTCTCGAGGTTGCGCATGTCCCGTATCGCTTACGTCAATGGCCGCTATGTCCCGCATGGCGAGGCCGCCGTCCATATCGAGGATCGCGGCTATCAGTTCGCCGATGGTGTCTATGAGGTGGTCACCGTGGTGAAGGGGCGGCTGGTGGACGAAGATCCGCACCTCGACCGGCTGTGGCGCTCGCTCGGTGAGCTGCGCATCGATGTGCCGATGTCGCGCGCCTCGATGAAGGCGGTGACGCGGGAGATCATCCACCGCAACCGTCTGAAGACCGGCCTGGTCTATATGCAGGTGACGCGCGGTGTTGCCCGGCGCGACCATCCGTTTCCGAAGCCGGGCACGCCGCCGGCCATGGTCATGACGGTGAAGCATATGCGGCTGCCGGGCCGGGCGAAGATCGAGGAAGGCGTGAAGGTCATCTCGATCAAGGATATCCGCTGGGAACGCTGCGATATCAAGACGGTAGGGCTGTTGCCGAATATCCTCGGCAAGCAGCAGGCGCGCGAGGCCGGGGCCACCGAGGCCTGGCAGGTCGATGAGGACGGCATGGTGACCGAGGGCACCTCGACCAATGCCTGGATCATCACCAAGGATGGCGAGTTGGTCACAAGGCCGGCCACCAACGATATCCTGAACGGCATCACCCGGTTGCGCATCCTGAAGATCGCCGACGAGCATGGCGTGAAGTTCGTCGAGCGGGCGTTCAGCCTGGAAGAAGCGCTGCAGGCGCGCGAGGCCTTTATTTCCAGCGCCACCAGCTTCGTTACGCCGGTGACGCAGATCAATGACACGGTCATCGGCAATGGCCGCGCCGGCACGGTGTCGCTCGGCCTGCGCGACTGGTACGACGAATTCATGGCGGGCCTGAAGGAGAGCGCGTGAGCGCCTTGGCGGTAAAGGAATTTCCGGCGCGCCCGCGTGCCGTCCTTTTCGACTGGGATCATACGCTGGTCGATAACTGGGATGCGATCCGCGCGGCGCTGAATTTCACGCTGGTCAGCTTCGGCCAGCAGGAATGGAGCGTCGAGGAGACGCGCGCCCGCGTGAAAGCCTCGCTGCGCGACAGTTTTCCGGTGCTGTTCGGCGAGCGCTGGGAGGATGCGCGCACGGTCTTTCTCGACCATTTCGCCGCCAATCATCTGGAAGTCCTGAAACCGCTGCCGGGGGCCGCCGATTTATTGGAGCATCTGGCCGGGCAGGGCATCTATATGGGCATCGTCTCCAACAAGCGCGGTCCGGTCTTGCGGCTGGAAGTGACGCATCTTGGCTGGGACCGTTATTTCGGGCGGATCATCGGTGCGGAGGATGCGCCGGAGGACAAGCCATCGCCGATACCGGTGTCGATGGCGCTGGAAGGCAGCGGTATCGTGCCAGGCGCCGATGTCTGGTTCGTCGGGGATACGTCGATTGACATGGAATGCGCGCACAATGCCCGCTGCATGCCGGTCCTGGTCCGCGATCCGGTGCCCGATGACCCGGCGCTGACGGCCTTTCCGCCGTCCTGGCTGGCGCCGCATTGCGGGCAGCTGATAGATTGGCTGCGGAACAGCGCCTAAGGATGACGGACCGGCTTTGCCGGCGGTGGCCTTGCGTCCCCATTGAATCCATTGAGTTGCACCCCAATTTCATTTATCGGTAGTTATTTCGCAGATGCGAAAAGACCGGGGCGACAAGAGCCTCAACCGGGCTCCAACAAATTAACAGACGGAAAGCAAAAATGTCTGATAAGAATCAAAATGTTCAGGACGTATTCCTCAACAACATCCGCAAGCATAAAACGCCGGTCACGATCTTCCTGATCAATGGCGTGAAGCTGCAGGGGATCGTAACCTGGTTCGATAATTTCTCGGTTCTGCTGCGCCGTGATGCGCATTCGCAGCTTGTCTACAAGCATGCGATTTCGACGATCATGCCGGCCCAGCCGATCCAGCTGTTCGACGGGGCGAAGGAAGGCACTGAAACTGACGATTAATGCCACAGGCGCGGGCCAACGGAATGGGTGACGCGTCAAAGGGGACGCCCCACCAGGGGGCACCCGAGGGTATTGCGACGCACGCATCCTCGACTCGTGCGTTGATCCTTCATCTCGACCTGCTGTCCGCCTCTGACAAGGGCGGCGGCGGGGCTGTTCGTGCGCCCGAAGCACGGCTGGAAGAGGCGCGCGGTCTTGCGCTCGCCATCGATCTCGACATCGTCCATGCGGAGGTCGTGCGGGTTTCCCGTGCGACGCCGGCAACGCTGATGGGCAGCGGCCAGGTCGAACGCTTCGCCGATGTCATCGACGCGATGGAAATCGAGGTGGCGGTGATCGATACCGCCCTGTCGCCGGTGCAGCAGCGTAATCTGGAACGCTCCCTGAAATGCAAGGTGATCGACCGCACCGCGCTGATCCTGGAGATTTTCGGTGCCCGCGCGCGCACTCATGAAGGAAGGCTGCAGGTCGAACTGGCGGCGCTGACCTACCAGCGCAGCCGTCTGGTGCGGTCCTGGACCCATCTGGAGCGGCAGCGCGGCGGCGCCGGCTTCATGGGCGGCCCGGGTGAAAGCCAGATCGAGCTGGATCGTCGCATCATCGACGACAAGATCGTGAAGCTGAAGCGCCAGCTGGAAGAGGTGAAGCGCACCCGCGAGCTGCATCGCAGCGCGCGGCGCAAGGTGCCGTACCCCATCGTCGCGCTGGTCGGCTACACCAACGCCGGCAAGTCCACCCTGTTCAACCGGCTGACGCGGTCCGCCGTTTTCGCCAAGGATTTGCTGTTCGCGACGCTGGACCCGACCATGCGGCGGCTCTCCCTGCCATCCGGCCGGCAGATCATCCTGTCGGACACGGTGGGGTTCATCTCCGACCTGCCGACGCAGCTTGTCGCGGCCTTCCGCGCCACGCTGGAGGAGGTTCTGGAGGCCGATATCATCCTGCATGTCCGTGATGTCGCCCACCCCGACAGCGCGGCGCAGCGCGCCGATGTCGAGGCAGTGCTGGCCGATCTCGGCATCGCGCCGGACCAGATCGCGACGCCGATGCTTGAGGTGTTGAACAAGGTCGATCTGCTGCCGGAAGAGGAGCGCGGGCAGGTGCTCAATCTCGCCGCCCGCGATCCGGACAAGGTCGCCGTATCCGCCCTGGAAGGCTCTGGCGTGGATGATCTGCTCACCGTGCTCGACCAGCGGCTGAACGCCCGGCGGGAGTTGTTGCGTGTCGATGTCGATCTGACGGATGGCGCCACGCTGGCATGGCTGTATCAGCATGGCGAGGTGCTGGAGCGCGAGGATGATGAAGAACATTCGCATCTGCTGGTCGGCCTCGATCCGGCCGACCGGGCGCGTTTCGAGCGCCGTCAGGCCGGCCTGACCCTTTCCTGATACTTCTCGGACTTCGGCATGAATCTCGATCCTGACCGCGTTTCGGCCCTGCTGCGCGAGACAGCAGAGCTAAAAATCCTGCCGCGCTTCCGCGCGCTTGGCGAGGGCGACACGCATGAGAAGGGGCCGGGCGATCTGGTTACCATCGCCGATCTGGAGTCCGAAAAGCATCTGACGCCGGCGCTGAAGCGTCTGCTCCCCGGTTCCGAGGTGGTGGGCGAGGAGGCGGCCTCCGCCAACGCGGCTGTGCTCGACCTTCTGCACGGGGACAGCCCGGTCTGGATCATCGATCCGGTGGATGGCACCGCCAATTTCGCCGACGGATCGGAGATGTTCGCCGTCATCGTGGCGCTGGTGCAGGGCGGCGAGGTGCTGGCCGGCTGGATTTACGATCCGATCCGCGACCGCATGGCGGTGGCCGAGGCGGGCGAGGGGGCGTATCTGGACGACAAGCGGATGCGGGTGTCGAATCCTGTGGCGCTGTCGGAGATGCTGGGGACGCTCAGCCTGAAATTCGTTCCCACCGGGGAGCGGCCGGTGCTGCGGGCCCGCGCCCAGGAACTGCGCCGGTTCTTTTCACTGGGCTGCGCCGGCCAGGAATATCTGCAGCTGGCGGAGGGGCGGACGCATTTTTCGGTCTATCGCCGGATTATGCCCTGGGACCATGCGGCTGGCTGGCTGATCCATAAGGAGGCCGGCGGCGTCGGTGCCTTCGCGGACGATACCCCCTACAATGCGACGATCCATCAGGGGCGCCTGATCATGGCGCCGGACGGCGAAAGCTGGCGCGCCCTGCGTGACCTGCTGTTCCCGACGCCGGCGGACCGGGTTGAATCTGTCAGTTGAACAGGCTGGCGTTACGCCTTCAGATCGATAATTTTTTTATTTCCCGGCGCGATGATTACCGGCTCTTGCCGGCGCAAGGGGGTTGAGGCCCGGACCGGCACGTCGATGGCCGGCGGCTCTGCAGGCAGTGATGGCTTTGCGGGCGAATCGGCTTCGGTTAGGCCCAGTTTCTCTAGGGTCAGGCTGTCATCGGCACTGTCCGGCAACAGGGTGCCGAGATAATCCAGCGCGAAGCGGCGACGGTCCTTCTCCTGCTCGAACAGCACGGTGAGGGACAGCGCCTGAACCCGCCCGCCGCCATGGTCGCGCGCCATCATGAATCCGCCGAAGCGGATGTTCCACTTGCCTTTGCTGTGCGCCGACAGCCAGGTTTCGGCATAGTCGAGCGAACGGCGATGCGGAACCGGATAACGCAGTATGTAGCGCATGGCCGGCTGTCCTTTCCGGGCCGCCCTCAGGCGGCGGTATACATAAGCCGCCCTCAGGCGGCGGGGCTGCCTTCTTCCTGCAAGGCAAGATCGAACATCGGAAACAGCGCTTCGGGTTCCTGCGCGCCGGACAGGCCATATTTGCCGTTCAGCACGAAGCAGGGCACGCCATTGATCCCGATCCGGTTGGCGGTCGTGCATTCGGCCTCGACCTCGGCCTTATGCTCGATCCCGTCGAGGAAAGTCTCCAGCTCGGCGGCGGGCAGGCCCTGCGTCGTGCCGATCTCCGCCAGCACTTGCCGGTCGCCGATATCGCGGCCTTCCAGGAAATAGGCCTGGAACAGCGCCTCGGTCACCGGTTCCTGTAGCTTTTTGTCATAGGCGAAGCGGATCATCCGGTGTGCATCCACCGTGTTGGGGGTGCGCTTGATCTGCTCGAAATCGAACGGAATGTTCTCGCTGCTGCCGACCCGGCGGATGGTGTCGTAGATCTGCCGGGCGCGCATCTCGCTGCCGAACTTGGCTTCGACATAGGCCTGGCGGTCCATGCCTTCCTTCGGCATGCCGGGGTTCAGCTGGAAGGCGCGCCAGCGGATTTCGAGGGCAGGCATCGGCCGCAGCTTCAGCGCGCGCTCCAGTCGGCGCTTGCCGATATAACACCAGGGGCAGATCACGTCGGAGAAAATATCGAGGCGCATGACAGTTCCTTTCCCGCCCATTTTGCTGCTCATCTTGCCGCGTAGCCGGCATGCCGCTTGACGGGCGTCAGCAGGGATTCGAGCATGAGGCACAACAAACGGCAACCCGTCAATCGGGGGGCCTAATCACAAGAACGGGAGGAACCGTGTCCAACGCTGCATTGCCGGGCGCCTATGCGCGCGATCTGGACAGAGGGGCGGCCAATCATGTCGCCTTGAGTCCGCTGTCGTTTCTGGAACGCTCGGCGCTTGTCTATCCCGACAAGATTGCCGTCATCCATGGGAGCCGGCGGTACAGTTACCGCGATTTGCGGGCGCGTTGCGGCCGGCTGGCGGCGGCGCTGGCGGCGCGCGGCATCGGGGCGGGCGATACGGTCTCCATCCTGGCGCCAAATACGCCGCCCCTGTTGGAGGCGCATTACGGTATCCCGATGCTGGGGGCGGTGCTGAACGCGATCAACACCCGGCTCGATGCCGATACCATCGCCTTCATCCTGCAGCACGGCGAATCAAAGGCGCTGATCGCTGACCGGGAATTCGCCGATATGGTGAGATCGGCGCTGGAAAAGCTGGGGCGGGACATCCTGCTGGTCGAGATCGACGATCCGGAAGCGGGCGGGACGGGAAGCCCTTTGGGCGGTATCGACTATGAGGATTTCCTGGCGGAAGGGGATACGGGGCACGCCTGCGCGCCGCCTGCAGACGAATGGCATCCGATCGCGCTGAACTATACCTCTGGCACCACCGGCAATCCCAAGGGCGTGGTCTATTCTCATCGCGGCGCCTATCTGAACGCCATCGGGCAGGTGCTGGCTTTCGGGCTCGGGCCCCAGACCCGCTATCTCTGGACCCTGCCGATGTTCCATTGCAACGGCTGGACCTATACCTGGGCGGTGACGGCGGTGGGCGGCACCCATGTCTGCCTGCGGCGTGTCGATCCGGCGCTGATCTTTCCGGCGATCCGCGACCATACCGTCAGCCATATGTGCGGCGCGCCTATCGTGCTGAACATGATGATCCATGCGCCCGAGGAGCAGAAGCTCGCCTTCGATCATGTGGTGGAGGTGGCGACAGGCGGTGCTGCACCGCCCTCGGCGGTGATCGAGAAGATGGAGGCGATGGGCTTCCGCGTCACCCACCTCTATGGGCTGACCGAGACCTATGGCCCGTCCACGGTCTGCGCCTGGCAGGAGGAGTGGGCCGATCTGGAACTGGAGAAGCGGTCGGGCAAGATGGCGCGGCAGGGCGTGCATTATCCGACGCTGGAGGGCATGCGCGTCGTCGATCCGGAAACGCTGCAGGATGTGCCGGCCGACGGTCAGACCATCGGCGAGGTGCTGTTCCGCGGCAATACGGTGATGATGGGCTACCTGAAGAACCGGAAGGCCACGGACGAGGCCTTTGCCGGCGGCTGGTACCACAGTGGCGATCTCGCCGTGCTGCACCCCGACGGCTATATGGAGGTGAAGGACCGCGCCAAGGACATCATCATCTCCGGCGGCGAGAACATATCCTCGCTGGAGGTGGAGGAGGCGCTGTTCCGCCACCCCTCGATCATGGAGGCCGCGGTGGTGGCCCGGCCGGACGAGAAATGGGGCGAAAGCCCCTGCGCCTTTGTCACGCTGAAGCCCGGTGCCCCGGCGCTGAGCGAGGCAGAGGTGATCGACTGGTGCCGGCAGAAGCTGGCGCGCTTCAAGGTGCCGCGCACCGTGGTGTTCGGGCCGCTGCCGAAGACCTCGACCGGCAAGATTCAGAAATTCGTGCTGCGCCAGCAGGCCAGCAGCGTGGAGCCGGCTTGACCGGCGCGCCGTGGCGTGCCGAGATGTCTTATCCCTTTACCAATTCAGGAAAGACCAAAGGATGATCATCGATCACCGCACCTACGACATCAAGCCGGGTTGCCTGCCGAAATTCCTGCAGCTTTACGGCACCGAAGGCTTTCCGGTTCAGCTGAAGCATCTGGACCAGCCCTATGGCTATTTCACCGTCACCGACATCGGGCCGCTGAACCAGGTCATCCATATGTGGAAGTACGAGTCGTTGGCCGACCGTGAGGCGAAGCGGGGCGCGCTGCAGGCCGATCCGGCCTGGCAGGCCTATCTCGCCAAGAGTGCCGAAGCCGGCTATGTCGCGCGGCAGGAGAACAAGATCCTGAAGGCGGCGCCGTTCTTTGAGCTGAAATAATCTATATAAAACAGCCGACTATAAATGTTCATGTTTTGTTCTTGACGAAAGAACGGAACATGCGGCACTCTTCCCGCCAGAACCTATCTGGTGAGGGAGAGTGTCATGTCGGAACAGACTCTGAATGCGATGGACCGGGTGCTCAGCAGTGTTGCCGTTTTCGGCAGCTTCGCATTGCTGATGGTGGTCATGACCTATGGCTGGCTCACCGCTTTCCGCGTGATGGCCAGCTGACACTTCTTCAATGCAGGTTGGGCGAGGCCGGGTGGATGAAGGGCAGGATGTTGCCCGCGTCCGCCCGTCCTGACCCGGCGCGCGCCATCCCTATGATGTCAGCGCCCTTCGGTGGCAGGTGAATGCCGGCGCGCAGCAGGCAGTCGGCCAGCAGCAGGGCAGGAAGCTCGAACAGGCGGATGGCGGCCGGTTTCAGGATGCTGCCGGCCAGGCGGCCAAAGGAATCTTCCCGGTCGGCCTGGCGCCTGTCGCGGCGGCGCTGCTGGCACAGTGAGACGAGATCAAGCAGGCATGTCTCATCCTCTGTGACCTCGGGACAGCGCGGGCAGTTCACCGCGATCTGCCGGCAGGAGCCACCGGCCAGGATGCTCATCATGCCTTCCAGCGGGTCGATGGCGTCCAGCGCATAGGCAAGCGCAAACCCTTCCATCAGGATCTCGCGGGTTTGTGCGGGTGGCCAGCCCTGGCGCAGGGCGGCAACCCAGACGCGAATGCCCCAGAGGGTCAGTTTCCGGCCATTATCGAGCGCGGCGAAGGAATCTTCGCCGTCCGGCGGGTTGTTCCGGTGATTGTCACAGCCGCTATACATGGCAGGCTTGCCGGCTGAGCGGGAAATGCAGGCCGGCCTCGGCAAGCTCTGCTGCGAGATCGTGGCCCAGCCGTGCCGTCACAGCGGCGGCGGCAGGGCGCAGAAAAGACCGGCAGAGCAGGGCAGGGGCGAACTGCTCGCCCGCCTGACTGTAGCGCAGCAGATCGAGCAGCCGGGCCTCGTCGTCGCTGACCGGCCGGCTGCAGGCTGGCCATAAGCGGATCGGCCGGATCGCGCCATGCGCCAGCGACAGCATGAACAGTTCCAGCCGGCGCAGCGCCTGGGGCTGGTGCAGCCGGCGGAACGCCCCTTCCAGCGCATGGTCCACCGGCTGTCCACGCCGGCCATCGACCCAGAGCCGCATCGCCCAAAGGGCGAATTGTTCCGCGAAGGGAAGATCGAGACGGTCGCGCTGGCAATCGCGGATATCGACCGGCGCCAGGGACCGTTCGCGCGCATTGGGCCCGGTCGGGGCGGTAGCTGTCGCGGCGGCTGCGGTCTGTTCCGGTTCCACGCCTGTCATATCCCTGTCCCGTCCATTTATTAATGCAAGTGATAGTCATTCTTATTTATGGCAGGAATGAGGTCAAGCATGATGGCGGCCGGGGATTCGACAAAAGGCGAATCTCTTGTGCTAACTAACTATGATAAAAAGAAAAACGCCCTCCGCAAGGGAGGGCGTTTTACCATCAAACTGTTAGTCCGGGATCAGCTGGCGGCTTGTACCGCGCGTTTCGCCATCACGCCGATCAGGTGGGCGCGGTATTCCGGGCTGCCATGGATGTCGCCATTCAGCCCGTCGGCGGAAAGCTTGATGCCATCCAGCGCCGACGCCGAGAAATTGGCGGACAGGGCCGTCTCGAATTCGCTGACCCGGAATACGCCGCCTTCACCGGCACCGGTCACCGCCACCCGAACGCCATCGCCAGTCCTGGCGACGAACACGCCAACCAGCGCATAGCGGCTGGCGGGCTGGGCGAATTTCGCATAGGCCGCTTTCTCCGGGATCGGGAAGGAGACCTTCGTGACGATCTCGTCTTCTTCCAGCACGGTCGTGAACATGCCGTCGAAGAAATCCTCGGCTGCGAGCTGCCGTTTGCTGGTGTGCACCGTGGCGCCCAGCGCCATCAGCGCCGCCGGATAGTCGGCCGCCGGGTCATTGTTGGAGATCGAGCCGCCCAGCGTGCCGCGGTTGCGCACCTGCGGGTCGCCGATACCGTGCGCCAGGCTGGCCAGCGCCGGGATCTTCGCCTTCACATCGGCCGAGTCGGCGACGGCGGCATGCGGCGTCATCGCACCGATGACCACCGCATTGCCCTCGATCTTGATGCCCTTCAGCTCGGCGATGCCGGACAGGTCGATCAGTTTGCCGGGCTGCGCCAGGCGCTGCTTCAGCGTCGGGATCAGGGTCTGCCCGCCGGCCATCAGCTTCACCTCATCGCCGGTGGAGAGCGCCTTCAGCGCCTCGTCGAGCGAGGAGGGGCGGGTATAGTCGAAATTGTACATGATGACGTCCTCGTCTAATGCAGGCTTACTCGGCGGCCAACGGTGGGCGGGCGGATTGGATCGCCTGCCACACCTTGTCGGGCGTGGCGGGCATGGAGATATCGGTGATGCCGAGCGGGGTGAGCGCGTCGATCACCGCATTGATAACGGCAGGCGGAGAGCCGATGGCGCCAACCTCGCCGCACCCCTTCACCCCCAGCGGGTTATCGGGGGCCGGCACGTTGTGCGTGTCGAGGGTAAAATTCGGAAGATTGTCGGCGCGCGGCATGGTGTAGTCCATGTAGGAGCCGGTCAGCAACTGGCCCTGCTCGTCATAGACGCACTTCTCCAGCAGCGCCTGGCCGATGCCCTGGGCGAGCCCGCCATGCACCTGGCCCTCGACGATCATCGGGTTGATGACCCGGCCGAAATCGTCCACGGCGGTGAATTTCACCACCTCGGTAACACCGGTATCGGGATCGATCTCGACCTCGCACAGATGCGCCCCGCCGGGATAGGAGAAGTTCAGCGGGTCGAAGAAGGCGGTCTCCTCCAGCCCCGGCTCCAGCTCGGTGATCGGGTAGTTGTGCGGCACATAGGCAGCCAGCGAGATTTCGCCGAACGCTTTCTTGCGGTCGGTGCCGGCCACCTTGAACTCGCCATCCTCGAAGACGATGTCGGCCTCCGCCGCCTCCAGCAGATGGGCCGCAATCTTCCGGGCCTTGGTGATCACCTTGTCGAGCGCCTTGTCGATGGCCACGCCGCCGACCGCCAGTGAGCGCGAGCCATAGGTGCCCATGCCGAACGGAATCTTCGCCGTGTCGCCATGCACCACATCGACATTCTCGATGGGAATGCCCAGCTTCTCGGCGACCAGCTGCGCGAAGGTCGTCTCATGCCCCTGGCCATGGCTGTGCGTGCCGGTGAACACCGTCACGCTGCCGGTCGGATGCACGCGTACCTGCCCGCATTCGTAGAGGCCGGCGCGTGCGCCCAGCGAGCCGACAACGGCCGAGGGGGCGATACCGCACGCCTCGACATAGGTGGAAAAGCCGATGCCGCGATATTTGCCGCGCGACGCGGCTTCCTTGCGGCGCGCTTCGAAGCCGGCATAGTCCGCCAGTTTCAGTGCCTTATCCAGGCAGCCGCCGGGGTCGCCGGAGTCGTACACGAGCGCGACCGGCGTCTGGTAGGGGAATTCCTCGCGCTTGATGAAGTTGCGCCGGCGCAGCTCCGCCTGGTCCAGCCCCATCTCGCGCGCCGCCTGGCTGACGATGCGCTCCAGCAGATAGGTCGCCTCCGGTCGCCCGGCGCCACGATAGGCGTCCACCGGCACGGTGTGGGTGAACGCCGCCTTCACATTGGCGAAGATCTTCGGCGTGGTGTACACGCCGGCCAGCAGCGTGGCGTAGAGATAGGTCGGCACGCAGGGCGCGAAGGTGGAGAGGTAGGCACCCATATTGGCGATGGTCTCGACCTTCAGGGCCAGGAACTTGCCGTCCTTGTCCATCGCCAGATGCGCGGTCGTCGCATGGTCGCGGCCATGCGCATCGGTCATGAAGCTCTCCGAACGCTCGGCGGTCCATTTGATCGGCCGGTGCACCTTGGCGGATGCCCAGGTGACGATGGCCTCCTCGGCATAATGGTAGATCTTCGAGCCGAAGCCGCCGCCGACATCCGGCGCCACGACGCGCAGCCGGTGCTCAGGTATCTGCAGCACGAAGGCGCCCATCAGCAGGCGAATTACATGCGGGTTCTGGCTGGTGGTGTAGAGCGTGTAATCGCCGGTCGAGCGGTCATATTCGCCGACCGCCGCGCGCGGCTCCATCGCGTTCGGCACCAGCCGGTTGTTCACCAGCTCGATCTTCGTCACATGGTGCGCACTCTTCAGCGCGGCATCGATCTCCGCCTCGTCGCCGATGACCCAGTCATAGCAAAGGTTGCCGGGCGCCTCGTCCCAGACCTGCGGCGCATTAGGGGCCAGCGCCTTCTTGGGGTTGGCGATGGCGCTCAGCGGTTCGTAATCGACCTCGATCAGCTCGGCGGCGTCCTTGGCCTGGGAGCGGCTTTCGGCGATCACCACGGCAACCTGATCGCCGACATGGCGCACCCGGTCCACCACCAGCGGCGGATGGCCGGGTTCCTTCATCGGCTCGCCGTCGCGCGAATGGATCTGCCAGCCGCAGGGCAGGCCGCCGACATTGTCGGCCGCCATGTCCTTGCCGGTGAACACTGCGACAACGCCGGGCGCGGCTTCTGCCCGTGACGTGTCGATCTTGCGGATTTTGGCATGCGCGTAGGGCGAACGCAGAATATAGGCGTGGGTCTGGCCGGGGCGGTTGATGTCGTCGGTGTAATTGCCCCGACCGGTCAGGAAACGCTGGTCCTCCTTGCGGCGGACCGAGGCACCGATGCCATTAGCAGACATGTTCTTCCTCCCTTTTGGCTGCCCGCACCGGAATAGGGCGGGTGGCGCAGGAACTGCCCGGTTTTCCGGGAACTGTCCGCCGGCGTTTTTGCCGGTTCTTGACTTCCTTGCTTTATTGGATTCGTCAGGCGGCGCCCATCTTCTCGGCGCCGGCTTTGATGGCCTTCACGATGTTGTGGTAGCCGGTGCAGCGGCAGATATTGCCTTCCAGCCATTCGCGGATGGTGTGCTCGTCCGGCTTCGGATCGTGCTTCACCAGGTCGATGGCGCTCATCACCATGCCCGGCGTGCAGAAACCGCACTGCAGGCCATGATGTTCGCGGAAGGCTTCCTGCATCGGGTGCAGCGTGCCGTTCTGCGCCAGCCCTTCGATGGTGGTGATCTCCGCACCGTTCGCCTGGACTGCCAGGGCGGTGCAGCTTTTCACCGATTCGCCGTCGATATGAACGACGCAGGCGCCGCACTGACTGGTGTCGCACCCGACATGCGTGCCGGTGAGCTGCAGGTTTTCGCGCAGGAACTGCACCAGCAGGGTGCGCGCCTCAACCTCTCCAGATACCGGCTTGCCGTTCACTTTCATGGAGACGGAAATGGCCATACGAACCTCCCAGTGTTCGGTATTTCGATGTGTGGCGGTCTTGCGGTCGCCGCAAGCCGCCTTTGAACTTCATGATTAATATTACTCTCCCGCGCGGCACAACCAAGGTCAAGCAGCGGTTGCATGACAAGGCGATGTTGCGGGGGAGAAGTGACCTCAGCCCGCGAAGAAGGCGACGAGGGCGACGATGGCGGCGGCGAGCGACACCAGGATCATCGGCGGCACGCCATGCTCGTAGGACGGCACGGGTGCCGGCGCTTCTGCTGCGGTTGGCGCGTGGTGCGGTGCCGGTGCAGTTGTCTGGGCTGTGGCTTGCGGCGTCGGAGCAGCCGGTGCAGCCGTCTCGGCCGGGGTTGCAACAGCAGCAGCCGGAGCCTCGATGGGGGCGGGACCGGCGACAACCTCGGAGAATTTCTCGAAAAACTCGCCGGACAGTTTCTTCGCCGTCGAATCGATCAGGCGGGAACCGATCTGCGCCAGCTTGCCGCCGACATTGGCGGTGACCGTGTAATGCAGGATGGTTGCGTTGGGGCCATCCTCTTCCAGCCGCACCTTGGCGCCGCCTTTGGCGAAGCCGGCGGCGCCGCCCTTGCCCTCGCCGCTGATGGTATAGCTTTCGGGCGGGTTCAGCTCGGACAGCGTGACCTCGCCACCAAAGGTGGCACTGACCGGGCCGACCTTGGCCTTCACCTTGGCGCTGAACTTGTCATCGCCATGCTTTTCGATGGACTGGCAGCCGGGAATCGCCTGGCCCAGGATGTCCGGATTGTTCAGTGCCTCCCAGACCTTCTGGCGCGGTGCGGGAATACGTTGTTCGCCCGTGAGCTCCATGTCGCTCTCTCTCGCTATCGGCTTCGGCTGTGCCACCCCCGGCGCAGTGCGCCAGGGACGGCGTTTCGCCCGCAACCTTAGTCGAGCGTCCGGAGGGGGGCAAGCACGCCCCGGCCCCTATCCGGTGTGCGGCGGTATATTAGTAAGGCAGTTCCACCGCGTAGCTGGAGACCGGCTTGATCTCCCTGATCAGCTTGGCGTCGAACAGGAACCGGGCAAACCGGTCATAGCGCGCATTGTCCATCGCCGCCGGCCGATGGGCGAAGCGGGCCAGTGTGTCGAACCAGGCGCGGCGGTTCAGCTCGTCATCCAGTTCCGGCCGCTTGGCACGGAATGTGTCCCAGGTTTCCTGCGGATGGTTGATGAGATACTGCGTGCCCTTCTCGACGGCGGTCAGGAACCGGCGCAGGCGCGGATCGCTAATGCTGTCCCTGTGCGCGACATAGATCAGCTGGTCGAAGGGCGGTACGCCATGTTCCTCGATGAAGAAGGGACGGCCCTTCTTGCCGATGAGGTCCATCTGGGTCAGTTCGAAATTCCGGTAGGCGCCGACCACCGCATCGACCTTGCCGGAAGCCAGCGAGGGCGAGAGCGAGAAGTTCACGTTCACCAGCGTAATGTCGTCCAGCGTCAGCCCGACCGAGCGCAGCACCGCGCCGAGAACGGCTTCCTCCGTGCCGCTGACCGAGAAACCGACGGTCTTGCCCTTCAGGTCGGCAACGGTTTTGACCGGACCGTCGGCCAGGGTGAGGATCGTGGAGAGCGGCGTGGCCACCAGCGTGCCGATGCGCACCAGCGGCAGGCCCTGGTCGGCCTGCAGATGCAGCTGCGGCTGGTAGGAGATGGCAATCTCCGCGCGCTTCGCCGCGACCAGCTTCGGCGGGTCGTTCGGGTCGGCTGGTGCGATCAGCTCAATCTCCAGATTTTCATCGGCAAAATAACCCTGGTCGAGTGCCACGAACAGCGGCGCATGGTCTGGGTTCACGAACCAGTCGAGCAGCACCGTCAGCTTGTCGGCGGCATGGGCCTGCATCGGTAGCGCGACGATAGCTGCAAAAGCGAGCGAATGCAAAAGCTTGCGGATCATTCCTTATATCCTATCGAGGGTTATCTGAGGTCCGAATGATCGGTCTCCGGCTGCCAGTGCAGGATGCGCCGGCTGGCCAGGTCGATCGTGAAGTAGAGGGTGATGGCCATCGCCGCCAGCACCAGCAGCGCGGCGAACATCAGGTCGATCTGCAGCCGGGCATTGGCGTGCAGCATCAGGTAACCGAGGCCGGCGCTGGACCCCACCCATTCGCCGACGACCGCGCCGATCGGGGCGACGGCGGCGGCGATCCGCAGGCCGGCGGCAAGGCCGGGCAGGGCGGCCGGCACGCGCACCCGCCAGATCAGCCGCCAGCCATGGCAGCCCAGCGTGCGGGCGCTGTCGATCCAGGCCCGGTCGGTGCGGCGCAACCCGTCATGGAAGGCGGCGGTCACCGGGAAAAAGATGATGAGGGCCGCCATCGCCACCTTGGAGGCCAGGCCATAGCCCAGCCACAGCACCAGAATCGGCGCCAGCGCGAAGACCGGGATCGCCTGGCTGACCACCAGCACCGGCATCAACCAGCGCCGGACCTCGCCGGACAGTGCCATAACCAGCGCCGTGGAGACGCCCAGCGACACGCCCAGCAGCAGCCCGACGACGATTTCCGTCAGGGTTACGCCAGCATGGGGCAGGATGATGTTGCCGCGCTGTATCAGGGCGGCATAGACGTCGGCCGGGCCGGGCAGCAGGAAGGATTCGATGCCGGTCAGCGACACCAGCGCCTGCCAGGCCAGCAGCAGGCCGGCCAGCGTCACGGCGGGGCGGAACAGCATCCAGCCCAGGGCGCGCATATATCGGAAAAAGAGTGTGCCGTGCATGTCCTCTTCCCTACGCCCGTGCTAACGGGATCAGGTTCTTGGGGTCGTCGCATCCCCGCGTGGGAGGCGACCTCTCAGCCTTATGGCTCCCCCGAGGTCGGCGCGAACTATGGCACAGGCATTCCGTCATGCAAGGGGCGATCTGCGCATGCCACGATTGACCGCATGCGGTCGGCGACGTACCTGAAGCCTCATGCTTGAAAAGCCGATCCTTCTGGGCAGCGACATCTACCGGCACTCGATCTATGGCCGGAAGCATCCGCTATCGATACCGCGCGTCGCGGCGGTGCTGGACATGATCCGGGCGCTCGGCTGGCTGGACGAGGGCCGCTACCGCGCTGTCGAACCGGCGACGCGCGAGCAACTGACCCGCTTCCACGCGCCCGATTATGTCGATGCGATCATCCGGGCGGAGGAAACACGGACCGTCCCGCCGGAGGATCAGGAGCGCTACAATATCGGGCGCAACGGCAACCCGGTCTTCGCCGAGATTTTCCGCCGTCCCGCCACCTCATGCGCTGCCTCCATCCTGGCCGCCGGCCTGCTGAAGGAGGGCGGGGTGGTGCATAATCCGGCGGGCGGTACGCATCACGGCCGGCCCGACCGGGCCAGCGGATTCTGCTATTTCAACGATGCGGTTCTGGCGATCCTTGCCTTTCTGGATCAAGGGCTTGAGCGCATTCTCTACATCGATCTCGATGCCCATCACGGCGATGGGGTACAGGATGCCTTCCATGATGAGGAGAGGGTGCTGACGATCTCGATCCACGAGCAGGACCGCTGGCCGCGCACCGGGGCGCTGGGCGACCGGGCCGGCGGCATGGCGCGCAACATTCCGGTGCCGGCCGGCTTCAACGACGATGAACTGGCTTATCTTGTGGGGGAGGCGTTGCTGCCGATGGCGCAGCGCTTCCGGCCGCAGGCCATCGTGCTGCAATGCGGCTGCGACGGGCTGGAGGACGATCCGCAAAGCAGGCTGTCGCTGTCCAACCGGGCTATCTGGGGTGCCGTCGAGGCCCTGCACCGGATGGCGCCGCGTGCCCTGGTGCTGGGCGGTGGCGGCTATAATCCCTGGGCGGTGGTGCGCTGCTGGGCCGGCATCTGGGGCGTGCTGAACGGCCACCCCCTGAACGGACAGGCTCTTGACGATCCGCTGCCGATGCAGGCGCAATCGCTGCTGCGGGAGATTGTCTGGAACCACAGCCGGGGGCGCACTCCGCCGGAGCACTGGTTCACCACGCTGGCGGACGATCCGCGCCCCGGTCCGGTGCGGCCGGAAATCCGGGCGGCGGCCCGGACCATTCTTGAGGATTAAGGCCACATGCGGAAATTCTTCTCATCGATGCCGGTTCTGCTGCTTGCGCTGCTGGCCTTCTGGACCGGCGATGCCGTCGCGCAGGGGGCTGCCAGCTTCGAGCGCAGCGGCCTGATCATCGAAACGGCGCAGGGCCAGCAGCACCGGTTCGATATCGAGCTGGCGGTCACACCGGCGCAGCAGGCGCAGGGGCTGATGTACCGCCAGCGCATGGCGCCCGATGCCGGCATGCTGTTCCTGTATGACCGGCCGCAGAGTGTCGCCATGTGGATGAAGAACACGCTGATCCCGCTGGACATGCTCTTCATCGACACGAAGGGGCGGATCACCGGCATCGAGGAACGCACTGTGCCGTTCTCGACCCAGACCATCGAGTCGCCGGGCCTCGCCAGCGCCGTGCTGGAGCTGAACGCCGGCACCGCCGAACGGCTGGGCATTCGCGTCGGCGACCGGCTGGTGCATCCGGCGTTTCAGTAAACCTACCGCTTGCTTTACCGCTTCCGGGCCAGCGTCAGCCCGTCGCCGATGGGGATCATCGCGGGGGTGACGCGTTCGTCCTTTGCGATCTTCGCGTTCAGCGCGCGGATGGCGAGCGTGTCCTCGTCCTGCTTCGCTGCGTTGATCACGGAGCCGCCCCACAGCACATTGTCCACGCCGATCAGCCCGCCGGGCCGCAGCAGGGTCAGGGCCGCCTCATAATAGCGGTCGTAATTGCCCTTGTCGGCATCGATGAAGGCGAAGTCGAAGCTGCCGGCCTGGCCGTCGGCGATCAGCGCTTCCAGCGTTTCGGTCGCCGGGGCGAGGCGCAGATCGATCTTGTGGTCGAGGCCGGCTTCCTGCCAGTAGCGCCGGCCGATCCCGGTCCATTCCGCATTGACGTCGCAGCAGATCAGCGTGCCGTCGGCGGGCAGTGCCATGGCCACGCACAGCGCGCTGTAGCCGGTGAAAGTGCCAACCTCCAGACAGCGCTTCGCGCCGGTCAGCTCGACCAGCAGGCGCATCAGCTGGCCCTGTTCCGGGGAGATCTGCATGCCGCCGGCGGGCAGGCTGGCGGTTTCCTCGCGCAGTTGGGTCAGCAGGGCGGACTCGCGCACGCTAGAGGCGATCAGATAGCCGCGCAAATCCTCGGTCATTCCGGTAGTGGTGCGGGACATGGTCTGTTCCTTGCTAGATAACCACCTAATATGCCGACTGCCATCGGCCAGAATTGGGAAGTTGGGGCTGCCTTCATGCGTTGATCACAACTCATCACGCAAAATTGCGTGCCAACCGTGCGAGTCTTTCGAGAACGCACCTAGTAGGCGCTGCGTTCAAGGGACGATCGTCAACGGTTGCATCCAACTTTTATCTTTAACAAAATCTTGGATGCGCTCGTCCGTAAATACTAACTGGCCGATCGGTGAGCGGACTTCGGATATCTCGCCATCGGAGTTTATTACTTCGTACTTCAAACAAACCATCCGCGCATGCTCTTTGGTGCCCCTATTCCTCTGGCCAGGAATTGGCTCGAACGTATACACACTGATTGTGGGAATGTCCGGCAAGATTGCCTTGGGAAATGCTTGCCGCCACGAACCATCGGCGGTGATTTCGGTATCCCATGGCACTCCGGTCCACAAGCCACTGTTTGTGTCACAGTTTGTGGGTGGCGCGCCTGTATCACTATACCCGAATGAAGCCACTATCTTTGAAAGTATGAGGGGTCGGTTGCCAGTATTGACAAAGCTAATTGCAGCGGTCAGGGCCGCTCCTCGGCCAAAACGGCCTTCCTCTATGCTGAAATGTGTATATGTGACGATCGATTTTGTTTCGTCGGCCGGCCAAAACTGCTGGTAAGCGGTCATGGCGGAAACGCCTAATGCCAGAACAGAAATCCCTATGGCCAACCATTCCGTCAATCTTTTGACTCGACCTGTTGGCATCTGAACCTCACGGAACTGGATTCGCAGCTTTCTAGTGGGAGTGAACTGCGTGCGAGCAATTGCCACAGCGAACGAAGGGAACGATACTAGATAAGGTCACTCAGGGCGAGACTGTAGCGGTCGCTGTTCGCTGTACTTTCATGCATGGCTATGGATCAGCAGGAAAGCTGCAGAGGAAAATATGTGGCTCAGACTCCTATAGCATGGCAAAGACAGAACAATTAGGAAACAAGGTGGTGACGTATTGGTGACCGAAATCCACCGGGAAATCCCGTTTTGTTTGATTTTTCACCAATCTGGCTGAATTATCTGCCTTGCCACAAGCGGCGGAAATCCCTAGTTTCCGGGCATTCGGGGTGTAGCGCAGCCTGGTAGCGCGCCTGCTTTGGGAGCAGGATGTCGGCGGTTCGAATCCGTCCACCCCGACCAGTTTAAGGCCGGGCTATTCGCGAGTGAGGGGAAAGACGATGTTGGCGCGCATCTATCAGCCGAGCAAGACCGCCATGCAGTCGGGCCGCGCGGGCACGCACCGCTGGGTCCTGGAGTATGCGCCGGTGACGCCGCGCCGGCCGGAGCCGCTGATGGGCTGGGTCTCTTCGGGGGACACGATGAACCAGGTGCGGCTGCGCTTCGCGACGAAGGAGGAGGCCATCGCCTACGCCCAGAAGGAGGGCCTCCAGTTCGTCGTCGAGGAGCCGAAGGCGCGGACCATCAAGCCGAAGGCCTATGCCGACAATTTCGCGACCAACCGAATGCAGGCCTGGACGCACTGAGGCGCCGCAGGCCAGCAAGCTTCAGTATCCGGATATGGCCCCGTAGCTCAGCTGGCCCCGTAGCTCAACTGGATAGAGCACCGGCCTTCTAAGCCGGATGTTGCAGGTTCGAGCCCTGCCGGGGTCGCCATTCCATCAGGCCGTGAGCCTTAGCGCCGGCCGAAGATCAGCAGCGCACCGCCACCCACGGCGGCCGCGACGCCGGCCACCAGATACCACATGGTTTCATCCGTATAGCGGCCGGTCAGCGTGTTGGAGAGTTCTTCGACCGGCGCTTGCGTCGCCTGCTGCGCGAAAATCAGCAGCACCACGCCAATGGCGAGGGCGACAATTCCGACGATCCTGCTCGTGTTCATTCTTTTTTCCTTTCGCTTGCCTGATCGGTTGATCCTGCGGTAGCCGGCCACTCACAGCCGCGGGCGGCAGGCCCCTATGGCGAGAACAACCCTGTGCGGGGCTATTTTGTTCCGTCAAAGCGGGAATAAGCGCTTACATCTCGGGCGGGTGAACGGGTAGTCTCCGTTACCCTTTCATCTTTGCTGCCGTCTTCGCCTCATGCCGTTGGCCGTCCTCTCCCGTTCCTTCAAGAGCAGTCTTCGGATTCGTGTCTTCCTGCTCACCGTGATCGTGTTCGCGGTGGTCGGGGCTTGCGCCTATCTGGCCTTCAACTCGATGGTCGATCGGGCGATCATCAAGCTGGGCACGCTGTTCGCGGAAAAGCAGGTGCTCTACGATCGCTATCGCGGGCTGGAGACGCTGTTCCGCGAGGCATCGCTGGCCGAAACGCTGGCGCGCGCGCCGGCAATCCACGACTGGGCCAAGGACGAGGACGATCCCGAGAAGCGTGCGCGTGGGATCGCCGAACTGGAGCATTACCGGGAGGCTTTCCAGGACGGCAGCTATTTCTTCGTTATCCACGAGTCCGGCAATTATTTTTTCAACAACAAGGCCAATGAATTCGCCGGCAACCAGCTGCGCTACCGGCTGACCCCGGATAATCCGCGCGACGGCTGGTACTACAAGACCGTCCAGGAGAGCCGGGGCTGCCAGCTCAACGTCGATCATGACGACAATATCCAGGTCACCAAGGTCTGGGTGAACTGCAAGGTTGTCGCGGGCGAGCAGGTGCTGGGCATCATCGGCACCGGCATCGACTTGACCGATTTCATCCGCGAAGTGGTGAACATCCCGCAGGTCGGCGTGGACAGCATGTTCATCGACCATAGCGGCGCCATTCAGGCGCACCGCGATCCGCAGATGATCGACTTTCACAGCCTGACCAAGGATCTGAAGGCGAAGAAGACGATCTTCGCGCTGCTCGACCGGGAGCAGGACGGCGCCGCGCTGGCGCGGATGATGGAGGAGGTCTCGCGCGGCGGAAAATCGGTCGCCTCGCGGTTCGTGACCATCGGGGGCAAGCGCTACCTGGCCGGCATCGGCTATCTGGAACAGCTCGGCTGGTACAATGTCAGCCTGATGGATGTCGATCGCATCATCGAACGCGATCTGTTCATGCCGATCGCCGCCTTGCTGGGGGCGATGCTGGTGCTGGCGGCGGCGCTGGTGACGCTGCTGTTCAAGCGCAGCGTCCTGGATCGCCTCGTCGGGCTGGAACGGGCGTTGCGGCAGGTTCAGGGCGGTGACTACAAGCCGTTATCCGACGCGCGCGGCGGCGATGAGGTCAGCCGCCTGTCGCGGGCCCTGATCGACATGGCCAAGGCGGTCGGCGATCACACGCATCTGCTGGAAGCGCTGGTGAAGGAGCGGACCGCCAAGCTGGAGAAGCTGGCCAATCACGACACCCTGACGGAACTCTACAATCGCCGGGGCTTCATGGAAGCGGCGGAGCGCGAACGCAACCGTGCCGCCCGGTCCGGCGAAACGCCCGGTCTTCTGCTCATCGATCTCGACGATCTGAAGAAGGTCAATGACCATTATGGCCACAAGGCCGGGGACATGGTGCTGATCGAGGTGGGCCAGCGGCTGTCCCAGGTTGCGCGAAATTATGATGTCTGCGGCCGCTGGGGCGGCGATGAATTCGTGCTGCTGGCCGCCGATTGCGACCGCCAGTCCGTGCGCATCGTGGCCGACAAGATACTGGCGGCAATCACCAGCAAAGCAGTCGGCATCGGCGAGGGCACGACAATCCCCATCGCGGTCAGCATCGGCGCCTGTCTGACCGACCCGGCGCGGCCGCTGGACCATTTCATTCCCAATGCGGATACAGCGCTCTATGAGGCAAAAAGGGATGGGCGCGGCCGGGCCGTGATCTTCGAGGAGCTGATTCCGCCGACCGTGTGAGTTCTCTAGGCGGCGGGCTGATCCGGTCCGGCCAGGCTCCGCAGCGCGGCGCCGGTGATTGACATGCCAAGCTCCCCGGTCTCCTGCATGCCGAGGCCGGTATAGAAGCTGCGCGCCGGGTTCCAGTTCAGCACGTTCAGATCGACGCGCACGCAGTCACGCTCTATCGCAAGCTGGCAGATATGGCGCATCAGCACCTTGCCGACGCCATAGCCGCGCGCCGTCTCGTCAACATAGAGGCTGTCCACGAACAGGCAGGGCTTGGCCTTGAAGGTGGAGTAGGTGGGAAACAGGGTGGCAAGGCCGGCGGGCGCCCCCTTCACCTCGGCCAGCCAGGCTTCGTAGCGCGGCGCCGGGCCGAAGCAGTCGCGCTCCACATCGGCCAGGGTGGCGAGAAACCAGTCCTCCGCCTTGATGAAACGGGCCAGGGCCCGGGTCAGCTCCAGCACGGTCCGGGCATCCTCGGGATGGGCGGTACGAATCGTTACGGCGGACAAGGGCCTTGCTCCTGTTGGGATCGAAAATGGGCCGGCACGGTGCCGTCTGGCACACATCCTGTCAATCATATGCGCGGAGGACAGGTAAGGCTTTCACCGGGCAGTGGCGGCGTGCTATCTCGCAGGCACCATGCTGCAAATTCAGAACCTCACCTTCCGTATCGCCGGCCGCGTCCTGTTCGACGAGGCTACTGTCGCCGTACCGACTGGCCACAAGGTCGGCATGGTCGGCCGTAACGGCACCGGCAAATCGACATTGCTGAAACTCATCACCAACGATCTGCAGATCGATGGCGGGTCAATCGGCTTTGCCGGCAAGCCGCGCATCGGCAAGGTGTCGCAGGAAGCGCCGGGCGGCAGCACGACCCCGCTGCAGGCGGTGATGGCCGCTGATACCGAACTGACGGCGCTGCGCCGGGAAGAGCTGACCGCCAGCGACCCAACGCGGATCGCGGAAATCCAGATGCGCCTGGCCGATATCAGCGCGCATACCGCCGAAGCGCGGGCGGCGGCCATCCTGGCGGGCCTCGGCTTCGATGCTGAGGCACAGAATACGCCGCTGGACGATTTTTCCGGCGGCTGGCGGATGCGTGTCGCCCTCGCGGCCACGCTGTTCACCCGGCCTGACCTGCTGCTGCTGGACGAGCCGACCAACCATCTGGATCTGGAAGCCACACTCTGGCTGGAAGGCTATCTGAAGCATTATCCGCACACGATCCTGCTGGTCAGCCATGATCGCGACCTGCTGAATCGCGCGGTCGATGGCATCCTGCATCTCGAGCATGCGAAGCTGACCTATTACCGCGGGAACTACGATAATTTCGTCCGCCAGCGCGCGGAAAAGCTGGCGCAGCTGGATGCCCAGAAGCGGAAGATCGACAGCCAGCGCAAGCATATGCAGGCCTTCGTTGACCGGTTTCGCTACAAGGCCAGCAAGGCACGGCAGGCGCAGAGCCGCATCAAGGCCATCGAGAAGCTGGGCAGCATCGTGCTGCCGACCGACGATGCCTCGGTCGTGTTCCGCTTTCCCGAAGCGGACGAGTTGGCACCGCCGCTGATTTCCTTCGACCATGTGTCGGTCGGCTACGAACCGGGCAAGCCGATCCTGCGGCAGATCGGCATCCGTCTCGACCCGGATGACCGGATCGGCCTGCTGGGCGCCAACGGTAACGGCAAATCGACGCTGGCCAAGCTGATTGCCGGCCGTCTCCAGCCGATGCAGGGCGACCAGCACCGCTCGGCCAAGCTGCGTGTCGGCTTCTTCGCCCAGCACCAGATCGAGGATCTGGATGCCGGCAGGACACCCTACGATCACCTGAAGGATCTGATGCCGGACGCCCGCCCGGAAAAGGTGCGTCAGTTTCTCGGCAGCTTCGGCTTTTCCAAGAACAAGGCCGATGTGTCGGTCTCGGCGCTGTCCGGCGGCGAGCGCGCGCGACTGACGCTGGCGATGATGGCGGTGGAATCGCCGAACCTGCTGATTCTCGACGAACCGACCAACCATCTGGATGTCGAGGCGCGCGACGCGCTGATCCAGGCGCTGAACGAGTTTGCCGGCGCGGTGATCATCATCAGCCATGATCCGCATCTTCTGGAACTGACCGCCGACCGGCTGCTGCTGGTCGCCAATGGCCGCGTTACGCCTTTCGACGGCGACATGGATGACTACCGCAAGCTGATCCTTGGGCAGGCCCGCGAGGCGCGCGAAGAGGCGGCGGAGAGCGACCCTAAGCTGGACATGACCGCTGAGGAACGGCGCGAGGCGCGCCGTGCCGCCGCCACGCACCGCAAGAACCTGGCCCCCTTGCGCAAGCGCGCCCAGGCCGCGGAGCAGCAGCTGCAGCGACTCAATGCCGAGCATCAGCGCATCGCCGCCGCGCTGATCAAACCGTCGATCTATGACGGTCCGAAGGAAAAGCTGGCCGAACTGCTGCGCGTGCAGGGCGAGCTGGAAAAGAAGATAGCCGAGACCGAGTCGGCGTGGCTGGAAGCCGAGGCCGCGCTGGAAGAGGCGAGCTAACCATTTATCGGCATGGCCGGGCTGCACGCTGCCGGCTTGCCCCCTGTCTGACACCGTCATAGGCTTGGTTTCTATGCCGTGAGGGAGGACAAGAATGAGCAACACCGCAGTGCGTCGTGCCGAGGCCGTCGCCGAAACCGTTGCCCGGATTCGCGCCATCGAGAAGGAACAAGGGGTCAACCGCGCTTCCCTGGAAGCGATGCGGGCGGAGCTTGCGGGGCTGGCGCGGCAGAGGGAGCTGTTTCCACGCAGCGATTTTCCGGCGGCCGACCTGCGCGACGACGTGTTCATCCGGCTGTCGGAGGATGATGACAACCGCTTCGCCCTGTATCTGAATTCCGGCCTGCCCGGCAAGGCGAGTTCGCCGCACAATCATACGACCTGGGCGGTCATCGCCGGCATCGAGGGGGCGGAGCACAACAAGATCTACCGCCGCATTGACGATGGCAGTGAGCCCGGCCGTGGCCGTGTCGAGGTCGCGCGCGAGGTGACCGTCGGGGTTGGCGAATCGCTGGGGTTCATGCCGGAGGATATCCATTCGATCCATGTGCTGACCGAGCAGCCGATCCTGCATCTCCATATGTACGGCAAGGGGCTGGAGCAGCTTCATGACCGGGTTTATTTCGATATGGAGAAAGGCACCTGCCAGCGCTTTCCCTCTCTCCCGATCGTGCGGTGAGGCGGTGATGGCAAGGCGAGTTTCGGCGACCGAGCTGAAGGGCTGGATCCGCGATGGCGGAGAACTGGCGATTCTCGATGTGCGCGAGCAAGGAAGCTATGGCAAGCGGCATCTGTTCTGGGCCGCCAACGCGCCGCTGAGCCGGCTGGAGCTTGACCTGCCCCGGCTGGTGCCGCGCAAGGGCGCGCGCATTGCCCTGTGCGACGGCGGCGACGGGCTGGCCGAACGCGCGGCGGAGAAGCTGGCGCGCTGGGGCTATAGCGACGTCGCCTTGTTGGAGGGCGGTGTCGATGGCTGGGCGCATGCCGGTCTGGAGCTGTTCAGCGGCGTCTATGTGCCGTCCAAGGCGTTCGGCGAGTTCGTCGAACATGAATATGGTACGCCCTCGGTTTCCGCCGACGAGTTGAACGCCATGGTGGCTTCCGGCGAGAAGCTGGTGATCCTCGACAGCCGGCCGATGGATGAATATGCCACCATGAACATCCCCGGCGGCATCAATGTGCCGGGGGCGGAGCTGGCCTTCCGGGTTCACGATATTGTGCCCGAGCCGGATACGACGGTGGTGGTCAACTGTGCCGGGCGCACCCGCTCCATCATCGGGGCGCAGTCGCTGATTAATGCCGGCATCCCGAACAAGGTGGTGGCGCTGCGCAACGGCACGATGGGCTGGCATCTGGCCGGCTACACGCTGGAGCATGGCCAGATGCGCCGTTATGGCGAACACAGCGATGCCGGGCTGGAGACGGCCCGTAAACACGCTGCCGATGTCGCGCAACGGTTCGGCGTGAAGAAGATCGACCGTGCCGGCGTGGACCGTTTCCGCGCCGAGGCGGAAGAGCACTCGCTCTATCTGCTTGATGTGCGCGATCCGACCGAGTTCGAGGTCAGCCGTGTGCCTGGTTCACTGCCGGCGCCAGGCGGCCAGCTGGTGCAGGCGACCGATGCTTATGTGGCAACCCGCAACGCCCGCATCGTGCTGATCGACGATCATGGCGTCCGCGCCACCATGACCGCTTCCTGGCTCATCCAGATGGGCTGGAAGGAGGTCTATGTCTATGAAAATGCGCTGGTTTCCGAGACTCTGGAGACGGGTCATTTCGTTGCGCCGGCACTCGGATTCGACCGCGAGCCGATGAAGAGCGTCTCGCCCGAATCGCTGCAGATGCTGATCGAGGCGGACTCGGCGGTTGTCGTCGATGTGGCGCGCAGCCTCTATTACCGCGATCACGGCCATGTGCCGGGCGCCTGGTTCGCGATTCGTGCCCGGTTGGCCGAGGCGCTGCAGAAAATGCCGGAATCCGCGCATTACGTTGTGACGTCCGAGGATGGGCGGCTGGCCAAGCTGGCGGCCTACGATCTGGCGGCGCTGACGGATGCGCGCGTCTCGGTGCTGGCCGGCGGCACCGACAGGTGGCGCGCCGACGGGCTGCCGACGGTGAAGGGCATGACGCGTCTGGCCTGCGAGCCGGACGATGTCTATCTCCGCCCCTATGACCGGGAGCAGGGCATCGAAGAGGCGATGAACGAATATCTGTCTTGGGAGATCGAGCTGGTGCGGCAGATCGAACGCGACGGCGACGCGACCTTCGTGAAGTTCTGAAATTTCAGTGCCCTTGGTCAGTGCTGGTGGCCGCAGCCGCCGTACAGCGCCTTCGGATCGACCTCGACCGGCATGATCTCGATCAGCTCGCCGCCGCGCACGGCGCGGTAGAAGCAGCTGCGCCGCCCGGTATGACAGGCGACGCCCACCTGATCGACCTTCAGCAGCAGGGTGTCGCCGTCGCAATCGACGATCAGTTCCTTGAGGGACTGCACCTGGCCGGAGCTTTCGCCCTTGCGCCACAGCGCCTGGCGGGAACGCGACCAGTAGCAGACGCGGCCGGTGGCCAGCGTCTCCTCGATGGCGGCGCGGTTCATCCAGGCCATCATCAGCACCTCGCCCGTATCGTGCTGCTGGGCGATGGCCGGGACCAATCCGTTCGCATCGAACTTGATGATGTCGAATAGCGTCTCGCTCATGCGGCGGCCTTGAGTTTGTTCATCCGCTCGAAACCGGCCTCCAGGTCGGCGATGATGTCCTTCGGATCTTCCAGGCCGATATGCAGGCGCAGCAACGGGCCTTCCGGGTTCCATGCCTCTACGGTGCGCGGCGGATAGCAGGTGGTGATGAGGCTTTCATAGCCGCCCCAGCTGGCGCCGATGGAGAACAGGTCCAGCCCTTCGATCATCGCTGCCAGCGCCGGCTTCGGCGTGTCCTTCAGCACCACGCCGAACAGGCCGCTGGCGCCGGTGAAATCGCGCTTCCACAGCGCATGATGCGGATTGCTTGGCAGGGCAGGGTGCAGCACGCGGGACACTTCCGGGCGCTTTTCCAGCCATTCGGCGACGGCCAGCCCGTTCTTGTGGTGCTGCTTCAGCCGCACCGACATGGTGCGCAGGCCGCGCAGGCCCAGATAGGCATCGTCCGGCGCCACGCAGTAGCCCATCGCGCTGGTCACCGCGGACAGCGGCGCGAAATGTTCGTTCTTGGTGACCACGATGCCCAGCATCGCGTCGGAATGGCCGACGACGTATTTCGTGGCAGCGTGGATCGAGACATCCACCCCCTTGTTGAAGCTGTCGAAATAGAGCGGAGTCGCCCAGGTATTGTCGTGCAGCACCACGCAGCCGGCCTTGTGCGCGGCCTCGGCGATGGCCGGGATGTCCTGGATCTCGAAAGTGTGGGTGCCCGGCGATTCGACATAGACCAGCTTCGTGTTCGGCCGAATCAGCTCGGCGATGCCGGCGCCGATGCCGGGCGCGAAATAGGTCGTCTCCACACCGGCCTTCACCAGCACGCTCTCGCAATATTTGCGGGTCGGCGCATAGACCACATCACAGACGAGAATATGATCGCCGGCATTCACATAGGCCAGGATCGACGCTGCGATCGCCGCCATGCCCGACGGGTAAAGCAGGGCGCGGTCGCCGCCTTCGATTTCCGCCATTGCCTCCTGCAGGGCAAAGCTGGTCGGCGTTCCGTACCGGCCATAGGCCATGTCGCGATACAGGTCGCGGTTACGGTTTTCCCAGGATTCGAGCGTCTTGTGGGTGATCGTCGAGGCGTGAAAGACCGGCGTATTGATGATCCGGTTCTCGGTCGCAACCTTCCGCCCCAGATGGGCCAGCATGGTTTCCTTGGACATAGTGTTCTTCATTTCTGGTGGCTCCCATGGGCTGAGGAGGGCTGATGCGTGAAGGCCAATCGGGCTGACCGTTACCTAGAGGCGCTTGGAAACTGGTGTCAAGCCCTGCTGCCTGTCATGAAGTTTTCGGCCTGAGTACCCTGGAAAACAAGGCTTCTCGTACTTCGTGCCGCGTGTTTCGAGTCGAATGCTTGCCAAATGTTGCCATGGCATGGTGGAATACCTGCCATCGAATAACGAGGGCCTAGAACTTCGGCAGTTGATCGGAATTTGGGCAACAAGGTCGGAGAAAAGGCCGGAATTTTGTTCGATACCGGGAAGATCGGTTTGGCGCGCGGTTTGCTATGCACTCCATACCGGCCTTTGCGGGCTGTACGATAAACCATAATTAACAGGGGTGGTTTCAGGATGAAAAAGCTGAGCCTTTTGGGTCTCGGACTCGGTCTGCTGGCGGGTTTTGCCGTCACGGCCGGGACTGCGGCGGCCCAGAGCACACTCGAACAGATCAAAGCGCGCGGCCATCTGCGGTGCCAGGTTGGCATTCCGTCGCCGGGCTTTTACATGCTCGATCAGAATGGCAACTGGTCCGGTAGCGATGTCTCGATCTGCCGGGCCGTCGCGACGGCCGTCTTCGGCGATCCGTCGAAGGTCGAATTCCAGTCAGTGACCAGTGCTGTGCGCTTTACCGCGCTGGCCAACGGTGAATCCGACATGCTGTCGCGCACTGCGACCTGGACGCTGTTCCGCGACACGCAGCTCGGTCTGAAGTTCGCCAACATCAACTTCTATGACGGCCAGGGCTTCATGGTTAAGAAGTCGCTCGGTCTGAAGAGCACCAAGGAGCTGAAGGGTGCCACGGTTTGCGTGCTGACCGGCACCACGACCGAGCTGAACATGACCGACTACAGCCGGACCCTCGGCCTGGATCTGAAGCCGATCGTGTTCGAGGACAACAATGTTCGCGACCAGACCTACGATCAGGGCGGCTGCGATGCGGTCACCAATGACAAGTCGGGTCTGGCCTCGACGCGTGCCAAGTTCGCCAATCCGAACGACCACGTGATCCTGCCGGAGACGATTTCCAAGGAGCCGCTTGGCCCGGCCGTGCGTAATGGCGATGACCAGTGGTTCCAGATCGTTCGCTGGTCGGTCTTCGCGCTGATTGCGGCCGAGGAATACGGCGTCAACTCGAAGAATGTCGATCAGATGAAGGCCAGCCCGCCGAATCCCGAGGTCGCGCGCTTCCTCGGCGTCGAGGGCGAGCTTAGCAAGGGTCTCGGTCTCGAGAAGGACTGGGCCTACAACATCATCAAGCATGTCGGCAATTACGGCGAAGTGTACGAGAAGTACATGGGCGAAGGCCCGGGGGCCATCGGCATCCCGCGCGCCGGATCGCAGAACGCGCTGTGGACCGAGGGCGGGCTGATGTACGCCCCGCCGTTCCGGTAAGCACTACGAACAAGCGCCCGGTTGGGATTATCCCGGCCGGGCGTTCTTCGTAACACAGTTTATTTTTGCGGAGTTCTGGGATGGCGATGCTGGAAAAAGGATCGCCGGCGCGGGAGATGTCGTTCGCCTCGATGGTGAATGACGAGAGGTACCGCGCCGTCTTCTATCAGATCGTCGCGTTCGCTGTGATCATGTGGTGTGGGTGGTTCCTGTTTACCACGACGTCACAGAATCTCGCGACACGCGGCATGAGTTCGGGGTTTGACTTTCTGGGCAATACGGCAGGGTTTGCGATTGCCTGGCACATCATTCCCTACGAACCGACGGACAATTACGGCCGGGTCTATCTCGTCGGCATCACCAACACGCTGATTGTCTCGGTCGTCGCCATATTCTTCACGACGATCGTGGGCTTCATTGTCGGCATCCTGCGGCTGTCGAGCAACTGGCTGATCGCCAAGCTGGCGGGCTGGTATGTCGAGATCCTGCGCAACACACCGCTGCTGCTGCAAATCCTGTTCTGGTATCTCGCGGTCTTTTCGGTGCTGCCGCAGCCGCGCAACAGCCTGGCTATTCTGGGCGCTTTCGAGCTGAACAATCGCGGCTTCTACATGCCGGCGCCGATTCCGGGCGAGCTGTTCTGGCTGACCATGCTGGCGATTGTCGTTGGCGTCGCCGCGACCCTGCTGCTGGCGAATTTCGCCAAGCGGCGGCATCTGGCGACGGGGCACCGGATCAATATCCTCTGGCCGTCTCTAGGGCTCCTGATCCTGCTGCCGCTGGCGGTTTTCCTCGTCACCGGCGCGCCGCTCAGTTTCGACTATCCGGTGCTGCAGGGCTTCAATTTCACGGGCGGCACGAGCGTTCCGCCTGCCTTCTGCGCGCTGCTGATCGCGCTGGTGGTCTATCATTCGGCCTTTATCGCGGAGAATGTGCGCGCGGGCATCCAGTCGGTCGGCCACGGCCAGACGGAGGCGTCCTATTCGCTGGGGCTGCGCCCCAGCCTGACAGTCCGGCTGATCGTCATTCCGCAGGCGATGCGCGCGATCATCCCGCCGCTGATCAGCGTGTGGATGAATGTGGTGAAGAATTCGTCCCTGGCGGTCGCCATCGGCTTCCCGGATCTGGTCTCGGTCTTCATGCAGACCTCGCTGAACCAGTCCGGCTATGCGATCGAGATCGTGGCCATGGTGATGCTGTTCTACATGACGGTCAGTCTCAGCATTTCCTCGGCGCTGAACGTCTATAACAAGTCCGTCCAGTTGAAGGAGCGTTGAGCGATGGCCAATACCGATGCCACCGAAGTAACGTTCCGGCCGAAACCCAGCCTGCCGCCGCCGCCCAATACGGTGGGGCCGGTGGGCTGGCTGCGCCGCAACCTGTTCAACAGCTGGTACAACACGCTGTTGACGATCCTGGCGGCCTGGCTGCTCTTCTACTTCTTCAGCAATCTCTATGACTGGGGGATTGCCAAGGCGGTGTGGAAGGCGGACAGCCGCCGACAGTGCCTGGACACCAGCCCCGACGGTGCCTGCTGGGCTGGCGTGTTCCACTGGTTCAACGCCTTCATGTATGGCCGCTACCCCTATCTGGAGCAGTGGCGGGTGAATTTCAGCTTCGTGGCGCTGGCCGCGTGGATGGCGCCCTGCTGGATTCCCCGCGTCACCGGCAAGATCGGCATCGGCATCAGCGCGGTTCTGGTCTTTCCGTTTTTCGCCGGCTACATGTTCGCCGGCGGGGACAAGGGCCTCTTCGTGCAGCTCATGCTGTCAGCGGCCATCGTCACCTTCCTGTCGATCTGGCTGCATGTCGCCTGCTGCCTGTTCACCGGCCGCTCCCTGCCGGCGACGATCCTGGGGCTGGCGGGGAAGGGCGATGATGCCGACCTCAAGGTACAACGCAATGTCCTGGTCGGGGCCTTCCTGGTCGCGCTTGCCATCGTGTTCGCGATCCAGATGCCCTGGACGCTGCGGGATATCCCGACCAACAACTGGGGCGGCCTCTTTCTGACTCTGGTGATCTCGGGCATCGCCATCACCACCGCCTTGCCGGCGGGGGTCGTGCTGGCACTTGGCCGGCGCTCCAAGATGCCGGTCATCCGCACCGCGTCGATCGTCTTCATCGAGCTGTTCCGCTCGGTGCCGCTCATCACCATCCTGTTCATGGCCGTGACCATGATGCCGCTGTTCCTGCCGGAGACGATGGTGCTGAACAAGCTGATCCAGGTGATCATCGCGGTCTGCCTGTTCGCGGCTGCCTATATGGCGGAAATCGTCCGCGGCGGCCTGCAGGCTATCCCGCGCGGCCAGTATGAGGCGGCCCAGTCGATGGGTCTCAGCTACTGGAAGATGATGGGGCTTGTGGTCATGCCGCAGGCGCTGAAGCTGATGATCCCCAACATCGTCAGCAATTTCATCGGCCTGTTCAAGGACACCACGCTGGTCTCGATCATCGGCCTCTATGATCTGCTGCTGATGCTGAAAGCGGTCAGCCAGAACCCGCAATGGAACGGGTTGCACACGGAGCCTTTCGTGTTCGGGGCCTTCGTCTTCTTCATCTTCTGCTATGCGATGTCGCGGTACAGCCAGCACCTGGAGCGTACTCTGGGTGCCGGTCAGGCGCGGCGCTAGGAACGGGAGTCATTCATGAGCGTCGAAGCGGTGAGCGACACCGAAAACCATATCAAGTCACTGATCCAGAACGAGGTTGTTATCCAACTGGCGAGCGTGAACAAATGGTTCGGTGAGTTTCATGTCCTGAAGGACATCAACCTCTCGGTCTATAAGGGCGAGCGGATCGTGATCTGCGGCCCCTCAGGGTCCGGCAAATCGACCCTGATCCGCTGCATCAACCGGCTGGAGGAGCATCAGAAGGGCGACATTCTGGTGAACGGGGTGACGCTGGACAGCAATCTGAAGAACATCGACGCGATCCGCGGCGATGTCGGCATGGTGTTCCAGAGCTTCAACCTGTTTCCGCATCTGACCGTGCTGGAAAACTGCACGCTGGCGCCGATCTGGGTGAAGAAGATACCCAAGAAGGAGGCCGAGGAAATCGCCATGCAGTACCTGGAACGGGTGAAGATCCCGGAACAGGCGGACAAATATCCCGGCCAGATGTCCGGCGGCCAGCAGCAGCGCGTGGCGATCGCGCGGTCGCTGTGCATGAACCCGTCGATCATGCTGTTCGACGAGCCGACCTCGGCGCTTGACCCGGAGATGATCAAGGAAGTGCTGGACGTCATGGTCGGGCTGGCCGAAAGCGGCATGACCATGCTGGTGGTCACGCATGAGATGGGCTTCGCCAACAAGGTGGCGGACCGCATCATCTTCATGGACCAGGGCGAGATCGTGGAACAGAACGTGCCATCGGAATTCTTCACCAACCCGAAATCCGACCGCACAAAGCTGTTCTTGAGCCAGATTCTGGATCATTGAGCGCGGTCGCCAATACAATTAAAAGCCGGCGGTGGGGTGCCCATCGCCGGCTTAATTTAACTTCTGTAGATTCTTTCGCCGGAATCAGATATCTCGAATTCATTCTCGCTAATCTGATTTACGTGACGCCCATCAGCCAAAACTAAGCGCCTCGGTCCGCCTGCAAACTGAGTTCTTCGAGAACCGAGTGCGTTAAACTCAACAATCTTTTCATACTCGATTACGAGATACGCCTCTCCATCTTTGGATTCTGCGTAAAATTTATCAATCTCTCGTTCCATGGCAGACCTCCAGCTAATACAAAATTAGTGTAGCGCCAAGAGAACATTAAGTGAACAAAAATCAGCGCCGGTGTGCCGGTACTTCCAGGCCGAACAGATGCGGGTGCGGCAGCCGGTGGGTTTCACGGCGTACCGGCTGGAACCCCATTTTCTGATAGAGCGGCAGGGCGCGCGGGTGGTCGAGGTCGCAGGTGTTCACCGTCACCTTGCCCGGGGTGGCCCGGCCGGGGCTGCTGCTCCAGGCCTGGTCGATGCCCCAGTTCAGCAGATAGCCGCCAAGTCCCCGGCTGATGAATTCCGGCATCAGGCCGAAATAGGCGAGGTCTACGACATCCGCCTCGCGGCGGTCGAGCTGCACCATGCCGGCCGGCACGCCGGCCACCGACAGCACGTAGAGATCGACATTCTCGTCCTGGATCGTGGCGGCGATCTCCGCATCCGAGGAGAGCCGCTGATTGACCCAGGCCCAGGGCGCGCCAATGCTGTTGTAGAGATAGCGGTAGAACGACACGGTCGGGTTTTCTGCCCGCTGCAGGCTGAGCCGCAGGCCGGACGGTGCCGGTACTGTCGGGCGAGTCGGCTGCTGGCGCATTTCCAGATAGGTGACGGTGGTCTCTATCGTCCACTGCTCGGCGGGGGCGGCGTCCGTGCCGGGGCCGCCGCGCAGCCAGCGCGTCAGCAGGCTGCGCTCTTCCTCGGCATAGCCCAGCTTCTCGTAGAACGCCTTTACCTTCATGTTGGTCGGCCGGACCAGCAGCATGACCTTGCAGATGCCATGTTCCGCCAGCCAGTCCTCCGCCGCCTTCACCATGGCGCGGCCATGGCCGCCGCCCTGGATGTCCGGATCAACGGCGACATAATACATCCAGCCGCGATGGCCCTCGCTGCCGACCATGGCGGTGGCGGCAATTCGGCCGGCTTCCTCGCCAACCAGAATCTCGCTGCTGGGGTTCGCCCGGGCACGCGCGATGTCGGCTTCGGGATCGTTATAGGAGACGGTGAGGTTGCATTTGCGCCAGAGGGCGGCGATCTCGTCAGCCTCGTCGGGCCGCATCGGCCGGATCGAGAGACTCATCCCACGGCCGCCCCCACGGCCACTGGCGTATCGTCGCGCTTGCCCCATTCGGCCCAGCTGCCGTCATAGACCGCGACATCGTCGCGGCCGACAAGGTAGAGGCCAAGCGCCAGCACGCAGGCCGTCACGCCCGACCCGCAGCTCGCCACGATGGGCTTGTTGAGATCGACACCCGCCTCGGTGAACCGGGCACGCAGCGCCTCGGCGGGCTTCACGGTCTTGTCCTCGGGATTCAGCAGATCGGTGAAGGGCACGTTCAGGCTGCCCGGAATCCGCCCTTTGCGGCCCGGCCAGACTTCCGGCTCCTCGCCGCGCCAGCGGCCGGCGGAGCGGGCATCGACGATCTGCGCGGCCTTGCTGTCCAGATTGGCTTTCACCTGATCGACCCGGCGCAGCAGCGCCTCGTTCGGCCGGGCGGTGAAGTGCTTTTCTTCCGCCTGGCTGGGGCCGGCCGCGACGGCGCGGCCTTCGGCCAGCCATTTCGGCAGGCCGCCATCCAGCACGGCGACATCCCGGTGGCCGAAGACGCGCAGCATCCACCAGGCGCGCGCCGCGCTCATCAGGCCGAACTGGTCATAGACGACAACCTTCACGCCATCGCCGATGCCGAGCTGCCGGACCTTGGCCGAGAATTTCTCGGGGCTTGGCATCATGTGCGGCAGATCCATGCCTTCGGCGGAAATATCGTCGATGTCGAAGAATACGGCGCCGGGGATGTGCTTCGCCTCGAACTCCGTGCGGCCGCTTTTCTTCATGGCCGGCAGGTAATAGCTGGCATCGATAATCCGCACGGCAGGGTCGTCCAGATGGTCCGCCAGCCATTGCGTCGAGACCAGGGCGTCGGGCTTGGCGTAACTCATCGGGGAAACTCCACAGGATCGTTAAGGAAGCACGGAGCCTAGCCCCGCCGCCGATGCCATTCAATAATATCTGAAAACGGCCTATTTCGCGGCGATTGCCGGGTCCTGGGCGCCGTCGAGGAATTGCCGCAGATTGCCGCCTGCCAGCCGGTAGAAGATTTTCTCCGCCTTCAGCAGCGTCGCCATGCCTTCATAGAAGCGCCTTGCTTCCTCGTTCCAGCTGTCGGCGGTCCAGTCGATCTGGAAGGCGCCGCGCTGCAGGGCGACCTCTGCCAGCGCGCGCATCAATGCCAGTCCGACGCCGAGGCCACGCGCCCGCTTGGTCACGAAAATATCCTGAATGAACAAGGAGTTTCGGCAGATTGCGACGGCATAGATCTCGCTGAAGGCGACCATGCCGAGCGGCTCGTCGCCATCCATCGCCAGCAGCAGTTCGACCGTTTTCCGGTCGCCATTCAGGGCGGATTTCAGTTTGCGGATCATGTCGGGGCGCGGCAGCGGCGGCGTGACCCCGTAAAACTGCAACAGTTCGCGGCTAAGATCGACGATAGCGTCGATATCGTTCGGGCCGGGAGCGCGTATCTCGAAGGAGGGCATCGACGTTACCTGCCGCGCAATGTCTGAGGTGCGCTCGTCATCGGTGGAACGGTCTTCCGGAAAAGTTCGGGCTATAGTCGGCGATTCAGGGCGCTACGCCCTTGCGGACAATGCCCTTTCGCCTCTGTCGAAGTCAATTTGTCACTTCCGCTTTCTCCCAGGCATGACCATATAAATCGCAAAACACCATCAGGGATGCCGCCACGTATGAAGACGCTTTACCTGCTTCGCCACGCGAAATCGAGTTGGGACAATCCGGGATTGAAGGATGAAGAGCGGCCGCTGAACGAACGCGGGTTCCGCGCGGCGACCGTCATGGGGCTCTATTTCGCGCAGTGCGGTTTCCGGCCGGACGTGATCCTGTGCTCGACCGCGCGGCGCGCGCTGGAGACGCTGGATCAGGTGCGTCCGCGCCTTGCCGGCAAGCCGGCCCTGACCATCGACAAGGCGATTTATCGTGCGGATTCGGCGGCACTGCTGGCGTTGGTACGCGACCTGCCGGAGACCGCCGGATCGGCACTGATCGTCGGCCACAATCCGGCTCTGGAAGAGTTCGCCCTGGCCCTGGCGGGAAGCGGCGCAAAAGAACTGCGTGCCGGCATGGCGGAGAAATACCCAACCGGCGCTCTCGCCGTCCTGTCCCTGCCGAAGCAGCCCTGGGCGGAAGTCAGCTGGAAAGCGGCTGAGCTGCGCAATTTCACAAGCCCGAAGGATCTGGTGTAGGCGCCGGACGAATTCTCACCCTCGTGCATTACAGAATTGTGACAGTTGAGGAATGGCTTTTTTCCCTGCCGCGATTGCACCAATTTCAGGATTCGTATAGGGCGTTGTTGCCATAGTTGGATTTGAGGCTGTCGTGGCAATGTCTGGTGACGAGAGGCGAACAGGGGGCGGGCACGAGAGCGGCCGCCCGCGGGAAACCGAGCTGAAGCTGGCCCTCGATCCGGCGCTGGCGGAGCGCCTGTGGCGGCATCCGCTGTGGAAGGCCCATGCGCCGAGCCGCACTGTCAGCCGGCAGTTGCGGGCAATCTATTTCGATACGCCGGATTTGCAGCTTGCCCGCGCCGGGGTCGAATTGCGGGTGCGGCGCCAGGGCCGCCAGAATATCCAGGCGGTCAAGGCCCGCGGCGCCTATGCCGCCGGCCTCGTGCAGCGCGACGAGCTGGAAGTGCCGGTCCCCGAGGCGCTGCCCCATGCGGTTCCGGTGCCCGAACGTATTGCCGATGCAGCGCTTCGCAGGCTGGTCGAGCAGGCGGTTGCGGAAGGCCTGGCGCCGATCTTCGAAACCGACATACGGCGCTGGGAACGCAGCATCACCTATGGCGGCGGGCGGATGACACTCTGCCTCGACCGTGGGGCGGTACGGGTCGGCGAAAAACAGTCGCCGCTGTGCGAGCTGGAGATCGAACTGGTGGACGGTCCGGTCGGACTTGTGTTCGATCTGGCGCAGGAGCTGCTGACGCATGTTCCCCTGCGCGTTGCCCATGGCGGCAAGTCGAAGCGGGGCTATGACCTGCTGCTGGACCGCCAGCCCCGGCCGGAAAAGGCGGAAAAACCCGCGCTTAGCCGCCAGATGATGCTGGAGGATGTGCTGGCCCTCAGCGTGCGCAGCTGCCTCAAGCAGATACTCGCCAACGAGGTCATCGTCTGCCAGGGCGACGATCCGGAAGGCGTGCATCAGATGCGGGTCGGATTACGCCGCCTGCGCTCTCTTTTCACGGTTTTCACGCCGGTCCTGCCGGCGGCGCAGACGGAGCATTTCAAGGCGGAGCTGAAATGGCTGGCCGGCGAGCTGGGCACGGCCAGGGACTATGATGTGTTTCGCGACGAGATCGTGCGGCCCGTCCAGGCGCGTTTTTCGACGGCCCCCGGTATGGCGGGCCTGCTGAAGGACGCGGACCTGGTCGGTGCGCAGGCCTATGAGCGTGCCCGGACGGCGATTGCCGACCGCCGCTACACGCGGCTGCTGCTCGACCTCAGCCGCTGGATCGCCGAGGCAGGCTGGCGGGAGCAGAATTTGACGGAAACCGGTGCGCAGCTCTTCGCGCCGGCGCGTGACTTCGCCGATGCGCTGCTGGAACAGCGCGGCCGCAAGCTGCGCAAGAATGGCAAACGCCTGCTGGCCGGCCCTCCCGCGGACCGGCATCTCCTGCGTATTCACGTGAAAAAGATGCGCTATGCGGCGGAATTTTTTTCTGAGCTTTATCCGCGCAAGAAGACCGGCCCCTATCTGAAAAGGCTGGCGGCGCTGCAGGAAGTGCTGGGCCATATGAATGATGTGGCGGTTGCCGAGAACCTGCTGTTACCGAAAGAAGGTGCGGGCAATTCCGGTAAGGATGCCCAACGGAACGTCCAGCGCGGCCATGCGGTCGGTCTCGTGCTGGGCTGGCATGGAAGGGCTGCGTGGGAGCACGGCAGGGAACTGGACAAGCTGTGGCGCCGGCTGCAGGCAAGCGACAGTTTCTGGCGCAAGCCGTCCGCGTCCGACAGGCTGTGACCTTCACGTGCAGATAACCGCCAAGAGCGCTTGACCGCAGCGGCGCGCGGAGCCTATATCTTCCGCCCCACGGTCAAACGGCCGTCGCCGCCGGCCCGGTGGCAGAGTGGTTATGCAGAGGACTGCAAATCCTTGTACGTCGGTTCGATTCCGGCCCGGGCCTCCAGCGGCTTCCGTTTGCCGGATACCGGACCGATGCTGCCGCTAATTTTCGACGGCAGCGAATTCGGGCTGGAAAGCGGGAGGGGGCTTTGCTATAAGGCCGGCCTCCCAAGGCGGACCGCACAACGGTTCGTCAAGGATCGCAGCGGGATATCGCGCTGTTGCTGATCCCCGGTAGCTCAGCGGTAGAGCAAGCGGCTGTTAACCGCTTGGCCGGCGGTTCGAATCCGTCCCGGGGAGCCAATTCGAAGAAAAGGGTGCGTCGCAGGACGCGCCCTTTTTTATTTCGTTTTGTGTGCAGACCTGTCCGGGCGTTGTCAGGGGACGGGGAGGGGGATATAACTGCGCACGGCGGCTGCGGTCGCCTATCGATAGGCTTGAATCCGTTCGATATCGTCAGACACTTGCCGGGTAGAATCATGACGAATTTTGCGGCCGCGCGACACAATATGGTCGAGAGCCAGCTTCGCACCAACAAGGTGACGAATGCGGCCATCATCGAGGCTTTCGAGACGGTTCCGCGCGAACTGTTCGTCCCGAAGGCCTATCGTGGCATCGCCTATCTGGATGAAGACCTGCCGATTGGCGAGCAGCGCCATCTGATGGAGCCGGTGGTGCTGGCCCGGCTGCTGCAGGAGGCGCGCATCGCCGCCACCGACGCGGTGCTGGATATCGGCTGTGCCACGGGCTATTCCACGGCGATTCTGGCGCGCCTCGCGGCCTCCGTGCTGGGGCTGGACGCGGTGGAGCCGATGGTCGATGAGGCCAATCGCCTGCTGACCGAACTGAATTGCGACAATGCCGCCGTTATCCACGGCGCCATGCCGGATGGCTATGCCAAGCAGGCGCCCTATAACGCCATCGTGCTGAACGGCGCGGTTGAGACCATTCCCGGCGTGCTGGTCGATCAATTGGCCGAGGGCGGCCGGCTGCTGGCCGTGCTGCGCGAGCCGGGGCAACTCAACGGTGTCGGCCGGGCGGTGATCGTCACCAAGACGGGGGGCGTGGCCTCGCGCCGCGTGCTGTTCGATGCCTCGACTCCGCTTTTGCCGGGCTTCGCCAAGGAATTGGGGTTCGTCTTTTAAGCCGGTCTGGGTTACGGTTACCCACTTTGTTTTCCTTGGATATTCTGTCGCCAAATCTGAAAGGCCTCATGATGTTGCCAAAGCTTACCGGCGCAAACCAGACCATGGCTGATCCGGCGCGCCGTACTGGCTGGCGCGGTCTGCTGCTGGGTGGCGCCGCGGTCGTTGCGCTGGCCACCGGGTTCGTCTTGCCGTCGCCGGTATCCGCCCAGACGCTGAGCGAGGCGCTGGCGCTGGCCTACGAAACCAATCCGGTGCTGCAGGCCCAGCGTGCCCGGCTGCGCGAGACGGATGAAAGCCTGGCGCAAGCGCTGTCCAACTGGCGGCCGACCGTCAGCGTATCCGGCGAAATCGGCAAGACCACGACGGAAGTCGAGCGTTTCGGCAACGAAGACACGCAGAGCAGCAATACGCGGACGCCATCGCGCGCCACCTTTGCGGTGAATCAGCCGCTCTATCGTGGTGGCCGCACCACCGCCGAGACCGATCGCGCGGAAGCCAGCATCCAGGCGCAGCGTGCCCAGCTTGTCTCCACCGAGCAGCAGGTCTTTCTGCGGGCCGCGACGGCCTATATGAACGTGATCCGCGATGAGGCGACGCTGGAATTGCGCGTTAACAACGTGCAGCGCCTGCAGCGCCAGCTGGAGGCGACGGGGGATCAGTTCAATGTCGGCGAGGTAACGCGCACCGACGTGGCTCAGTCCGAAGCGCGGTTGGCCCAGTCGCAGGCGGATCGCGTCGCTGCGGAAGGCCAGCTTGCGGCCTCACGTGAAGGGTTCATTCAGGTCGTCGGCATTGCCCCGACGCGCCTCAGCGAGCCTAACGTGCCACTGGATACGCCGGAAGACCGCGAAGCCGTTCTGGCCGAGGCCGCGCGCAACAATCCGAATGTGCTGACGCAGCGTTTCTCGATCGATTCTGTCGCGGCGCAGACCAGACAGATTTTCGGCGAGACCCTGCCGCAGGTGACGTTGAGCGCTGAGGTCAGCCGCTTCGAAAACCAGCAGCTGCGCGATTCGCGCACTGATGAGGCCTCTATCTTCGCGACGGTGAGTGTGCCGCTGTACCAGTCGGGGTCGGTCAGTTCCCGCGTCCGGCAGTCGAAGCAGCAGGAGATGCGTGCCCAGAATGCGCTGGAGGATGCCCGGCGCACTGCCGTTTCCGATGCGGCGGCGGCCTATGATAATCTGGAGGCGGCCAAGGCCCGCATCGATTCGCTGGTGACCGTCATCGGTGCCGCGGAGATTGCCCTCGATGGCGTGCAGGAAGAGGCGAAGGTCGGATCGCGCACCATTCTCGACATTCTCGATGCGGAGCAGGAGCTGCTGAACGCCCAGGTCAGCCTGGTGTCGGCGCAGCGTGACGAGATTGTCTATAAGCTGCAATTGCAGACGGCCATCGGCCATCTGACGGCCAGGGATCTCGGGCTTCAGGTTCAGCTCTACGATTTCGAGAAGCACTACCGCGAGACTCGCGGCCGCTGGTGGGGCTTTGATATTTCCGAGGATTGATCCGGTATTACCGGCAGGCCCGACGATGTTCGCCGGATGCTAGCCAAGGGGCATATTCTGTTCTACTGTAAAACGAAATATCATTATCTGGCGGCAAGATGAGCGAAAACAAGGCAGAAGAACCGTCAATGGAGGAGATACTTGCGTCGATCCGGCGCATTATCTCCGAAGACGGCGCGGCAGACGAAGCCGAGCCTGAACCGGCACCAAAGGCTGCCAAGCCTGCGCCGAAGCCGCAGCCCGTAGCCGAGCCGGAACCCGAACCGGAAGTGGATTTCGAGGCGGTTCCCGCCGAAGAGCCGGAACCCGAGCTCGAACCCGAAATAGAAGAAGAAGCCTTCGTCCCGGACGAGGAAGAGGAAGATATTCTCGATCTGACCGAGAAGGTCGAGGATGATCTTGAGGCGGAACCGCTTTTCGAGGAACAGAAGCGGCGTGCGCAGGCCGCCCCTCCGCCGGTTTTCGAGGAAGAGGACGAGGATGAGGGGCTGGTGTCCCCGCCGAAGCGCGAGGAAGCCGTTTCCGCCTTTGCAAACCTGACTTCCTCGCTTGAGGCACGGCATCCGGAACTACCCATCGGGGCAGGCCACAAGACATTGGAATCGCTAACCAAAGAGGTTATGCGCCCGATGTTGAAGGAATGGCTCGACAAGAACCTGCCGCATATCGTCGAGAGGCTGGTCCGCGAGGAGATCGAGCGAATCGCCCGGCAGGGTCAGCGCCACCCGGAAGACTGAACCGATTTACCGCCCCATCGGATCCGCCCATCCCGCAGGGATGACCGGCGGTGTTTGGTGTTAGCCGTTGGCAGGGCGGGCCGCTTGGCGTAGATAAAGCGCCTCAAGCCATTCCATAGCAGACCAGACGAAACCGAGGATTTTCGAGAATGCTGGGCAAGACTTTCGAGCCGGCCGCGATCGAGGCGAAATGGTACCCGGAATGGGAGAAGAGCGGCGCCTTCCGCTGCGACCCGACTTCGGCCAAGACGCCCTACACGATCATGATGCCGCCGCCGAACGTCACCGGCAGCCTGCATATGGGCCACGCGCTGACCTTCACCCTGCAGGATATCCTGGTCCGCTATCACCGGATGAAGGGCTATGACGTGCTGTGGCAGCCCGGCACCGACCATGCCGGCATCGCGACGCAGATGGTGGTGGAGCGCCAGCTCGAAGCCCAGCAGATCACCCGGCACGATCTGGGACGCGAGAAATTCGTCGAGAAAATCTGGGAGTGGAAGGCCGAATCCGGCGGCACCATCATCAACCAGCTGCGCCGGCTGGGCGCCTCGGCCGATTGGGAGCGCGAACGCTTCACCATGGATGAGGGCCTGTCGCATGCCGTGCGCAAGGTCTTTGTGCGGCTGTTCAAGGAAGGGCTGATCTACCGCGACAAGCGGCTGGTGAACTGGGATCCGCGCCTGCTGACGGCGATTTCCGACCTGGAGGTCGAGCCGCGCGAGGTGAAGGGCAAGCTCTGGCATTTCCGCTACATGCTGGCCGATGGCAGTGGCCGCTCGATCACTGTGGCGACGACCCGGCCCGAAACCATGCTGGGCGACACCGCCGTCGCCGTGCATCCCGAGGATGAGCGCTTCACCGATCTGGTTGGTCAGATGGTCGAACTGCCGCTGGTCGGCCGCCTGATACCGATCATCGCCGACGAGTATTCCGACCCGGAAAAGGGCACCGGTGCGGTGAAAATCACCCCGGCGCACGACTTCAACGATTTCGAGGTCGGCAAGCGGCACAATCTGGAGATGATCAACGTTCTCGACCGCGAGGCGCGGATGAACGAGAACGTGCCGGAGGCCTATCGCGGGCTCGACCGTTACAAGGCGCGCGAGAAGATCGTCGCCGATATCGAGGCGCTGGGCCTGCTGGTCGAGATCGAGGACCACCCGCACACCGTGCCGCATGGCGACCGCTCCGGCGTCGCCATCGAGCCCTGGCTGACCGACCAGTGGTTCTGCGATGCCGCCACGCTGGCCAAGCCGGCGCTGGAAGCGGTGGAGACCGGCAAGACCGACTTCGTGCCCAAGCAGTGGGAAAAGACCTATTACGAATGGATGCGCAACATCCAGCCCTGGTGCGTGTCGCGCCAGCTCTGGTGGGGTCATCAGATTCCCGCCTGGTACGGGCCGGATGGCACCTATTTCGTCGAGGAAACGGCCGAAGAAGCTGCCGCCGCCGCTGAAGCGCATTACGGCAAGCTGGTCGAACTGACCCGCGACCCGGATGTGCTGGACACCTGGTTTTCCTCGGCGCTGTGGCCGTTCTCCACGCTGGGCTGGCCGGAGGAGACGCCGGAACTGAAGCGGTACTATCCCGGTGACGTACTGGTCACGGGCCTCGACATCATCTTCTTCTGGGTCGCGCGGATGATGATGGCCGGTATCCATTTCGAGCAGGATATCCCGTTCAGGACGGTCTATATCCACGCGCTGGTGCGCGACGAGCGCGGCCAGAAGATGTCGAAGTCGAAGGGCAATGTCATTGACCCGCTGGACCTGATCGACCGGTTCGGCGCCGATGCGCTGCGTTTCACCCTGACGGCGCAGGCTGGGCAGGGGCGCGACATCAAGCTGGCCGAGAGCCGGGTCGAGGGCTATCGCAACTTCGCCACCAAGCTGTGGAATGCGGCGCGCTATTGCGAGATGAACGGGGCGCAGCCGGTCGCCGGTTTCGATCCCGCCAGCGCCAGGCAGCGGGTCAATCGCTGGATCGCCGGCGAAGTCGTGCGTACATCGAAGAAAATCGCCCAGGCCTTTGAAACCTATCGCTTTAACGACGCGGCCGGGGCGGCCTACCAGTTCGTCTGGGGCAGCTTCTGCGACTGGTATCTGGAATTCACCAAGCCGATCCTGCTGGGCGAGGACGAGGCCGCCAAGGCCGAGACCCGCGCCATGACCGGCTGGGCGCTGGACCAGATCCTGTTGATGCTGCATCCGATGATGCCGTTCATCACCGAGGAGCTGTGGAACGCGCTTGCCGAGAAGCGGGGCGGGCTGCTGATCGCAGCATCTTTCCCGGACCTGCCGGACAACCTGATCGATGCCGAGGCCGATGCCGAGATGGAATGGCTGGTGCGCCTGATCGGCGATATCCGCTCGGTGCGCAGCGACATGAATGTGCCGCCGTCGGCCAAGGCGCCGCTGCAGGTGAAGGGTGCCAGCGCCGTTACCCTGGCGCGCTTCGACTCGCATAATGACATCATCCTGCGCATGGCCCGGCTGTCTGGCGTCGAGACGGTGGCGGAGACCGCCAAGGGCGCGGTGCAGATCGTCCTAGACGAGGCAACGCTGGCCCTGCCGCTGGCCGACCTGATCGACGTTTCGGCGGAAAAGCAGCGCCTGACCAAGGAGATTGACAAGGTCGAGGTGGAGATCAAGAAGATCGCCGCCAAGCTGGCGAACGAGAATTTCGTCGCCAAGGCGCCGCCCGAAGTGGTCGAGGAAAATCAGGAACGCAAGGCCGACGCCGAGGCCACCCGTGACAAGCTGTCGGCGGCCCTGCAGCGGCTGGCGGCGGTGTAGGCCCGTTACGCCAGCTTTTTCTCCAGCGCCCGGCTGAGATAGGGCTTCAGGTAGCGTCCGGTGTGGCTGCGCGGGTTTTCGGCCACTTCCTCGGGCGTGCCGATGGCGACGATCTCGCCGCCGCCGGTGCCGCCCTCCGGGCCCAGATCGATGACCCAGTCGGCGGTCTTGATGACCTCCAGATTATGCTCGATCACCAGTACCGTGTTGCCCTGCTCGACCAGCGCATGCAGCACTTCCAGCAGCTTCTTCACATCCTCGAAATGCAGGCCGGTGGTGGGCTCGTCGAGGATGTAGAGAGTGCGGCCGGTGGCCCGGCGCGACAACTCCTTGGCCAGCTTCACGCGCTGCGCTTCGCCGCCTGACAGGGTGGTGGCCTGCTGCCCGACATGGACATAGCCGAGCCCGACCCGTTCCAGCGTTTCCATCTTGTCGCGGATCGAGGGGACGGCCTGGAAGAATTGCGCCGCATCCTCCACCGTCATGTCCAGCACATCGGCGATGGATTTGCCCTTGAAGTGGATTTCCAGCGTCTCGCGGTTGTAGCGCTTGCCCTTGCAGACGTCGCACTGGACATAGACATCGGGCAGGAAGTGCATCTCGATCTTGATGACGCCATCGCCCTGGCAGGCTTCGCAGCGCCCGCCCTTCACATTGAAGGAGAAGCGGCCGGGCGCATAGCCCCGCGCCTTCGCTTCCGGCAATCCGGCGAACCAGTCGCGGATCGGCGTGAAGGCGCCGGTATAGGTGGCGGGGTTGGAGCGCGGCGTGCGGCCGATCGGCGACTGGTCGATGTCGATCACCTTGTCGATCAGCTCGATCCCCTCGATGCGGTCATGCGGAGCGGCATGCTCGCGCGCATTGTGCAGCCGCCGGGCCAGCGCCTTGTACAGCGTGTCGATGATCAGGGTCGATTTGCCGCCGCCCGATACGCCGGTCACGCAGGCGAAGGTGCCGAGCGGGATATCGACCGAGACATTCTGCAGATTGTTGCCGGTAGCGCCGGCCAGCCGCAGAATATGGCCCTTCTTGCCCTTGCGGCGCTTTGTTGGCACCGGTACCTCGCGCATGCCTGTCAGGTACTGGCCGGTGATGCTTGCCGGATTCTGCATCACCTCTTCAGGCGTGCCGCAGGCGACGACCTTGCCGCCATGCGCGCCGGCGCCCGGGCCCATATCGACCAGATAATCGGCGGCGCGGATCGAATCCTCGTCATGCTCGACCACGATTACCGTGTTGCCGATGTCGCGCAGCCGACGCAGCGTGCCAAGCAGCCGGTCATTGTCACGCTGATGCAGGCCGATGGACGGCTCGTCCAGCACATAGAGCACGCCGGTCAGGCCGGAACCGATCTGCGAGGCCAGCCGGATACGCTGGCTTTCTCCGCCCGACAACGTGGCCGAGGCGCGGGACAGCGTCAGATAGTCCAGCCCGACATTCATCAGGAAGCCGAGGCGCTCGTTGATTTCCTTCAGGATGCGGCCGGCGATCTCGTTCTGCTTGCCGGTGAGTGTATCGGAGAGTCTGCCGAACCAGTCATGCGCCTCGGCGACGGAGAATTCCGCCACTTCCGAGATGTTGCGCCCGTCGAGCTTCACGGCCAGTGCCTCCGGCTTCAGCCGCTGGCCGTGGCAGGTCTCGCAGGTGGTGACGGACTGGAAGCGGCCCAGCTCCTCGCGCACCCAGGCGCTGTCGGTTTCGCGGAAGCGGCGGGCGAGGTTGGGCACGATGCCCTCGAAGGGTTTGTTGGTGGTGTATTTGCGCAACCCGTCATCGAAAGTCATTTCGACCGCATCCGCGCCCGTGCCGAACAGGATGCCGTTGCGGGCGTCTTCCGATAGATCGCGGAACGGCGTGCGCATCTTCACGCCGAAATGCTTCGCCAGGCTCTCCAGCGTCTGCTTGTAATATTGCGAGGAGGAGCTGGCCCAGGGGGCGACAGCACCCTCGGCCAGGCTCAGCGTATCGTTCGGCACCACCATCTCGGGGTCGAAATACATCTTGGTGCCCAGCCCGTCACAGGCCGGACAGGCGCCAAACGGATTGTTGAAGGAGAACAGCCGCGGCTCGATCTCGTCGATGGTGAAGCCGCTGACCGGGCAGGCGAATTTGGCGGAGAAGATCGTCCGTTCGCCATCATCGGCATTTTCCGCGATGGCCAGGCCGTCAGCCAGTTCCAGCGCGGTCTCCAGCGAATCGGCCAGCCGTGTGGCGAGACCCTCACGCACCACCAGACGGTCGATCACCACCTCGATATCGTGCTTGCGCTTCTTGTCCAGCGCCGGCGCCTCGTCGATCTCGTACAGTTCGCCGTCGATCTTCACGCGGGTGAAGCCGCGCTTCTGCAGCTCCTGCAATTCCTTGCGGTATTCGCCCTTGCGGCCGCGCACGATGGGGGCCAGCAGATACAGCCGCGCCCCTTCCGGCATTGCCACAATGCGATCGACCATCTGGCTGACCGTCTGGCTTTCGATCGGCAGGCCGGTGGCGGGCGAGTAGGGGATGCCGACCCGAGCGAACAGCAGGCGCATATAATCGTAAATCTCGGTGACCGTGCCGACGGTGGAGCGCGGGTTCTTCGAGGTCGTCTTCTGTTCGATGGAAATCGCCGGCGACAGCCCTTCGATCAGGTCAACGTCCGGCTTGCCCATCAGCTCCAGGAACTGGCGGGCATAGGCCGAGAGGCTCTCGACATAGCGGCGCTGCCCTTCGGCATAGATCGTGTCGAAGGCCAGCGATGACTTGCCGGAGCCGGACAGGCCGGTGATGACCGTCAGGCTGTTACGCGGCAGATCGACATCGACACTTTTCAGATTGTGCTCGCGGGCACCGCGAACGCGAATGGTCTCTTGCATGGGGCAAACCGTCTCGGGAGGTTGTGGCCAGAACTATATGGCGGGCGGATTGCTTTCTTGCCACCTTTGAATTGCCAGCTTACATTGGAACAAAAAAAGAACAAATGAATTTCTGTCAGAGAAACTTCAATTGCACTTTTGGGAGAGCAAGATTGGTACGATACCGTAATGACTACCGGGTGGCATCCAGGCACAGTTTGCATGTAAAGTCGCTTGCTTCGGCGGCTGTTGGCAGTGAGCTGGCGCCGCTTTGTCTATGATTTCGTTAGATTTGTATCGATTCTTAAGGTTTGGGGAAACACATGGCTGGGTCCGTCAATAAAGTCATCCTGATCGGTAATCTGGGGCGCGACCCGGAAATCCGGTCCATGCAGAATGGTCAGAAGGTGGCGAATCTGGCGCTGGCAACCTCGGAGAGCTGGCGAGACAAGCAGAGCGGCGAGCGCAAGGAGCGGACCGAATGGCACCGTGTGGTGATCTTCAATGAGAACCTCATTGAGATTGCCGAGAAATATCTGCGCAAGGGCTCGAAGATCTATGTCGAAGGCGCCCTGCAATCCCGCAAATGGCAGGACCAGAGCGGCCAGGAGAAATATACGACGGAGATCGTTCTGCAGCGCTATCGCGGTGAGCTGACCATGCTCGATGGCCGGGCCGATGGCGGCGGCGGGTCCGGCGG